>OLNK01000492.1_pt1 | contig 49089 bp, 47 predicted proteins | sample 1672791 | NCBI WGS metagenome assembly OLNK01 (sample SAMEA3136724, study PRJEB25190) | human gut metagenome | biome: human gut; feature: human-associated habitat; material: faeces | place: Austria | collected 2013 | reverse complement strand
CGTGGGCATCAACGGCACGCAGGCACTCTCCATCGCCGCCGGACACGGCACTTACTCCGTCGGGCGGGTGCAGACACCCACGTTGGCGATGGTGTGCGCACGCTACTGGGAAAACCGCCGCTTCACGGTGGAACCTTTCTGGCAACTCCATATTGCCGCTGACGGAGGCGATGGTGATACCGTGAAATTCTCTTCCACCGGGAAATGGAAGGAGATGGAGCCTGCCACAGTCTTATATAATAAGGTAAAGGAAACAGGCACAGCCACCGTCACGAAAGCGGAACGCAAGGAGAAGATAGAGGAAACTCCGCTCCTGTACGACCTGACCACGCTCCAGAAGGAAGCCAACGCCAAGCATGGCTTCACGGCGGAACAGACGCTTGAAATCGCCCAGAAGCTCTACGAGAAGAAGCTCATCACCTATCCGAGAACCGGAAGCCGCTATATTCCCGAAGACGTGTTCGCGGAAATCCCCAAGCTGCTTGCCTTCATCGGCAGCCTGCCCGAATGGAAGGACAAGTTGCAGCCGAAAGCCGTGCCGACACGCCGCAGCTTGGACGGCGGCAAGGTGACAGACCACCATGCCCTGCTCGTCACGGGCGAGAAGCCGCTGTTCCTCTCCAAAGAGGACAGCACCGTCTATCACATGATAGTCGGGCGCATGCTTGAGGCTTTCTCCGAAAAATGCGTCAAGGACACTGCCACCGTCACGGCAGAGTGTGCCGGAGTGGAGTTCGTGGCAAAAGGCAGCATCATCAGGCAGGCCGGATGGCGTGCCGTCTATGGCAAGGAGAATGGAGAAGAGAACAACAGCCAAGAGGAAACCGCCGCCATTCCCTGTTGGCAGGAAGGCGACACGCTGGCACTGAAAGCCGCCTCCATCACGGAGGGAAAGACCAAACCCAAGCCGCAGCATACCGAAGCCACTCTGCTGTCCGCGATGGAAACGGCTGGCAAGGAGATAGAGGACGACGCATTGCGGCAGGCTATGAAGGATTGCGGCATCGGCACGCCCGCCACCCGTGCGTCCATCATCGAAACGCTTTTCAAGCGCGGCTATATGGAACGCTGCAAGAAGTCGCTTGTCCCCACCGAAAAAGGGCTTGCCCTCTACTCGGTCGTGAAGGCGATGCGTATTGCCGATGTCGCCATGACGGGCGAATGGGAAAAGGAATTGGCACGCATCGAGCGTGGGGAACTGCCCGCCGATGACTTCCGCAGGAAGATTGAGGCATATACACGGGAAATTACCTCCGAACTGCTGTCGTGCGACAAGCTGTTCGCCCGCAGGGATTCCGGCTGCAAGTGTCCCAAGTGCGGAGCGGGGACGATGCAGTTTTACGGCAAGGTCGTCCGCTGCGACAACGCGGAGTGCGGTCTGCCCGTGTTCCGCCTGAAAGCAAACCGCACCCTCTCTGATGATGAAATCAAAAACCTGCTCACCGACGGACACACGAAACTGCTCAAAGGATTCAAGAGCAAGCAGGGCAAGAGTTTTGATGCCGTAGTCGCCTTTGACGGGGACTATAACACGGTTTTCGTGTTCCCAGAAAGGAAAAGTAAAGCGACCTCTGCGAAAAGAAGAAAATAAATGTTTAACTTTGCCACTGGTTCAGAGTAATGAATTGTTCTTCGATACCGGATTACACTCATACTTTGGATTTAGTGGTGGCACTCGGAGGGATACCGGGTGCCTTTTTCTTCTCGTTTTCCAACGATTATCCCTATCATCATTATCAATCCACTAAATTCCAAAGAAATGAACAACAAGAAGAAAAACGAGGGTCGGACCGACTTTTCCTATTACGGTCTGTACCTGCTGGACTACCTCACCACGAACAAGTTTGAACAGGCAGCCGATGAAGCCTTCATCCGAGAAAGAACCGACCGTGCCGCCGAAGCGTATGAACGGGCAAGGCTCGAAGGCTATCCTGTCGACGGGGCGCAGGAACTGGCGATGAAGGTGCTGACGGAGGGCCTTCGCTACTCCAGGCACGCCATCCTGCGCGAAGTCGTGGAGAACGAATTTGCGGGTGAAGTGCCGGAAGAAAAATGTGAAGCCTTTACCCAGAAGCTGCTACCGCTTGTCGGAAACGTATTCTCCATCTATGACCTCTCGGACGACAATTTCGCCCTGTCGCCCGAATATGACCTGCTCTACACGGAGCTGACGGGAGCCGTCATCCTCTATATCGAAGAGTATGGCGTTTAACCGCAAACAGAGGCTGAGGGACAACATCGAGGCGATACGGACGGCATTCCTCCTTGACAGGGAACAGCGCACACCCACCGCACGCGAACGGCTCTTGTTAGAGCGTTATTGCGGTTTCGGGGGACTGAAGAGCATACTCAACCCTGCAAGGGAACTGACGGATGCCGTCCACTGGGCGAAGTCCGACCTCGAACTGTTTGCCCCTACCGTGGAACTGCACAGGTTGCTGCGGGAGAACACAAAAGACGAGACGGAGTACAAACGGTATATGGATGCCATGAAGCAGTCCGTGCTGACCGCCTTCTATACCCCGCCGGAGATAACCGGGACCATCGCGGACGTGCTGCATGAACACGGCATCCGTCCCGACCGGGTGCTGGAGCCGTCGGCAGGTGTCGGTGCATTCGTGGACGCCGTGCTGGAGAACAGACCGGACGCGGACATCATGGCTTTTGAGAAAGACCTGATGACGGGCAAGATACTGAAGCACCTGCATCCCGGACAGAAAGTAAGGGTACAGGGCTTCGAGAAGATAGAAAAGCCGTTCATGAACCATTTTGATTTGGCTGTCTCCAATATACCGTTTGGCGATGTGGCGGTGTTCGACCCGGAATTTTCGGGCAGCAAGGATCCTGCAAGGCACTCGGCGGCACGGACGATACACAATTACTTTTTCCTGAAAAGCCTTGACGCGGTGCGTGAAGGCGGAATCGTGGCGTTCATCACCTCGCAGGGGGTACTGGATGCCCCGACCAACGCGCCCATACGCGAGTATATGATGAACCATACCAATCTGGTGGGCGTAGCCCGCCTGCCGAACAACCTCTTTACGGATAACGCGGGAACGGAGGTGGGCAGCGACCTGATTATCCTGCAAAAGAACAGCGGAAAGAATGGTGAACTGTATTACAACGAAAAACTCTTCGTGCAGACCGAACAGACCCCTATCGGCACTTCCGTAAATGGGTATGTATGGAGCATCGGCTCGCTTTCACACACGGATTTGATCAGAAGTACCGACCCGTACGGGAAACCAGCCTATAAACTCCTGCACCGTGGGGACATCGCACAACTGGCGGAAGACTTGCGGGAGCATCTGAAAATAGAACTGCAACAACTTGACAGGAAACTGTATGAGAAACACAGCCTGCATCCGACAAAGGAGGAAAGCACGGCTGCGGAAGTGCAACCTGCTCCGAAAACAGAAAAGGTATCACCTTCTGTAATAGCCCCCGTTTCTGTAATTGAGCCTGTCAAGGGAGTGGAGAAGCCGCAGGCACAGCCCATAGAGGAAAAGCCGGAGATTGAGCCGCGCCACCCCAACCATTCGTCAGCCGTGCAGCTTACCCTGCTCGACCTTTGGGGTATGCCCATAGAGGAACCGGCAAAAAAGAAAAAGGCAGCGAAAAAGGAAAGCAAGCCGAAGCCTATGCCGTCCACGCCTAAACCGCAGGTCAAAGTTACTCCACCCGTTGAAGCCGCCAAGCCGGTAAACGGTAATAAGGAAGAAAAGCCGGAAAATGCCGAAAAGCCAAACGACCCGGACGACATTTACGCCACTCTGGATTGGGAAACCAATCCTCCCATCAACGGCTTCTATGAGACAATGATGAGTCTGACAGCGGAACGGCGCAAGGCCCTACGGCTTGAGGCAGAACGGCACAGGCAGGAACAACTGAAAAAGATGGGTATCAAAGACACGTTGAACCCTGCTTTTGCGCCTTCTTCGGACAATATGGATAAAAAGCCGGAACAAACGGAAGAAATAAAGCAACCTGAAACACCGGCAGAAGTTGTGCCTACTTCCGAAACGGTTGCCACTTCCCTGTTCCCGGAATTTGAAACGGAAAAGCCGAAAAAAGAAGCCCTCGACCTTACGCCGCGTCCCTATCACCGCACGCCGGAAATGCACCTGCGTGAAGGGTCGCTGGTGGCAAACAGGGCACGCGACATCGGTTATCTGAAGGACATTACTCCCTACGGTGCAACCTTCCAGCCGCTTGGACTAACCGGTTATCAGAAAGAGAAAGCGTTGCTGTATGTATCGCTCCGTGACGCATACGAGCGGTTGTACCGCTATGAATCGAACAGACGTGAGGAAAATGTACCTTGGCGTGAACACCTGAACACCTGTTACGACGAGTTTGTCATGCGTTATGGCAACCTCAACGCCAAACAGAACGTGAAACTGGTGATGATGGACGCCGGAGGGCGCGACATCCTTTCGCTGGAACGTGCGGAGGACGGCAAGTTCGTCAAAGCGGACATCTTCGACCGTCCCGTTTCCTTCTCGGTGGAGAACCATGCCAACGTCGGTTCTCCGGAAGAAGCCTTGTCTGCATCGCTCAACAAGTATGGTACGGTCAATCTCAACTATATGCGGGGGATAACAGACAGTACGGAAGAGGAGCTTCTCAATGCCCTCAAGGGGCGTATCTTCTACAATCCGCTCGTAACCGGTTACGAGATTAAAGACCGCTTCATCGCGGGAAACGTGATAGAGAAGGCGGAGCGTATAGAGGCATGGATGGAAAATAATCTGGAAAGCGAAAGATTGCCGGAAGTGAAACAGGCTTTGGAGGCTTTGAAGGAAGCCGAGCCGCAGCGTATCGCCTTTGAAGACCTCGACTTCAACTTCGGTGAACGCTGGATTCCCACGGGCGTGTATGCCGCCTACATGAGCCATCTTTTCGACACGGACGTGAAAATCGCCTATTCCGCCAGCATGGACGAGTTTTCCGTGGCGTGCGGCTACCGCACCATGAAGATCACGGACGAGTTTCTGGTAAAGGGCTATTACCGGAACTATGACGGTATGCACCTGTTGAAACACGCTTTGCACAACACCTGTCCCGACATGATGAAAAGTATTGGCAAAGATGAGAACGGCAACGACATCAAGGTGCGTGACAGCGAGGGCATACAGCTCGCCAACGCCAAGATTGACGAAATCCGCAACGGGTTCTCGGAATGGTTGGAAGAGCAGTCGCCGCAGTTCAAGGAACGGCTCGTGACAATGTATAACCGCAAGTTCAACTGTTTCGTGCGCCCGAAGTATGACGGTTCGCACCAGACGTTTCCCGACCTCAATCTGAAAGGATTGGCAAGCCGGGGTATTCAAAGCGTTTATCCGTCGCAGAAGGATTGCGTCTGGATGATAAAACAGAATGGCGGCGGAATATGCGACCATGAAGTCGGAACAGGTAAAACACTGATAATGTGTATTGCAGCGCATGAAATGAAGCGTCTGAACTTGGCGCACAAGCCGATGATTATTGGTCTGAAAGCCAATGTCGCGGAGATTGCCGCCACTTATCAAGCTGCCTATCCGAATGCCCGCATCCTCTACGCTTCGGAAAAGGATTTCTCGACCGCCAACCGTGTGCGTTTCTTCAACAACATCAAAAACAATGACTATGATTGCGTCATCATGTCGCATGACCAGTTCGGCAAGATACCGCAGTCGCCGGAGTTGCAGCAGCGCATCCTGCAAGCGGAGCTTGACACGGTGGAGGAAAACCTCGAAGTGCTACGGCAGCAGGGAAAGAACGTGTCGCGGGCGATGCTGAAAGGATTGGAGAAGCGCAAGCACAACCTTGTGGCGAAGTTAGAGAAAGTGGAACACGCCATCAAGTCGCGCACAGATGACGTGGTGGACTTCAAACAGATGGGCATCGACCACATTTTCATAGACGAGAGCCACCAATTCAAGAACTTGACTTTCAACACCCGGCATGACCGTGTGGCGGGGGTGGGGAACTCGGAGGGGAGCCAGAAAGCCCTGAATATGCTTTTTGCCATACGAACTATACAGGAGCGTACGGGCAAAGACTTAGGGGCTACGTTCCTGTCCGGCACGACCATTTCCAACAGTCTGACGGAACTGTACCTGCTCTTTAAGTACCTGCGCCCGAAGGAACTGGAACGGCAGGACATCCGCTGTTTCGATGCTTGGGCTGCCATCTTCGCCAAGAAGACGACCGACTTCGAGTTCAACGTAACGAACAATATCGTTCAGAAGGAGCGTTTTCGCTATTTCATCAAGGTGCCGGAGCTTGCCGCCTTTTACAACGAAATCACCGACTACCGCACGGCGGAGGACGTGGGTGTGGATCGTCCGCACAAGAACGAGATACTGCACCACATACCGCCTACACCCGACCAAGAGTATTTCATCAAACAACTGATGGAATTTGCCAAGACAGGTGACGCGACGTTGTTGGGCAGGTTGCCGCTGTCTGAAACGGAAGAGAAGGCTAAGATGCTCATCGCTACCGACTACGCGCGGAAGATGGCTTTGGATATGCGCATGATAGACCCCAATTACGAAGACCACTCCGACAACAAGGCGAGCCACTGCGCCAAAATGATAGCGGAGTATTACCACAAATACGATGCGCACAAAGGAACGCAGTTCGTGTTCTCCGACTTGGGTACATATCAGCCGGGGGAAGGATGGAACGTGTACAGCGAGATAAAACGCAAGTTGGTGGAGGATTACGGCATACCGGCAAGTGAGGTGCGCTTCATTCAGGAGTGTAAGACGGATAAGGCTCGTAAGGCGGTGATAGATGCCATGAACGCAGGGACAGTGCGAGTGCTGTTCGGCTCCACAAGTATGCTCGGAACGGGCGTGAATGCGCAGAAAAGATGCGTCGCCATCCATCACCTTGATACACCGTGGCGACCGTCCGACCTGCAACAGCGTGACGGACGGGGTGTTAGAGCCGGGAACGAGATTGCTAAGCATTTTGCCGAGAACAACGTGGATATCATCATCTACGCGGTGGAAAAGTCGCTGGACAGCTACAAGTTCAATCTGCTGCACTGCAAGCAGACGTTCATATCGCAGCTCAAAAGTGGAGCGATGGGCGCACGTACCATCGACGAGGGAGCAATGGACGAAAAATCGGGTATGAACTTCTCGGAGTATATGGCGTTGCTCTCCGGCAATACCGACCTTTTGGATAAGGCGAAATTAGAGAAGCGTATCGCCTCGCTCGAAGGGGAACGCAAGTCGTTCAACAAGGGCAAGCGCGATTCGGAGTTCAAGCTGGAATCCAAGACGGGAGAACTGCGCAACAACACGGCTTTCATCGAAGCCATGACGGAAGACTGGAACCGTTTTATTTCCGTTGTGCAGACTGATAAGGAAAGCATCCGCCTTAATCTTGTCAAGGTGGACGGCGTGGATTCAACGGATGAGAAGGTCATCGGTAAGCGTTTGCAGGAAATCGCCAAGAACGCCACGACTGGTGGACTGTACAAGGCTGTCGGGGAACTTTACGGCTTTCCGATAAAGGTGGTCAGCGAGAGGACACTCAAAGAAGGTCTGGAGTTCACCGACAACCGCTTCGTGGTGGAGGGGAACTACAAGTACACCTACAACAACGGGCATCTGGCGATGGCAGACCCGATTACTGCCGCACGAAACTTTCTGAACGCATTGGAGAGGATTCCGACCATCATCGACCAGTACAAGTCTAAGAACGAAGTGCTGGAAAAGGAGATTCCGCAGTTGCAGGAGATAGCGGGCAAGGTGTGGAAGAAGGAGGACGAGCTGAAACAGCTTAAGTCCGAACTCGCCGCACTGGACCGCAAGATACAGCTTGAGCTGGCTCCTCCGGATCAGGAAAACACGGAAGAGAACCGGCAAGGCAACGAGAAAAAACAGACGGAACAACAGCCGGAAAGCCCGCACGTGGACTTTGTACGCAGTCATTTAATTATAGGGAGACCCGGTTTATCGGAATCCAAAGGTGTAAAACTTTAATATCGAAGTCTTGACAGAAAAAGCCAGTGGTTGAATTTTTCACCACTGGCTTTAATTCTAATAATTTATTCAATCTAATATGACCGAATCTATAACTTTAAATCATAGATTATGTGTCTATTTGTGAAGAAAAAGACGTAACTTTGTATCAAAATCAAATAAGCATAACAATGGAGCCATCTATATCTATATACAGTTTTTCACTTTATACCGCACTGCCGTTGATGTTATTCTTCGGCTTTTATTTTTTGTTTGCAAAGACTCCTGAAAAGAAAATTTTCAAGAATTATCTCCGCTCCCGACAGATTATGGGTATAGCTATGCTGCTGCTTTCGGCAAATTATTCGGTACATTTCTTCTTTGGTATCCGATTCAAAAATGCGGATTCTGCCATATTGATGAACATGTCCACATACTTCCTGTGCTATTCTCTGTTCAGTTCGGCATTGATAATGTTGCTTGATCGTTTTTACATTACCAAACGGCGTGTGTGGACACATATCATTTTATGGATTATATTTTCAACTCTTTCCGGAGTTGTGTTGTTCCTGTTGCCAAGCGGAATCATGCAAAAATTCTCTTTATTTGCTTTAGCTGTCTGGTTAGTCGTTTTTGGAGTCGTTTTAGCTCGCAGAGTCATAATTGCATACCGTAGAGCCATTCGGATTTTCAATGAAACTCAGGCGGATGATATAGGTACATATATCGAATGGCTTTCCATATTCACTTATTGGGCTGTTATCTTCGGTGTCGGATGCGGATTGCTGACATTTCTGCCAGACAAATATGTTTTTATCTGGATTTTGTCGTCAATACCGTTCTACAGCTATCTTTTCTACAGCTATCAGAACTACCTGCTGTTCTATGAACAGGTGGAAAATGCTTTTGAGCAAGATATACAATCTGAAGAAGAACTTCTGACAAATTCGGGAACTGAACCCGAAATGGTTTCAGAAGAGGAAATTCCAGTGTCCTATACAGGAATTATAGAGAAGGTGGACAACTGGATAAAGACAGACGGCTATGTCCAGCAGGGACTTACCATAAAAGAACTGTCCGAAATACTTCATACGAACCGTACCTATCTTTCCGCTTATATCAAGACTACGTATAAAATGACATTCCGCGAATGGATAACCGGTCTCCGGTTGGAGTATGCGAAAAACATGCTGAAGGAGCATCCGGAAATCAATATACAGAAGCTGGCTGAGTCCTCCGGTTTTCTTTCCCGCAGTAACTTTATCAAATTATTTTCCGAGAAGGAAGGATGTACGCCTGCCAAATGGAAAAAAGCAAATCGGGAATAATTTGTGTACTAAAAAACATTGAAAAAGGTCTCAGAAACCCATTTCCCAAAAGTGCTCAAACGACAAAAAAAGTGCTAATTCGACAAAAAGGTGCTCTAACGACAATTTGAAAAGTGCTCAAACGACTATTTTTCATAAAACGCTGTATTTCAACAGAAAAAGTTTTTGTAATATTTTGGGCGCTGAATGGCATTTATTACCTTTGGAGAAGACAAAGATAATAAATTCAAGTTTATATGAGCAGAAAAATCACTTTTCTTACCCTGTTTCTGTGGCTGATGACGGTAACTTTTCCTGTCATTGCGCAGCAGAAAGCAGACACGACCTACACCTTCCGGTTCGTTCCGCAGAAGGACATGTTCTACGTGCCTTGGAATGGCAATGACACGGAACTTGCCCGTCTGCTGGAATGTATCGAAAACAACAAAACCACAATTCTTGACGGCAAGCTGCCGCTATTGGTTGACGGCTACTGTAATTCACTGGGCAGTGAAGCCGAGAACCTTGCCACGGCGAAGATCCGTGCCAACCGTGTGAAATCCGAACTGATTATCCGTGCGGAAATAAAAGAGGAGAATTTCATTACCCGCAACCATGCGACTGAGGGTGATTTTGTCACCGTGCGCCTGACGGTACCGGTAAAGGGAACTGCCGCGACGGATGCGGAAGCACGACGCAAGGCGGAAACCGAACGACTGGAAGCCGAGAAGCGTGCCGAACAGGAACGGCTTGCCGAAGAGCAGCGCAAGGCGGAAGAAGCCCGACTTGCCGCTGAAAAGGCAGAAGCCGAGAAAGCCGCTCAACAAAATACACTTGCCGACACGCCGTCGGAAACCAAAATCACAACTGATTATCATCTCTCCCTGCGTGCCAACCTGCTGCGCTGGGCTACCCTGACACCAGATCTTGGCGTGGAATGGCGCATCTGCCCATCGTGGGGCATTGCCGTAAACGGCTCGTGGACTTCATGGACGTGGAGCGACAAGGACCGCCGCTATGCACTCTGGGAAGTGGCTCCGGAAGTGCGTTACTATATGGGTGAGAAGAAAGCCTGGTATCTGGGCGCGATGTTCAAGGCCGGACAGTTCAACTACAAGCTCTCCGAAACAGGCAAGCAGGGCGACCTGATGGGTGGCGGCATCACCGCTGGCTATCAGCTGAGGCTGAACAAGGCACTGGCTCTTGATTTCAACCTCGGTTTGGGCTACCTGAATGCCGATTTCGAAAAATATGAAGTCATCGACGGTGTACGTGTACGCCGCGGCAACGAAACAAAGGACTGGTGGGGCCCCATCAATGCCGGTGTGACATTGGTATGGAAGTTATTCTAACACGGAGGAATAGAATATGAAAGCAAGACAATATATAAATATGATGGGAATGGCAGCCGCCGTGCTGCTCTCTTCCTGCGTGAAGGACACGCTTTATGACACGCCGCATCCCGACTACGGGAAGATTGCGGTGACAGCCGACTGGTCGGCCCGCGGTGAGGGTATCGACATACCTGCCACATGGACGGTCACCATGGGCGACTATACGGGTACGGAGACTTCCGCCACCCATGCCCCCGACCATCTGTTTGCTCCGGGCAGCTACACCCTTGCGGTGTGGAACCCAACTGAAGGAATCACGGTAAATGGTACCACCGCCACCATTGCCGCAGCCACGGGAAACCGGGCAGGCACGGATGCCTTTGTGAACAATGCCCCGGGATGGTTCTTCACCTATACGAAACAGGTGAGCATCGAGAAAGACAAGGACTATCCGCTGACCGCCGCAATGAAGCAGCAGGTACGCGAATTGACGCTTGTCGTCGAACCTACTGGTGATGCCGCCAGACGCATCACGGAGATTGTTGCCCATCTGACGGGTGCAGCCGGAACACTCGACTTCGCTACCGATACCTACGGAGCCGCTTCGAACGTCGTGCTGCCCTTCACCAAGATTACCGAAGGTGACGATGCCGGCAAGTGGAAAGCCACGGTGCGGCTGCTGGGTGTGACCGGTACGGAACAACTGCTGAAGGGTGAAATCCGCTATGCTGACGGCAACCCGACCCCCACCACGCTGAAAAGCGACCTTACGGAAGCCCTCAAGGAGTTCAACACCGGAAAGGGCGAATCGCTGACCCTCGGCGGAACGCTGGTTGAGACTCCCGAAGGCATGGAAGTGGACGGAGCCGAAATCAACGGCTGGGAAGAAGTGAAAGGTGATGATGTAAATGCTGATTTGTAAATAATAAAATTATAGATATAATGAAGACGAGATTTTTTACACTTGCAACGCTCGCCCTCGCACTGGCAGCCTGCAACAACGACAACGAGAACCTGAACGGTGACCCCGTGGCCGCCCAGTTTACCGCCAACATCGCCCCCGCCACCCGCGCCAGCGGAACCACCTGGACTGCCGGCGACCGTATCGGCATCACCGATATCGGCAACGATTCCCAGTACGGCAACGTGCCTTTCATCTTGAAAAACGGGAAATTTGAGGCAGAAGGAAAGGTTATCTATATCGAAGATACAAAGACCCATACTTTCCGCGCCTACTATCCATACAACGCGGTGGGAGGCATCCTCACAGCCACGACCGATGCCACGGCGCAGCAGAACCAGCCTGCCATCGACTTTCTCTTTGCTTCAGGAGCCACGGGAGACAAACACAGCCCGGTGGTGAGCTTCACCGACAAAACCGGCAAAGGTGGTGAAAACAACTCCTTCCACCACCGCATGAGCCGGATAACCCTTACCTTCGAGGCGGGCGACGGCGTGGATTTCAGCGTGGTCAAGCCTGAACGTTACACGCTGGACGGATTGTTACTCACTGGTACGTTCAACACGGCCGACGGTATTGCCACCGCAGACAACGGGGCACAGACCGGAGAACTGACCATGAATCTGGCAGACGGCAATCTCACGTCATCGATCATCCTCTTCCCGCAGATAGTTGCATCCCTGCCGTTGGTTGTGAATTACAAAAGTCAGGAATATCATGCCACACTCACCATGCCCGAAGGCGCACTGCAGGCGGGCAACAACTATACCTATACCGTCAAGGTACGCAACAAAGTCCTTGAAGTCAGCGAAGCCACCATTGCAAAGTGGAACGATATAGACGGTGGAGAAGTGGATGCTGACCTGTAAGATGTTAATAATTAATTGATTAGAATGAAGAATTATGAGGCATAGATTATTTATCCCCGCAGTCCTCGCACTGCTGTTCGCCCTCGCTGCCTGCACGCAGGACGAACTTGCTGGCGATAACCGTCTGCCCGAAGGTGAATACCCCGTCATCATCCGTGCCACCGGATTGTCCGTAGAAGCAACGCCGCTGGCAGCCCCTTCCACCCGTGCCTCTGTGGACGGCGACTGGCAGGGCGTCACTTCCGTGGCACTCAAGATGGGCGATGCGGTAAAGGAATACACCGTAACGGCTTCTACCGATTTCAAGAGTGCCACGCTTTCACGCGAGAACGACCCGTACTACTGGACCAGCCGCGACCCGATTACCGTATCGGCATGGTGGCCCTTCAACAATGCCGACATCACACAGATGCCTGCCGTGAAGGTGGCAGAAGACCAAAGCAAATTGGCTGACTTCCAGAACAGCGACTTCATCTCTGCTGAGAACCGGAAGGTGGAATTTAACAACCCGACTCTTGAATTTACCCACCGCACGGCACGCGTGACAATCGAACTGAAGCCCGGCACGGGATTCACGAGCGTTGCCGGTGCCACGGTGATCCTCGTGAGCCTGTCCGCCGATAACGGCAACCCGACCGCCATCAAGACCTACAACGCAAGCGGCAACACCTACGAGGCACTGACCGCCCCGCAGACCGTTGCGGCAGGCAAGCCGTTCATCCGGGTGGAACTCGGCAGCGGCACCTTCTACTTCCGCCCGCAGAACAACGTCGTATTAGAGGCTGGCAACCGCTATAAATACACCGTCAAGGTGAACGCCACCGGCTTGACGTTAGAGGGTTGCACCATCGGTGACTGGGCTGACGGTGGCGGCGAAAGCGGCGAGGCTGAGGATTTAGGCTATTCTATACAGAACGACGGCAGTTACACGGTCTATAACGCCGACGGCCTGCTGGCATGGAACAAAGCCGCACAAAAGGACGAATCGATAAATTGCACCCTCACCGCCGACATCGACCTGACGGGTAAGGATTGGACACAGATAGGCACATGGCCAGGTTACTCCGGCGTCTTTAATGGGCAGGGACACCGCATTACGGGATTAAACTTTTCAGCAGCGACTACTGAACTTTTTGGGTTATTAAATTTACGTGGTGTGATAAAGAACCTACAACTCATAGATGTGAATCTATATGGCAATAATGGATCAGCAGCTGGAATAGTGGATCAAAATAATGGTCAAATCATTGCCTGCTCTGTGACGGGAAAAATTTCTGCATATGGTAGAACTTGTGGTATAGCCGATTTAAATTATGGCAGTATCACAGCTTGCTGGTTTGACGGCACATTGAAAGATTATGAATCTGGAGCTATAGTGCGTCATAACTACGCTTATATAACTTCCTGTTATTGGGGAGGCAATGCCGGGCAAGGAGTATTCAGTAATCTTGGAGGAAAGGTAGATGCCACGAAGGTGGACGGCGCGACCGTGAAATGGCAAACAGCCGTCGACGGCATGAACACCGCCCTCACCGACAACGACTACCAGTGGGCACTCGGCACCGACGGTCTGCCCGTATTGCAAAAGAGACAATAACGAACCCTAAACATCACGCATCATGAAACGAACAACCATCCATATATCCGCAGCCATCGCCCTGCTGCTTGGCCTTGCCGCCTGCACGCAGGACGAAGCGGGCTTCCTGCCAGAAGGGGCGGAAGGCACACCCATCGTCTTCACCGCCACGGGGCTGAAACCCGCCGCGACAGCCATCGCCAATACCCGTTCCACCGTGGACGGCGACTGGGAGGGTGTGCAGAGCGTGGCAGTTCTGATGGACGGCATGGTGAAGACGTACAACGTGACGCCCTCCACCGCCGACCCCACCAGCGCCACGCTGACCTCCACCGACCCGTACTACTGGACCAACCACAACGACATCACCGTCACAGCGTGGTGGCCCTACACCGCTGGCGAGACAACCCCACCTGCGGTAAAGGTAAAAGCCAACCAAAGTGCCCAGAAAGACTTTGAGACCAGCGACCTCATCGTAGCCGACGGACAGAAGGTGATCTACGGTAGCCCCACGCTCCGCTTCACCCACCGCACGGCGCGAGTGACCGTCGTTCTGACGGACTACACCGAGGGGCTGGCATCCGTGCAGTTGACGGGTCTCTCCACCGAAGGCGACAACCCGGATATAATCGTCCCGTATGACAAGGGCAGCAACACCTACACCGCCATCGTCGCCCCGCAAAGTGTGGCAGCTGGCACAGCCTTCATTACCAGCACCTTCACTAACGGCAAGACCTTCGTTTATAAGATGAAGAATGCTACCGACTGGCAGGCGGGCGGTGAATATACCTACACCGTCTCCCTCGCTGCGGCAAAAGGCTATATCATAGAGGACGACGGCAGCTACACCGTGACCTCCGCCGATGGTCTGATGAATATAGCCGAATTAGTGAACGGAGGTAAGAGCAACATTAACATTACCCTCGACACTGACATTGACCTCACAGGCAAAGACTGGACACCGATAGGCACAGACTACGACAACTCATACAAAGGCACCTTCGACGGTGGCGGCCATACCATTACGGGGCTGACCTTTACGACAAATGACGAATTTGCGGGTCTGTTCGGCTGGCTCAATAGAGCTGGTACGGTGAAGAACGTGGTGATGGAGGGCGTACAGATAACAAGCAATCAAATATATGGCGGCAGTATTGGCGGCGTGGTAGGATATAGCTGGGGCACCATTGAAAACTGCTCGGTGTCGGGCAGCGTCAGCGGCACGGTGTATGTCGGCGGTGTGGTGGGTGCTCAAATAGGCGGTTCCATCACCGGATGCAGTTCCTCTGCCACAGTGAAGGGAACGGTCGATGTCGGCGGCGTGGCAGGTCAGACGAATTCGAGTGCCACCCTGACCGCTTGCTATGCCACGGGCAACGTGACCATAGAAATAAACCCCGCAAAGAATATCGCTGGCGGCAGTCTGGTGGGAATGAACGCAGGAATCAGCCTCCTTGCCTGCTATGCCACGGGCAACGTAACCAGTACGGGTAGTAGCACTGGCCAAGTACATATCGGCGGCTTTTTGGGAAATAACTACACCACCGTGACCGCCGGCTATTGGAAGAACAATCATGAACAAGGCATCGGCTACAATAGGGAAAGCACCGGAGCCACGAAGGTGGACGGCTCTGTCGTTACCTGGCAGAAAGCCGTCGATGCCATGAACACCGCCTTGCAGAACGCAGGCTCAGAGTGGCGTTACGAACTTAACGGAGCATTGCCTACCTTGAGGAAGCAGTAAACCGTTGCGGGCGGAAAAGTTCCGCCCGCAACGAACATTAACCGAAGTATAACCCCAATAAAAAAAGGAGGACGTGATGGAACACACGGAGAATCCACCATATTGGTTTTGGCATCAAGGCATTGTCAATAATAATATAGACTCCAGTGTAAATATGGAAGCTGTAAGCCGGACATTGTCAAGATTGGTGCTCATTAAAGACAACAAATCAAGTAATTAAATTAAAAACATGGGACTTTTTCACAGAGGCAAGAAAAATAATGACGATGAGCCGGACAGTGTTCAAACCAATTCATTCTCTGATATTATGAATGGTTTGCAGTACGCCGTAAACTGTGCACAAGATACATTACAGAATCATCAGATACAAAATCTGACCAGACTTTTTGAAGGAACAAATGCAAATAACGCAAATACGTTCCAATCGAAAAAAATCATGGTTGGAGACAAGACTATTGATATTCCACTTATAGCCTTGATATCCCATCATTATCTTGCAATGGATAATGTGCAGATAAAGTTCAAGGCGAAGGTCGGAAGCGTGGAATCACAGATCCCGGAAAACAACTTGCTGTTATCCAGTCCGCACAGAGCCAATCTCCAGATGCAGATGAGCAACATAAAACCGGATGCGGATGATGTCATGGAGGTTTGCGTCAATTTTAAGGTTCAGGAGACTCCGGAGAGTATTTCCCGAATTATTGACGATTTTGTAAAAAATATCTAACAATTTTAAAATTCAAATGTTATGGCAGAAGAAATAAAGAACCAAGGGCAACAAGAAAATGCGGAAAACTTGAATGAAAATGTAAGCGGACAGGCGAAAGAAATTATCTCCGCTGCATTGGAAGAGACTCAAAACAGAGAAACTTCTCCAGTTCTTAAAGCAGATTCAAACGTGACTGACAAATTCAAGGGGCTTCCCATGCGGGAACTTATTGCAGCTCCACTTATTGCAGCAGCCGAAGCACAACAGGAATTGGCAGCGACAGCATGGAATTTCTACCAGCAAATTGCATTTGATGGTAAAAGCGGCAATAAAGCGCGTATATTGGAATTCGATGTCGAAAGACCGATACAGCAGGATGGAAAAATGACAACAATGTCACAAAGTGTCAAGGCTCCGTTTATAGGATTGGTGCCTATTCCTTCCCTGCTCATAGATCGCGTGGATGTCGATTTCCAGATGGAGGTTACCGATACATCAAACGTAAAAAGCACTACCAACGCAGAAGTAGAGGCAAAAGCTTCAGCAAAACATTGGTTTATAAATGCGGAAATCAGCGGCAAAGTCACGACCGCCCGCGAGAACACCCGCATGACCAACCAAACGGCAAAATACCAGATACATGTGACAGCCAGTCAGCAGCCGCAGACCGAAGGTCTGTCTAAACTGATGGATATAATGGCATCATGTATCGAGCCTATAACAAACGAAAGTAACAGTAAGTAAATATATGAATTTGATTCAAGCATTAAGATTGCCAAACAGTCAAGCAGTAATGACAAATATTGCACGGTTTCATTATCAAAATATTTATAATGTAGGTTTGACCACTCCGATTGTCACGCAAAGTGATTTGACATTTCAAATAAAAGGATATACCCGTAACTATCGTTTTCTTAGATTAGACTATGCCTGTGTCATATATATTGCGGATAGAATAGCAGTCGTTGCTTCAAATGGCATAGATACTTTAAGTTCAGGTTTTTCGGGGTGTTATATGGCCAGTTTTAGGCACAATGGCATTAGGTATGTTGCTCATATTCCAACGCCTAACAATAGTATTAAAACATCATGGAATCGGGCGGTTAAAAATCAAATAATAGATAATGTTGTTCTTTTTAAACCTACTGAAGGATTGGCGAGAATCCCAGGAACAATTGGTATTTGGGGAATTATAACATTTAACGATAGATGTTATCGGCTTGATGTAAATGAAAACGCTCCTCCAAGTCAAGCCATACGTGGCCAAAGAATTTTTAACTCAATCCCGAGAAATCCCATACTAACAGAAATTCCATCTATCGCCGGTGGTCAGATGCCTTAATAATTATAACAATTGTAAATAAGGGAAGAATGGTTGTTTCATTGAGGAGTAGAATTCTATTCGGATATATAATTCTGGTGGCGGTCATAGGCAGCATGGCCGCCATTCTCATCCATGAACCTGCGAAGTTCCACGACCTATATGCGTATTTTAAATAACGGTATTTACACAAACAGCAAATGAGCGAACAATTCGTTACCACTACCAAGCATTTCCGCAAGCTGCTTGCCGCAGGCTATCTGTTGATAGTCCTGCTGGTGGGCGGCATCATCTGCACGTGGCTCGGAGAATGGCGCGACTTGGAGTTGCTGGAACGGGAGAACCGTGAAATCAACCGCTTCCGCAAGGAAACACACGATGCGTATGTGGGTGTGGTGGAGTTGTCTCTTTTGGGCGAGTCGGTGCTGGAATGGGACGATAAGGATGTGGCGGCATACCGGCGGCAACGGATGACGGTGGATAGTATGCTTTGCCGCTTCAAGAGCCATTACGAATCGGTGCGCATAGACAGCGTGCGCCACTTGCTGGAGGACAAGGAAAAGCGGCTGTGCGCCATCATGGAGGCTCTGGAACAACAGGCGGACATCAACCGCCGGATAGCCAAGCAGGTGCCGGTGATAGTGCAAACGAGCAGGCAGGAAGAGCCGAAGAAACAGAGGAGGAAAGGTTTTCTCGGGTTGTTCGGCAAGAAACAGGAAGCACCTCCGACGACGACCACCACGATGCTCTACACACTGAACCGTGATATGATAGCGCAACAACGTGCCCAAAGCCATCGTCTGTCGGAATATGCCGACAGCCTTGCCAGCCGCAATGCGGAACTGAACCGCCAACTGCAAACCCTTATCCAGCAGATGGACCACAAGGTGCAGGCTGACTTGCAGGAACGTGAGGCGGAAATATCCGCTATGCGTGAAAGATCGTTCTTGCAGGTAGGTATCATAACGGGTGTCATGCTGCTGTTGCTCATTATTTCATACATCATCATTCACCGCTATGCCACCCGCATCAAGCAGTACAAACGTAAGACAACAGATTTAATCGGGCAACTGCAAAAGTCCGTAAAACAAAACGAATCGTTGATAGCCTCACGCAAGAAAGCGATGCACACCATCACCCACGAGCTACGCACACCACTGACTGCCATACATGGATATGCGGAACTGATGCAGGACAACGAAGAAGAAAAGATAAGCGGTTATGCGGACAATATCCTGCAAGCCTCCAAGAGAATGACCGACATGCTCAACTCCCTGCTTGACTTCTTCCGCTTGGACAGCGGCAAGGAACAGGCGAATGTCCGTCCGTTTCGTTTGGAAAACATCGCGGAGCTGTTGCAAACGGAGTTTACGCAACAAGCAGAAGCAAAAGATCTTAAACTTACCATCGAGTGCCCGGAGGGTATTATCCTGAATGGCGACAAGGAGCGCATCATACAGATATGCGACAACCTGCTGGGCAATGCCGTCAAGTTCACGAATGCCGGAAGCGTTTCACTTGTCATAAGCTATGACGGCAATAGGCTGACCCTTGTAGTAGAGGACACCGGAACCGGCATGAGTGCGGAAGAACAACAGCGAGTGTTCGGAGCGTTCGAGCGGCTTTCCAACGCCGCAACGCAAGACGGTTTCGGATTGGGGTTAAGCATTGTGAAACAGATTGTCGGTATGCTTGGCGGCACTATACGCTTGGAAAGCGAAAAAGGAGAAGGCAGTCGTTTTACTGTGGAGTTGCCAATGAACACTGCCGATATTGGTATTAAAGAACAGACAGCCGCAGAAAGTCTGGCTCATATAGAAAGACCTTATTCTGTCATCGTATTGGACGACAATCCGATGGTATTATCCATGACAAAGGAAATGTATGCTGGTATAGGTGTGCATTGCGACACGTTCACCACTATTGGCGATGCAATGGAAGCCATGCGGCAGCACACATACGACCTCATGATAACCGATATGAAAATGCCGGAGATTAACGGCTATGAGGTGTTGGAGTTGTTACGCTCGTCAAGTGTCAGCAACTCGAAAGAGATTCCCATTGTCGTGGCGACCGCCTCCGGCAGTTGCAGCGAAGAGGAGCTGTTGGAAAATGGATTTACCGCCTGCCTGTTCAAGCCATTTTCCATTTCCGAACTGGTTGCTGTATCAGACAAATGCCTTTTGACAAGTACGGACAAGGATGAACTTCCCGACTTGTCCTCTCTGCTTGCATATGGTGACAAACGGGCGATGCTCGACCGTTTGATAACCGAAACAGAAAAGGATATGCAGGCTGTCCGGGAAATCATGGAGAGGAATGACCGCAAGGCATTGGACGAATGGATGCACCGTCAGCGAAGTTCATGGGCTGTTATCCGTGCTGACAAACCCTTGTGGAACCTGTATGAACTGCTGCATCAAGAATCTGAATGTTCCGAAATGGAATTGCGGAAATGCGTGGATGCCATGCTTCGTATGGGAACAGTTATCATAGAACTTGCGCAAAAGGAAAGGAGGTTGTCGGATGAAAGTATTTGTGATTGAGGACAACCCCGTCTATAACGATTATGTCTGCAACCTGCTGAAGAAAGACAGCTTCGATACTATGTCGGCATATAATCTTGCCACTGCCAAGAAACTATTGGCAAAGTCAGAGGTGGATGATATTGTCGTTGCCGACCTACGCCTCCCCGACGGTGAAAGCATAGAGTTGTTACGGTGGATGCGTGCCAACGACAAACAGCAGGTGTTTATCGTTATGACCAATTACGGGGAGGTGCATACGGCAGTGGAAAGTATGAAGCTCGGCTCAAAGGATTACATACAGAAACAGTTGTTGGAGGATAAACTGATACCGCTTATCCGCACCCTGCAAAAAGAACATGAAAAGCGACTACAATGGAACATTCCGATATTCGTCCGGCAGGGCGAAGCCTATCAGAAAATCAAGAAACGTGTGCGCCTTGTAGCCACCACCCGGATGAGCGTGCTGATACTGGGCGAGAACGGTACGGGCAAGGAACATATCGCACAACATATACACCAACAAAGCAAACTTGCCGATAAACCTTTTGTGGCAGTGGACTGCGGAGCCTTGTCCCCGTCATTGATACAATCCGCCTTCTTCGGACACGTCAAGGGTGCGTTTACTGGTGCCGAAGCAAACAAGACGGGGTATTTTCTGGAAGCGGATGGCGGCACGCTGTTCCTTGACGAAGTGGGCAACCTAACAATGGAGATGCAACAGATGCTGCTCCGCGCCATACAGGAACGCCGTTACCGTCCCGTCGGTGCAAAGGAGGACAAAACAGCCAACGTGAGGATAGTGGCTGCAACCAACGAGGATTTGCAGAAAGCCGTAACGGAAAAGCGGTTCCGGCAGGATTTGCTCTATCGCTTGCAGGAGTATGTGATAACCATGCCGCCCTTGCGCGACTGCCCGGAAGACATCATGCCATTGGCCGAGTTCTTCCGTGAAATGGCAAACCGTGAGTTGGAACGTGAAGTAAAAGGGTTTGCCGCATCTGCCCGTAATGCCCTGCTCGCCCATGCGTGGCCGGGCAACGTGCGCGAGTTGAAACAGAAGATACAGACGGCAGTCCTGCAATCAGAAGGCGATATGATAACCGAAGCCGATTTGGAACTTGACAATGAACCGTCCGCTACTTCCGCTTGTTTTACATTGAAGAGCGGGGATGAAGAAAGAGGACGTATCCTGCGTGCTTTGAAACAAGCAGCCGGTAACAAGAAAATGGCTGCAAAGATACTGGGTATCGGCAGGACAACGCTGTATAATAAATTGGTAGAGTATGGATTGAATGAAGAAAACTGACCGGAGTATGGCTGTAAATGGCAATAATTGATTAACTTTGCAATTGTATTTCAGAAAATAGCAGGCGATCGGGTAACTTTTCGCCGATGATATAGACATAAGACCGCAAGGCGTTTCGAGCGAAAATCTGGTAAATTGAAACTACGGAGACGATTGCGTGATGCTTATGCTATGCTTACGCATAGCGTGCATTCACGTACTCTCCGTAAAGGCTTTACCAGAGCCATCGCTTGAAAGTAGTGTGAATTGCACGCTACTTTTTTGCCTCGCCAAAAAGGAAAGAAAATACGTTATGGCGAAAATACAATTACTTGCCGTTATCTCAATAGATGGCTGTCCGATGAAACTGCATCCCCGGAAGCGGTTGCTTCAAACCGAAGATTACGGTATGGATGAAATACGTGCCAATGCCCTGTATAAGCTGACATCCGACTATTCGGTATCCGTGCTTCAAGAATGGAGGGAGGAAGGTGGAAGCATTTGCCATTTGTTGGAAGTAACTGCCGGGAATACCGAATATGCCAACGGACTGTTACGGATGAACGTGATAGATGAAATCATACTATACGTTGTTCCAACCATCGACGGAAACGGAGCGCATTTTTTCAAGTCAGCACTACCTATGAATGACTGGCGGCTTATGGAGAACAAAACTTATAGGGACGGAGTAATCCGGCTTACCTATCATAAAGAGCCACGGGCATAAAATGTTCAGATTATGAACATCTTGGCGGGATTTCCGTGCTCAGAAAGTGAACACATGTTCAGAATCTGAACACATTTCACAAGGGATGCAATCAAGGATAAAATTATTTTTGAATTTTATCTTTCTGAAAAACAATGTAGTACAATTTTCTCACAATCTTTTCTCGTGTTTAGGGCTATGATTTGCACCATATATCAGTGTGCGCACACTGATAAACAAGTGTAAACCCTCAAAACAGAAAAGATAATGAACCATCTCATACTGGCGGAAACACAGTTTTTCGCCATGATAAACGGAAAAGACAACGGTAGCACGGAAACGGCATACGGCGGATTCGTGCAGGAAGTAATAAACCTGTGCTACGGCGGCAATGATGCCAAGCATATTATTGTGGCGTTGGCTTTTGCCGAAATCGAATTACAGCACCATCCACAGAACTTGTCGGTATCGGAGGAGAATGTCGTCACTGTGTATATCCGCAAGGCGTTATCCTTCATCCGAAAGATGCAGAAGATAGTATCCGCTTCTGCAATTACCTCCGTGCCACCACTAACATCCACATCCGAAACCAAAGCCACAGTCCCAGCCCTGCAATGGACCGGTAATGCCGTCGAGTTGGTAGAGCTAATCTATGCCCTCTACGCCACCGGCTGCATCAATGGCGGCAAGGCTTCGCTGAAAGAGCTTGCCCCTGTCCTCTATTCCTTTTTCGGTGTGGAGTCCAAAGACTGCTACCGCTTCTATACGGACATCAAACGCAGGAAAAGCGACAGTCGCACCTACTTCCTTGAAAAGATGCAGGACAAACTGAACGCGAAGATGCGACATGACGATGAATTGGAGCGGATGAGGAGATAAACGAATGCCAAACAAAGGATAAGCGGCCGGATTATACGGTTTCTTATCCTTCTTCATTTACAATCACTCTATTATCTGCCGGAAAGCCGATTAAAATCATTAACTTTGCAAGTATTAATCAATGACGGATGAAAATAGATAACCTCGAAATATTGAACGGACTGATTGCCGGAGCCGAAGGCGGGACAGTTGAGTTCAAAGAAACTACCGGGCAGTTGGAGCGTGGAATGGAAACTCTTTGTGCCTTCCTGAACGGTACGGGCGGCACGGTGCTGTTCGGTGTAACCGACAAGGGAAAGATTATCGGTCAGGAAGTGAGCGACAAGACGAAGCGCGATATTGCGGAAACCATCAGACGAATCGAGCCGTTTGCGACCATTGATATATCCTATACAGACATTCCGGGAACGAACAAAAGTGTTATAGCTTTATCAGCGGAAGAACAACGATATATGCGCCCGTTCACCTATAAGGGGAGGGCTTATCAACGGATAGAGAGCGTTACATCTGCCATGCCGCAGGGTATATACAACCTGTTGGTTATGCAGCGAGGCGGAACCTATGCTTGGGATTCCATGCAAAATCCCAGCTTGAAAATATCCGACCTTGACGAAACGGCAATCTTGGGCGCAGTACGTGGAGGAATCAGAGGCGGACGTTTGCCGGAAGGTTCTATGCAGGAGGATGTCCGAACCATCCTTGAAAAATTTGACTTGTTGAATGATGGAAAGCTGAACAATGCTTCCGTTGTCCTATTCGGACGGAACTTCTACCATTATCCCCAATGTCTGCTCCGTTTAGCCCGGTTCAAAGGAACGACAAAAGATGAATTTTTAGATAATCAGCGTGTGACAGGCAATATATTCAACTTGCTGGATGCTGCAATGGCATTTTTCTTCAAGCATTTGTCCCTTTCCGGTAAAATTGAAGGTTTGTACAGAGAAGAGGAACTGAATGTGCCATATAAGGCATTGAGAGAATGTTGCATAAATGCTTTTGCACATCGTGTTTACCATCGCCCCGGCAGTTCAGTCGGGATTGCTATCTATGATGACCGCGTGGAGATTGAAAACAGCGGAACATTTCCGCCTGATATTACCATTGAGAAACTGTTGGGTGGCCACAATTCCGAACCACAAAATCTGATAGTAGCCAATGTGCTGTACAAAAGTGCAGTATTGGAGAGTTGGGGACGTGGCATAGCCCTTATGGTAAACGAATGTCGCCGTGTCGGTATTCCGGATCCGGAGTTTCATACCGACGGCAATGCTGTATGGATTGTGTTTCATTATACAAGAACTACAGTAGGACAAGACCCCACAGCAACCCCACAGCAACCCTATAGTAACCCCACAGTAACCCCACAGTTAGGAAAACTGTTGTCTGCTATTGGGAACAACACTCTCTCTGCTAAAGAAATCATGGAGAAAACGGGAATGAAAGATAAAAGGAATTTCTTAAAGAACTATATCCATCCGGCAATAAATTCCGGTTTGGTCCTTTCACTTTATCCCATAGGCTCCAAGAGTCCGCAACAGAAATACTATCTTACTGATAAAGGTAAAGGTTTCCTGCAACAATAACGGGTATGGCTAAAAAGAAGAAACATAAGAATGATGTAAAAACTGATTTACCGATAATCATGGATTATGGTATCGGCAGTATATCCGTTTATGACCCGGCAGACATAATGCCATACAACGAGCCGCCAATTAGCGAACAAATCCGCTTCAAGAAACTCGGCAAAGAGATGAAATCCGAGTTCAAGTGGCTGGTATCTTCCGTAGTGATTGAGTATTGGCAAGAAAACCGACAGATACCTTTCGGTGAAGAAATGTCGAAACTCAGAACCAGACTGTTGAGAATGTTTGCCGAAGAATACAGCATACTGCTTAAAGACGATACAGAACTGAAAAATTATTTGCTGATGCTTGCCATTACCACCATCAACAAGCATCTCAAATCTGAGAATAAAAAGAGGGTGTCAAAACTCTCTTTTTAACAAAATTACCCTTGCTACAGATATCTGTGACAGGGGTAATTTTCATATTTTGGGTGTTTTGACACATCCCCTTTTTCATATATAAAGGAATCTGTTATTTCTGCTGCAACAGGTGTTTCAAGTTTTCATCATTTGCGATACGTTCCAGTTCCTCTTGAACAATCTGCTTCACTTCCTCCTTGATGCGCCTGTAATTCGCCTGAACCGTTTCCTTCATGCGGTCGTTGCCGTCCCCGTCCGTAAAGTCGGTAATGACGGGGATTTTCTTGTAGGCTTTCTCCTCGCGCTTCACCTTCTCGGCATCCACGACAATCTCGCAATGGAAAATCTTCTGCTCGATACGCTCGTTGAAGTTGTCGGATACCGAACCGACAAACATACCCTGCGTCAAGCCGGAAATCTTGCTCGGCGGGATGAGTGAATCCATCTGCGTGTTGATGGAGGTGGAAACATCCTGCCGGTTGATGGAAATGGACTGCCGTTTCTGCAACACCTTACCGAAGCGTTCGGAAAGCGTCTTGGCGGTTTCACCCACCACCTGACCGGAAAAGATATTGCCGACGGTGTTCATCACGACCTTCGCTTCTTTATCACCGTAGTCGCGCACCAACTGGCTGAAATCCTGAAAGCCCAGACACACGGCAACCTTGTTGCTTCGCGCGGTGGCGATAAGGTTGTCCAACCCCTTGAAATAAATCGTGGGCAGCTCGTCGATGATGACCGACGACTTCAGCATCCCTTTCTTGTTGATGAGTTTCACGATACGGGAGTTATACAGACCGAGAGCGGCCCCGTAGATATTCTGACGGTCGGGATTGTTGCCCACACAGAGTATTTTCGGTTCTTCGGGGTTGTTGATGTCCAGCGTGAACTCGCTGTCCGACATCACCCAATAGAGCTGCGGGGAAATCATCCTTGACAAAGGGATTTTCGCGCTTGCTATCTGCCCCATCAACTGCTCCGCAGCCCCTCCGAGCCATGCGTCCATGAACGGAGAAAGATAGTTTTCCAATTCCGGGTAAGAGGTCAGTATCGGGAAAATATCCTCATAGCGGCGGTTCAGGAACTCAATCGCATGGGGGAATGTACAATACTTGCCGTTCTGGAAAATTTTGAGATACCAGATAATAGCCGCGAAAAGGATGATGGGCGATTCTACGAAAAAGTCGCCCTGCTTTTGCACCCAACTTTTATTTAAGTTGAGCATAATGGTGTACGCACTCTCATAAGCGTCCGTAATATCCTCCATGAAGTCCGGGTGAATGGGATTGCAACGGTGCGAACGTCGCGGGTCATCGAAGTTTATCACATAAAACTTCGGTTTCACCTTGTAGCCCTCCGGGTGGTTCAGCAGATGGTTGTATGCTATCGTGGACAAGTCGCTGAATTTGAAGTCGTACACATACATCGAGAAGCCCTTTTCTATCTGCTGCTTGATGAAATTATTTACCACTGCATAGGATTTACCGCTGCCCGGAGTACCCAACACGATGGAAGCCCTAAAAGGATTCACGACATTGATCCAGCCATTGTTCCAACGCTTTTTGTAGTAAAACCGTGTCGGAAGATTGACCGAATACTCGCTTTCGATAAGCCGCGTTTCCTGCATGAAGCTCTCGTTCTCGTTGTTGAACACATCATCCATGAGGTTGTGCTTCAACAGGCGGCTCATCCACAGACCGCCCATCAGCAGACAGACATAACCAGCTCCGACGGTCAGAATATACAGCCCTGTTACCGCCTCTATCGGTAGAGGCAAAGCCAGTATCCACCAGTTGAAGAAGAACAGCACGAAGCCGGCGGCAAGAGCCGTCCAGATTCGTCCCCAAGTGATTTTCTCGCCCTTCACGCCCTTTGTCCCCAGACAGGACAAGGCAAGCAGTAGGACGGCAAACAGTTTCGTGTACAGGATGGAACGGAACAGCCCCGCCGTGCGGTTGAAGTTCATCAGGATTCTGTCCACCACACCGATGTCCATACCCCAAAGCCGGATGGCTTCGTAGCAGAACCAGTACACGTTCATGACCACTAAAATAATACTCACGGCACGCAGAAAATCCATGATTTTCGCCAATGCCCTCAAATCGTCTTCTTGTTGTGACATACATTTATTTTTTTGATTGTTGATATTTTCGATTACATTCCCAAGCCCTTGCGCTTCTTCTTTTTCTTCTTGCGCTGCATCGCCCGGATGAAGGCTTCCTCCTCGGCGTCCACTGCCGGACCTTCGGGGGCAAACAGGTTCATACCACCCGAATGGTTCTCGTATTCCCCTCCGGAAAATGATGCCGTGAAAAGAAGAGCTAAAGAAGAGCAAATACCCTACCTATAAATCACAATATATCAGTACGTTCGGAGGATAATTCATTTTCTCTTTTTCTTCGATTGTCTTGTTTGTTTTCTCATTTTTATTGTATTTTTGTCCCCAGTTCGTCCCCCGAAAAGAGTGCGGGGGACAAAAAACTGTCCCCCGGGAACGGGATACAGCAATAAAAGAGTTCTTCGTATAATTATTAAAAGGAGAAAGCAGACTATGGCTAAAACGACCACTACCCAAAAAGAACCCGTCAGGCTTCGGGAAAAGAAGTTGTCGAACGGCAACGTAAGCCTGTATCTTGACATCTGTAGAAACGGCAGACGCCACAAGGAGTATTTGAAGCTCTACCTGATAGATGCCAAAACTCCGTTGGAACGCGAACAGAACCGTCAAACGCTGGCTACAGCACAAGCCGTCAAGTCCAAACGTTTGATCGAAATACAGAACGGCGAATATACCTTCACGCGCCAGTTCAAGGAGAACACGCCCTTTTTGGAATACTATCGCAAGATGGTGGAGGAACGGCGTAAGAATCCGGAATCGCAAGGCAACTGGGGCAACTGGAGAAGCTGCCTCCGCTACCTTGAAATCTATTGCGACGAGAAAACCACCTTCCGGGAAGTAACACCGGAATTTATCACGGGATTCAAAGAGTTTCTGAACAACGTGGAGAAAGATACGCACAAGCGTGTCGGACCCCGCCGTGAACGCGACACATTCCAAGGGCTGTCGCAGAACTCCAAGGTATCCTACTTCAACAAGCTGCGTGCTTGCATCAATCAGGCATACGACGACCAAATCATACCGGTAAACCCGCTGCGCGGAATCGAAGGATTCAAGGAGGAAGAAGTCAAACGCGATTACCTGACGCTGGACGAGGTAAAGAAATTGGCAGCGACTCCTTGCCGCTACCCTGTACTGAAACGTGCGTTCCTCTTCTCGTGTCTGACCGGGCTGCGTAAAAGCGACATACAGAAACTGACATGGGGTGAAGTGCAGAAATTCGGGAAGTACACGCGGATCGTGTTCAAACAGCGGAAAACCAAGGGACAGGAATACCTCGACATTTCTTCGCAGGCGGAGAAATATCTCGGAGAAAGAGGCAATCCGGACGACATCGTATTTACGGGGTTTACCTACGGATCATGGACTTCTCTGGAACTGCAACGCTGGAGCCTGGCGGCGGGCGTCAACAAAAACTTGACTTTCCACTGCGCCCGGCACACGTTTGCCGTGCTGATGCTCGACCTGGGCGCAGACATCTATACCGTATCGAAATTGCTCGGGCACCGGTTCCTGACGACGACGCAAATATACGCCAAGGTGCTGGACAAGAACAAACAGAACGCCGTGTCGCTCATTCCCGACATCGGATAACACAGAAAACGTATGACAAGACAGGAAGCCGTCATAAAAATAGTAAAGATTACCCGCATCATCGGAGAGTTGAAATACCAGTTGGATGCGGACGACGAGGTTGAATTTGAGGCGCTCGACCCCGAATGGAAACATATCGCCGAATGGACGCAGGAGGTATGCCGGTACATGGAATTGGACGCTTCCCCGCAGGTGGCCCGTCTGATTGCCAATATCGGGTTTACCGACATGGTGGAGAAGTATGTGCAAAGCTGCAGGAAGGAGATCGGGGCGAAAGAGGCCAAGATACTCGACGACTATGTGAAGCACATGCGAACGCTGTCGTCGTTGTGCGATACCCGAAGCGAGGAGCAGAGGGAGAAATACGGCGATCTGATAGAGCCGTTAGCCAACGAACGGGTGGCTGCATTGCTGCAAAGAGCCGTCGATGCGGGCATACTGGACCGACACTACCAACCCGTTCCGCAGACGTCCCCCCTGCAACTGAAAGTCATCGCCTATGCGGTGTCGAGCCTATGCAAACTGCACAGCCCGTATGTCCTGTTTGAGAAACAATGGCACAGGGAGAACGGGAAACGGTTCAATACCTGCCGTATCCCCAAGCACAATACCGTTTGCTACGAAGAGACCCGGGCACTCTATCCCGAAGTGGATTTTGCCGGATTCGAACCCGTACACGAAGCCGCAACGTTCTATGTGCCGCAAAGCGAGGAGGAGATACGGGCCATGTACGAAGATTTGGTAAAATACGGGTACATAGCCCCGGAGACGACATTCGAGGCATTCGGCAGTATCTTCGACAAGGCAAGGTTCGAAAGTCCGGTGGAATGGACAAAAACCCAGCGGCAGTTGTCCTATTTCATCCACCAGGCATTCAGCCGGTTCAACAGGAAGAATTTATGGATCAAGGGCGAATGCTGTTTCCGCATCGGCGGAAAGAAGCCGCATAAGGCGAGCCTCGTGACGGGCTTCGCTTGGATCAAACGGGCGGGATGGATGGACCGGTACGATACGAGGCTGAAGGCTATATGCGACAGATTCAATCAATAGAGAGTATCACTCTCAATGCAGAACTAAAAAGAGAATTACCTATTCATATTTAGGTAAACCCATATTCCATAATACCCATAGCCATAAAGAAAAATATACTATGTATCAACTACTTATCAATGAAAAATACATCGCTTCGAATACGACTTTCAGTATATTTAACGGAATTTTTGACGAACCTAAATTCAAACAGCCTGTAGTATGGACAAAAAAACAGTCGCAACTCATATATTTCGTTCATTCAGCGTTCAAGGCCGACAACCCTTTAGATGTAGGGGTGAAGTGCTTGTATTGTTTCCGTTTACAGAACGAAAAAGTACCCAATCGGCAAAATATGGTCTGTAACTATCATTCGCTTGTAAAGAATGGATTGTTAAACACATACGATACAGAGTTAAAGCATATAGCGAATGAATACAACAAAGTGGGAAAGCGTGATACAAATACCTCCAAAATAATGGAGAAAAATAACAATAATTCAAATTTAAGTCCATGACAAAGAAATTATCTTTGCACCTCTCTCTTTTTGAAAAGAGCGATGCTCAGGTCTCGGTGGACCCCAGCGCAGACCGGAACACAAGGGCTATTCCGGTTGGTCAAACAAGCCCATGAAACTTATAAGGCCGAAGTATCGACCTTGCAAAAGAGCTACAAGCGCTATGCGCTTGATTTCATTCATTCAAATCAGTTCCATGACGAAAAAGATGCCTGGAGCAAAAATGAACACCAGAAGAACTACTACACCATAACCGATCTTTTGAGGGAAATCGTATATCGCAGGACACGGGATTATCCCAATCGATTATAGGTCAATGGTTAAGTGGCAAGGTAGAGCCGAGTGAAGCAAATGCTAAATACATACTACTATATTATAGTAATCGCGAACCCTCTATTTCAAGTATGGAAGATCAAAAATTCATCTCGTTTTTCGAGAAAAGAGATCGGCAATACGAAATAATATTGACCCAAAATTCAGAAATCATCCGTCAAAACGGAGAAATACTACAACTCGTGCTCAAATATATAGACGATAATAATTCAAAATAAACCAACTCTATGGACTTTAAAGACGAACTTCTAATCCTTGCTGAGCGCGTCGGCAAACTCAAAGACAATGTAAAGACGGAGGAGGCAACAAAGACCTCATTTGTCCTCCCGTTCTTGCAAGCACTCGGCTACGATATTTTCAATCCGGAAGAGGTTACACCCGAATGTATTTGCGACTATGGAACGAAGAAAGGCGAAAAAATCGACTATACCGTATGTATGGACGGCGAGCCGATCATGCTAATTGAGTGTAAACATTGGTCGGCTGACTTAAGCAAATACAAGGCGCAACTATTCCGCTACTACCATGTATCGCAGGCCAAATTTGGAGTACTAACGAATGGAATCAACTATCAGTTCTATACAGATCTGGACACTCCTAACAAAATGGACGATAAGCCGTTCTTTGAGATAGATATGCTTAACTTAAAGGATAGCCATATTGAGAAGTTGAAGCAATTCCGACATGACCAGTATAATACGTATATGATACTCAATTCCGCCACAGAAATGAAGTACATAAATGCGCTTCGGTCATTGATTGTCAAGGAAAGTAGTAATCCATCCGATTTATTTGTGAAATTTATGACTAAACAGGTTTATGACGGAGTGGTAACAAAGAACATCATTGACGAGTTCCGTCCGATGATTCAACGGGCATTTCAACAGTACACGAATGACTATATAAACGAAAGGCTTAAATCTGCCATTACGCCTGACGTTCCGTCGGTCGAGGTGTCCTCAAATGTCTCCACGGAGAAATCGGTTGCAAATGAAGAGGATATGCAAGATGGAAATAAGATAGTGACCACTGATGAAGAACTTATGGGATTCTACATCGTGCGAGCTATTCTCTGTAATACCGTTGATCTTGATCGGGTCGTAGATCGGGATGCGCAGTCATATTTCGCTATCCTTTTCGATGATAACAATCGAAAGCCTATTTGTCGCTTGCATTTCAACGGAGGGAAAAAGTATGTTGAAACGTTTGACGAGGAAAAGAAAGGAACAAAACATTTAATTACAGCACTTACTGACATTTACAAACTATCGGACCAACTCATATCAACCGTTAAATTTTATCTGAAATAAAGGAAGCCCCAAATCCGGCGGGAGAGGCCCGGCCCGCCGAAAATAGAACGTGGAACTAACTAAACAGCATATTGCATCTGGAAACCTTACTGCGGAAAGAAGATATAAAGGTCGCCGATAAACTGATGGAAGACCTTAATGTCCGGTATATATTATCCCAAGAGGATTATCAAGGGGTTCAATACAAGCGAATCATCGCCGTGCTATCCGAGAAAGGATATATTAAGGATGTTCACTCGCACATTCAGACAACAGACTACACTCCGTTATACTTTGATAACGGAGGGACAAAAGCTATATACCGCAAGCAACGACGAGGCAAGATTACGAATGCGATAAAATTCATCGGAATCGTAATCGCAGCCCTTGCCGGTATTATAACTATTTGGCAGTTTATCAATGACGTTATATACTCACTTGCGCATACGTGATATATCGTTCTCTATATGATACTTAATATCATCAATATCCCTATATATGAGATAAACGCTTACGGCCAGTGCTACCAGCCCAATTCCAAGTACTAATAACATAACGGTATTTGATGTAGGAAAATTCGTAATTTAATAAGTCTATTTACACGCCTCTTCAATATCGGAAAACATCTGGCGCATTCGTTTATCGTGGGCTTTTATTATCTTGTTGAAGCGGTATTCGGATATAATTACCACGACAAACATAGTAATAAGGATAAACAAAATAAAAATCATAGCTTAAGCGTTTTTACAAACCTCGGAACTTTCGGCACAACTTCAAAAAAATAGGCTCATTATTTTGCGGGGGGGGGGAATTTTGTAACTTTGCAGCATCTAACCAATACAATTTATGTTATGAAAAAATTTTTACTTTTGATGGCTGTTATTTGTGCAGTTACTTTTACGGGATGTGAAAAGGATGAGCAAGAATCGTTCAAGTTCGACATTGAGAATCTTTATGGCACATGGCAGGGAATTGCCATACAAAGTAACGGCGAATGGATAGATATAACCCAACCGCCACACACAAATCTTGCATTCTCTGTTGTATTTTATGAAAATGGTACATATTCGGGAAGCGGGTATTTTGGCAACGGTTCAGGAACATACAAAGCTGAAGGGGATATGATATATACTTATATAGACGGGGAAGAATTATACAGATACAAAGTACATTCTATCTCAAACGGAATTGCCGAAGTGTCTATGGGTGTAGCAGGAGATAATATAACACTGGAAATAAAACTTCAAAAAAAGTAATCAGATAGGATATATGTTTCAAAACAAAGGCGAGAATAAATCTCGCCTTTGTTATTCCCTACAAAATCATTATATTTGCATTGCTAAATCAAAATGCGATACAAACATATCCAACCATATTGGGTATTTTGTATCTATACATACAGTTAAATTTAACTGCGTCGAGTTCGGTAGCGGAAACGCCCGACGGCTTGCATTTTGAGCCGAGCAACTCGTAACGCAGTTTTTTATTGCTAAATCAAAATGAAAAAGCGCATCGAACGCATGGGCCGCATCGAAGCGGCAATTAACCCCATGTACTGCGTCCCCAAACGCAGCGACCTATCGTTAATCGGATCGGCTTTCGAGGCCGCAGGTTTCCGTTGTGTCCGGATCCGCACCGAATGCGAGGCCGAGCACCGCACAAAAGGTGGTGATCCCCGTCGGCACGGGATGCTGGTTCTCGACGGTGACCGAGTGATATTGGAGGTATTGCGGTCGAGACCGACTAAAAAAGATAATCAACTCACAATCCCGCCTCAATCATGAACCGAGAAAATGACATATCGAACCGTACCCTATTTTTGATTCGGTCGGTTTGAAATGATAAACAGAAAGCCGAGTTCCCTCGGCTTTTTACATTCTCGCATCATATATCTTTTCTACATTCAGCTCCGTTCCGGTCAATGTAAAATATATATTCTGGAGCTGGTGCAGATACTTTATGGGCACATCCACATTGCAATCGTCGATTTCGTCTTCCACCTGCCAACAGAACCCTTCTTTTTTAGGAGATAAGCATATCACACGGGGGATGATATAGTAGTCAAATCGTTGGTAACAGTCGCTAAATTCTTTCTCAAAGCCGCATTTTTCCAATAACGTTGGAGTCAAACGTATAGGCCTAACATCTCATAATACTACTTTATCTAAAATCTCATGATAAAATCCGGCTTCCTTAATTAGCATCTCACCATGAAATAACGTCATGTCTGCACGCGTAATTTCTGCAATATACCCAATTCGCTCAAGATGGGGGTTATACACTAAATTGCCTATTCGAAATGATCGAATATTCAGAGACGGTTCCATATTACATTTCATATTCTAAAACGCATCGAATTCGATGCGTTTATTACTTTAGTTTCATTTGTGTTTTTAAGTTGAGAACTATTTATTCCTCCTCGTTTGAGGTGTCGCATGTAATCGGTTTCGTCGATTTTACCGCTGAAGTAAGGTGCGCTGTTTCGGGTGGCGGATTGTCGGGCAACGTTCCGAGGTATTGCCGAGCGTTGAGGGGTGATACGACAGAGTGTCCGAGTTGGCTTTCGAGTTGTTGTCGGGCAACTTTAGCTACTGTACCGCCCCGTTTGGCGACGTTGGCGTTGGCCTTGAAACCTATTGGATTTTCGTTTCGGGAAAGTTCGGTAGCAGAGGCCTCGGCCAATGAGTTCAACAGCAGTTCGACATTGGTCATATTATCCCGCAGGTTCTCCTTTTTCAACCCCTTGTAACGTTTGTAGGCTTTCGTGGTACGTCCGGCCCACTCCTTCGTGATAATGTCCGTAAGGGTGGCATATTGCGTTCCATCAACGCCCCCGCGTTTCCACTCGTCAGTGAGAAGTTTACGGACTTCGATACTTTTCAAGCGTTGGTTAATCCATGTATCCGAATATCCAAGGCGTTTATAATCGGCTACGGCCTGCTCAATAGATAACTCAGGGTCTTGCATTTGGTCGAGGCGGTCGCTTGCCACCTGCGCCATCCATTGCTTGAAAGGCTCGGCTTTCTGTGACGGAATCGACTGGATAATCCGCAGGACGGTTTTCACATCTCCGGCCAGCGTCTTGCGCATCACTCCCGTTTCTGACCTCATGGCTATCTGGGGACAATTTGTCCCCACGAACGAGGCGAGCGCTTCATCCCGCTTGCGCATCTTCTTGAAATAATCGGTCGGATTCACGGTGTCCGTCAGAGCGGAGATCACGTCGAGAACGGAAAAATACCACGTCTCCGTCCGCTCGTCCCAAACGGTGCGCACCTTGCGGTCCTCGAACAACTGTATGGCCTGCTTTTGTGTCATAGGAATGTAGTTTTATTTATTCCTTTTCTTTTACCTCCAGCACCGTCCCGCACTTCGGGCAGGTGATTGTGTTCGTCGGGTACGTTGCTACTCTTCCGCCTTTTGCTCCGCTTGTTGGAATCCAATTTTGCGGGCGGGTTTGCGTGCCTGCGGTATCTTGACCGACAACGCCGCAATAGCGTTGTAGATATTATCAAGCTCCTTGCGCATATCTTCCGACAGATCGCTGACCGCCTCGGCATTGTCGGCGTCCACCCGCTCCAGTAACGCCAGTTTCGCCCGAATTTCGGCCAACTCGGCCGTTACTGTCGTCGTGGTCGTGATGTAGTTCCGCATCGCTACGAAAGCACGCATAATAGCGATACTTACTTGTATGGCAACGGAGCTTTTCAAAACAGCCGATAACATAGAAACGCCTTGCTCGGTAAACGCATAGGGGTTGCGGCGTAAACCCATCGTGATGGAATTGGTTATCACAATTTGTGATTTCCAATTTTCAGTTTCGGCATCTGTCAGTTGAAACATGAAATCGGGCGGAAAGCGTTCGATATTACGCTTTACCGCTTGATTGAGAGCGCTTGTTGTTACTTGGTACAATTCCGCCAAATCACGGTCCAGCATCACCCGCTGGCCCCGTATTTCGTAAATCTTGCTTTGGATAGGTTGTAGTTCCATGGGTAGGTATCGTTGAGGTTATTCTGCCTTGATGGTTATCGACTTCCCGCAATGCGGGCACGTGATTGCTCCCTCTTTCGAAGCGGCGAAAAGTTCCGGCACTTCAACACCCAAAATATCGGCTATTTCTTGCAATCGTTTTAACGGCGGATTTCCGTTGTCACCAATTGCAATACTTAACCCCGTTTCAGTCATTCCGAGACGCGCCGCCAACTCTTTTGCGGTCATTCCTCGTTCCTTCAATAATTCTTTAACTCTCATTTTGACGTATTATTTGCCACAAATATATTGATATTCATATAAACAGCAAAAAATTTTAGTGTCAATTAAATTTTTATCTCAAAATATTTGCATTATATCAAAATATCATTTATATTTGCACCAAAAAAATCAAAACAACAATTAAACAATACGGCCATGAAACTCTTAACTAAAGCAATTGAGAAGCAGTTGGCAAAGTACCCCATTTATTCACAAGATGGCAAAGGCGGCAAGGCACAGGTCATCTGCAAGTTCTTCAACCCCTGCGGCAGTCAGACGTGGTACATTCTCGAAGGCGAGAAGCAAGACGACGACTACATTCTCTTCGCATTGTTAGACAATATGGGCGAGCGAGAATATGGTTATGTGTCACTGAATGAACTTCAACGCGTTAGAACTCGCCCCTTTGGTCTTGGCATCGAAAGAGATATGTATTTCACACCTTGCAAAGTCAGCGAAATCAACTAATTGATTTATTGAATAAACGTCTAAAACAATAGAACTATGAACGCATTTGCATTTAAAGTGATCGACGCAATCAATCGTGATGGTATGGACAATGGCAGCTGGGGTCTTGTCAAAGACGTAGATAATACTGTCGCCTATTTCGGCACCAGAGAAGAAATCGAACTGAAAGGCCAGTGGGCGTACATCTATGCAGAGAAAGACGATACACTGTCTTTGCAACTCGAAAAAATCGAACCTACGAGAGTTCTGCACGTTGAAGATTGTGAACTGCTGCTCTACTACCTCGACGAATAAAGCCGTTCGGGCGGCTATAAACAGACCTCAGGCCCGAAGCGTGGCGGCACCTGCCGCCGGTGGTAAAAATGAAAGATATGAAAGACATAAAAATTGGCGACCCGGTGAGATTCGGACGCAATACTGGTGAATATCGAGGACAGTTCGATAAACTGAATATCGCAATGGTACTCGTTGGCAATAGGCTGTATTATGTTACATTTGAAAAAATTGAAAAGCTATGAAGACAAGAAAATCCTTCAAGGTGAACAGAGAGGCTGCGATCAAAATCGCAATGAACACAAACGGCATATCACGAGAGATCGCCAAGAAATACACAGACAGCGAGTTGAAAGAGTGCTTGCGACTACTCAAACTAAAAACCAACTTTTAACCTATATAACAATGAAACGAACCGACCTTTCCATCATCATGCGCACGGCGTGGCAGATGTGCCGCGCGACGGGTGTAACCTTTGCTGAGTGTCTGCATAAGGCATGGCAGGTGTTCAAATTGAAGATAAAGATGCGCGCGGGCATCGTGCAGTTCTTCTACCTCAAATCGAGTACGGGTGAATTGCGACAGGCATTCGGTACGCTTAAGGACGACTTATGCCCCGAAACAAAAGGTGACGACCGTAAGCCTAACAAACACCTCGTAACCTATTACGATACGGTTGCCGAGGGCTGGCGGTCATTCAGAATGTTCAACTTTGTAAAAGTTATATAATATATGAAACCAACGATGTACGTAGAAAAACGCAGCGATTTGACATTACTCAAAAAGGCATTCGAATTGACGGACGCGACATGTCACCGCACGCGGCTGAAGTGTGGGTGTAAAGCCTACAAAGGTGCAGACAACAATCGCGACAGCCTATTGATCGTCAAATATGACGCAGTAGTGCTTGAGATTATCCGCTGCAAAGGGTGTGTGAAGAAAAGACCTTAAAAATTGCAGCTCTCAATAAAAAATCGTATTTTTAATAAATAATTCAATAGTAAGATTTGCATAATGTGCCGAACGTGTCCACTTTTGCATCGAACAGATATATGCGGGGTAGTGCAGAGGTTACCACGGCGGGTTAGTGTCCCGCAGGCGCAAGTTCGATTCTTGCCCCCGCTACTAATGAAATTTACGGCTATGAAAATTTTAACGCTTATCATCAAACAAAAATGGTTCGACGCCATTTTGTCGGGTGAAAAAACGGTCGAGACCCGCGAAGTACGCCCGACCAACACGAAATACATTTCATACCGAGACAACAACACAGGCAAAGTCTACAAGAAAGACAGTGACGTGCCCGAATCGGCGTGGGACAGCGAGAAGGGCGTTGATACGGTTATCAACCACTACGATGCCATACAGTTCTGGGTAGGTTACGAAAAGAATCGCCCCGGCGCGCTGGTCGAAGTCAAAGGCGTCGAGCTGGTAGATGTTTGCGACGAAGAGACGAAAGAGCCGATTGTGTACGAGCACAACGGTAACGAATATACCATGACCGAGATCGACTACCACCTCGGCAAGGTAATCGAGAAAATGAATTGTTAAACCCTTAGAATCATTGCCGCACTCGAAGACGAAGACAAAAAACAGCAACTCAGCTTGACGCGCAATACAGCCGTATAACGAGTGAATTGCGACGCCGCACGCCTAATCCTGCTGTAGGATTAAGTAGCCTCGCAAATATGGGTGGCCGAAATGGTGTTATTGCGAATAGGTATGCAAGGGCGACCAGTGCATATACAAGAGCTAGGCAATCTGCCGCCCGAGGCCTTTCCGTAGGTTAAATCATATTGTCAAACTTCTAAAATTCAAGCTGCACTCGAAATTCAGTAAGAAATCGAATCAATCGGACGACCGGCGCTAGCCGTGTTCGTTATCGTACAGTAGGCGGTCGTGCGACGAATCGTGCCGGTCGTGCACGCGACATTCGCGCCGCCTTTGGCATGGCAACAGGTTAATCATGACCCCGATAGACCATGCAAACGAAGTGATTGCCTCTGTCCGTCAAAAAACGGATAGAGCAATCCTTTTTTATTCTTGCGGCAAAGACAGCGAGGTATTGCTCGACCTGATGGCGCCGCACTTCAAAGAGATCGTTTGCGTGTTCATGTATTTCGTCAAAGGTCTCGACCACATCGACAACTACCTGCGAGCCATCAAAGCCCGTTATTCCAACGTTACCATTCTGCAAATCCCCCATTGGACATTGACGCGCGTTCTCCGTTGCGGGCTATACTGCATTCCTAATCCCAATGTAAAGCTGTTATCGTTGAAAGACCTTGATGAATCCGTTCGGATGGAAACGGGAATATCTTACTCTTTCTACGGTATGAAACAGTCGGACGGAATGAATCGCTGTCTTATGTTGCGCGGATATGAAAATGAAGCCATAAGCAATACGAACAAGATCTATCCTCTATCCAAGTGGAAGAAATCGGACGTCATGGCCTACATCAAGGCAAAGAAACTGCCTGAGCCCATATCCTACAACAAGAACAAATCGCAAGGTCTGACGTTTTTGCCGGAGGTATTCGATTACCTGCGCCAACACTATCCGCAAGACCTCGAAAAGATTTACAAAGTATTTCCTCTGTCACGCAATATCTTACTCCGTTATGACGCAGAAAAAGCAGCAGCCCAAATACAATCAGAGTGAAACGGTCGTAATCAAGCGATCGCAAATCAAATTCGCTCCTTACAACCCACGCAAAGAGGATCCAGAAGTCATCAAGAAACTCAAAAAGAACTTCAAGACTGTCGGCTATCTGGGAGGTATCGTATGGAATCGACGTTCATCCTATCTTGTGTCGGGACACAAGCGCGTGCAGACGCTCGACATCATCAACAATTACGATGGTACGCCCGAAACGAATTATGAGATCAAAGTAGAGGCGGTAGAGTTGGACGACAAGACCGAGCGCGAACAGAATATTTTCATGAACTCGCCCTCCGCAATGGGTGAGTTTGACATGGAGAAGATGAAAGTGCTCGTGCCGGAAATAGATTATCAAGCTGCAGGCCTTTCCGAAGCAGACATGAACATATATGGTATATCCGTCATGCAAGACGAAGTGAACTCAGGGCTGGCCGATACGCTGGATGATTTCGAGGAAGTGCAGCGGCCGTTCGAAGAAAGAAAAGCGGCCGTTAAAGAGATGAAAGAACAAATTAGGCAACAGGCAGAGCAGAAGGCCGAAGACATCGAATCCTATGTAATGATCAATTTCAAGTCATATCGGGCAAAATCGTCGTTCATGCTTCGGTTCGGGTTCAGGCCAGACGACAAAATAATCCCCGGCGAAATGTTCTCGGATATGGTTGAACGGGTCGAATAACGACAAAAACGACAGTATAAAAAATGGCAATGCCCTCCAAAAAACCGAAATTAGATACCTTTCGCAAGGTTGCAAATGCTTGCGGCGGTATTTTGTCAGACATAGCTGCTAATTTAGGTGTAGAGCGTAGCACAATTTACACATGGTGCAATGATGATGAGCAATTCGCCCAAGCCCTCGAAGATTCCCGTGAACGGTTCGTTGATTTGGCCGAAAGCAACCTGCGTAAATTGGTTGCCGGCGTTCCGGCCATCGAAAAGGACGAGAATGGCGAAAAGAGATTTGCCGGTTGGATCGAACGTCCCTCCGAAACAGCGATCATTTTCACTCTCAAAACACGCGGAAAAAAACGGGGATATGTAGAACGTCAAGAGGTTACAGGAGCAGATGGTGCCGAACTTATTCCACCTCGCACTCTCTCTCCCGAAGAGGCAAGACAATATGGGTTAAAACTTAACGAAGAGTATTAACGCACTACTCCGATTCGCGACATAGACATAGAGCGTACCTTCTGTCTTTCCGGTATGCTGAATTTCACCCGTTACATGTTCAAGCATAAGACGGGGATGCGGTTTATTGTCGGCGATCATCATCGCAAAATATGCGAAGCTCTTGACAAAGTCGTCCGTGGCGAAATAAAGCGTCTTATTATCAATATTGCGCCACGATATGGCAAGACCGAACTTGTCTCTAAGAACTTCATCGCCTACGGGCTGGCGTTAAACCCCCGCAGTAAGTTCATACACCTATCATACTCCGATGATCTTGTTCTCGACAACTCGAAAGAGATCAATGAAACGGTACAATCAGACTACTACCAGCGGCTTTTCCCTGAAGTAGTCGTCGAAAGCAAGAATGCTAAAAAGTGGTATACATCCGTCGGAGGCGGACTGTATGCAGTAAGTGCAGCAGGACAGGTTACAGGATTTGGTGCAGGTCAAGTAAATGATCCGTATAGGGAGCGGCGCGAAATGGGTGATTTTATTCCTGCGTGGGAAAGCGATTTTGCGGGAGCTATTGTTATCGACGACCCGATCAAACCGGAAGATGCACTATCCGAAACGATCCGCGAGCGGGTGAACAATCGCTTTGAATCGACTATCCGCAACCGCGTGAACTCGCGCAATACGCCTATCATAATCATTATGCAACGGCTCCATGAGCACGATCTATGCGGCTATCTTCAGGAGATCGAGCCGGAGGAATGGACGGTACTTTCGTTGCCCTGCATCTGGCATGACGAAAACGGACAGGAACAGCCTCTCTGGGAATTTAAGCATACGCTGGAGGAACTGCACAAAATCGAGAGATCGAACTCATTTGTCTTTGAAACGCAATATATGCAGAACCCGAAGCCGCTGGAAGGTTTGATGTATGGAGAGTTTAAGACATACGACATAATTCCATATGCAGCATCTATGAAGCGAAAGAACTACACGGATACCGCTGATACCGGCAGTGACTATCTGTGTTCTATTTGCTATACGGAAACTCCCATCGGCAATTTCGTGACGGACATTTTATATACACAGAAACCGATGGAATATACCGAGCCGGCAACAGCCGAGATGCTGTCCCGAAACAAGACGGAGATCTGCTACGTCGAGAGCAACAATGGCGGCAGGTCTTTCGGGCGCAATGTTGAGGCGCAGTGCCGAATAATCGGTAACAACTTTACATCGTTCAACCCATTTACGCAGACCGCCAACAAAAGGGTGCGTATTTTCACGCGATCGAATGAAGTGCAAAACCTTATTTATTTTCCGACCGGATGGGAGCACAAATGGCCGGAGTTCGCCTCGCATGTCAAATCATACCGTAAGCAGCAGGAGTTCAACAGCCATGACGACGCCGAAGATGCCCTGACCGGAGTAATCGAAAAGCGGGGGTATTTCAACAATGAAGAAGATTTAGACAAAGAGGATTTAGGAATTTGGTAAAAAGTACGGATATGGGATTTATAGACAACCTACTCAATGCGATACGCAATAAATATCTGAATGCAACCGGTGCAGAACGTGATCTGCTTACGCTTATCAAGGACAAAGACATTACACAGGCTCAAACACTTATGCAGAATCGCGATACGGAGGTTTTGCAGGCGATTCAGGAATATAACCCCGAACTCCACCGTATTATGCGAAAGGCCGATAAGATGCGGAAAGGCCAGGAGCCTTATCGTACCGAGAAGTTGCCTCGTGCACGACAGAAGTACATCAATGAGGTGGAACTATTCTTTCTGCTCGGGAATCCGATACGATGGAAGAAGGTGAACAACGAAGGTTCGGACGAGGCTTTCGAAGCATATAATCAATTTTTGCAAGATACACGATTCAACGTTTCCATGCGTAAAGCAAAACGCATTGCGGGAGCAGAAACTGAATGTGCCAAGCTCTACCACATCTATCGGGACGAGAATTTCCAACCGCAGGTAAAAGTTGTGGTAATTTGCAAGTCGAAAGGATACACCCTACGTCCATTATTCGACCTATACGAGAACCTCATTGCATTCGGGTATGGGTACTACCTTAAAGAGGGGACATCAACTATCGAGCATTTCGATATTCAAACACCTGATACGATCTACCGATGCAAACGAGGATCTCTTAATTGGGAGGTTATTGCAACTCCCAATCCAACCGGAAAAATCAATGTTATCTACTACCGACAGGATAAAGCGTGGGGAGGCCTCAACCCCCGCATAGACCGCGAGGAGGATATAGACAGCAAAATATCCGACACAAATAACTATTTCGCAGACCCTATCGCCGCAGCAACGGGCGATGTCGTAGATTTTTTGAAAGGTCGAGCCGACAAGCCCGGGAAAATGATTCGGATGACCGGAGCGGATTCAAAATTCGAGTACATCAATCCACCGACCTCTTCCGAGACGCAGCAACGGGAAAAGGAAGACCTCGCGCAGTCCATCTTGTTCGACACTTTCACGCCCGAGTTTACACCCGAGAAAATGGCTGGGCTGGGAACTTTGTCGGGCGAAGCGATCAAACGCGCGATGGTACTGGGATATATCAAGCGCGAAAATAATAAAGAGATATACGACATAGCCGTAGATAGGGAGAAAAATCTTATTCTCGCTATTATGATGAATGTAACCCATATTCATTTGCGTCCTGATTTGGCTGCGCTCAAAATAGAACACGAATTTGCCGAACCGTTCAATGAAGATGTCACCGCACGTTGGGCGGCTATAGGCCGTGCTGTGCAGGATGGCGTTATGTCGCTGGAAAAGGGCGTTGAACTAATGGGAACGGCCGATGATGTTACCGCTGAAATCGAGCGAATAAAGCAAGCGAAGGCAGAGGCATCTATGAACAATATTATAGAGCCAACATTCTAATTCGAAACGATGCCCGGATTGAATTTGAAAGCCGCCCAATGGGAGCAACAGCACAAAACGCATGTCGAAGAATATCTACGACAGATAGAGGCTTTGTATGATGTGGCCTCGGATGAATTGATTCGACTGGGAATGGGATATAAATATCAACCCAATACGGGGCGATTGTTCGCCTTCTCATCAAACAAAAGCCGTAGTAAACAAGCCGATGCCTCGTTATCTTCATTCCGAAATAAGTTGTCCACTATAATTACAGCGGGGATCACTTCGGAATGGTTTTTTGCCAACGACAAGAACGATTCATGGGTAAAACAACTATTCGACAATCCGAAAAAAGGATGGATGCTTCACAATCTCGGTGCACTTGAGGCATTTCAACGTAGAACAACTTACGGGCATAATTTATCCGAAAGAGTTTGGAGTATCGCCAAGCAGTTCGAACGGCACATAGAATTATCCTTATCTATAGGTATCAGCGAAGGCCGAAGCGCTGCCGATATAAGCCGTGATGTACGCGTCTATCTGAATGAGCCGGACAAACTATTTCGACGTGTCCGAAATGCGTTCGGCAATCTTACCCTGTCGAAAGTGGCGCAGGCTTATCACCCTGGGCAAGGCGTTTACCGGTCATCTTATCAGAATGCTATGCGTATGGCTCGCACCGAAATAAACAGCGCTTATCGTGAAGCCGACAGTATCCGCTGGCAACAACTTGATTTTATTGTCGGATATGAGGTAAAAACATCAAAATCGCACGTACAGTGGCTGGCAAAGTTCTGGTATCCGCGCTTCAAAAAAGGGCGTGCGCCGCTGGAAATATGTGACGCAATGGAGGGAAAATATCCGAAATCTTTCAAATTCATCGGGTGGCACCCGAACTGCAAGTGCTATGCAGTGCCAATTATAGCCAACGAGGGCACGGATAGGGATTTTTGGGAGGAACCGCTGAATGAGGTCAAGGATGTGCCCGACAACTTCAAACGATGGGTCGAGGACAACACCGAAAGAATCGAAAAGGCGAAGAATTTGCCGTATTTCATAGGGGAAAACAAAAAACACTTCAATGATTCGCTGTTCATCAATCGCGATGCCGTATAACTCTTGGCAAAAGCGCAGTACGTAGGGAATAAGTTGCAAGGTGTTGCATAAGGAGTTGAGGCAAAGTATGAGGCATCGTGCACGCCTATAAACTACAAAAGCAAGAATAGCATCGTTCGCAAGGTGAAACAGGAAAGGCAAAATCTATTAACACCAGGTTTCATCGTCCATTTGGCGGACATTCTCTCCGTCACTGTAAGCACTGTTCCAAAATGAAACACCCTTTGTCCGGCGAAATAGTGCGTCGGTTAGGCGTGAGGTTGTTGCTATTCACCACATCCAAGAGGAGAAATGCAGTAAAAACGGAATGACCGACGGAAATAAGATGTGCCCCGCCGATCATTCCAACTAAAATAACACGATATGACAAAGGTACTGCACTGCGGCGCATTATGCAAATAATCGTATTAAAAATTCGTCAGTAATGCAGCATTTTTCTCTCGTTCCTCTCGCTCGAAGCTGGCAAGGTAGTTTTCCGTCGTCTTCAGATCTTGGTGGCCGAGGCTTTCCGATATGTAGGCGATATTCGCCCCGGCACGCTTCAACACCGTAGCGAACGAATGACGCGCCGTATAGGTCGATATGTTCCCAATTTCGAGCTGCTCCCCGATCATCCGCATCCGTTTATTGATTAACCCGGTAGCGGCTATTGTTTTAGCGTGGCTCTGCACCGCATCCTCCGACCCGTCGAGAATTGGGAAAATAAAGTTATTCGGTGCTGGAGTATTACCCCAGCGGTCGATAATAGCTTGCATCTGGGGAACTACCGCGACCCGGATTTCCTTACGGGTCTTAGTCGTGCGCTCGGTCTTTTGACGCACGAAACAGATTTCACCGTCCACAATATCACGATACCGCAATTTCACGAAATCGGCGACGTTGATCCCGTTACACAAGTAGAGGAACAGCCAATAATCCCGGTATTTGGCCGTTGCTTCGTTCCCATCCTCATAGCGGGCGATCTGCCCGATCTGCTCCAGCGTTAAAGCCAATTTACGGCCCTCACCGGCCTGTATTTCATATTTCCCTCGGCCGAACGGGTATTGCGCGGGTTTAATCGCATCGCATCGACAAGCATCGTTCAATATGGCTCGTAAATGGCGCATGTGTATTCCGATCGTTGTACGGCTCTTACCTTCTCCGAGTAGAAAGCGCTCATAACGTCTTACCCAATCCACCGTTATAGATTCAAGAGCAATACGATCCCCGGCAAACCGCTCCAATCCCTGTATAACAACATTATAAACCAGCATTGACCCGATACGATCCTGCTCTTTTAATTCCGCTATTTTAGCCGCAAATGCACGGTTAAGAGTATCAACCCCCGAACGTTTCAATCGCTTGTTGAGGCTATCGAATGAAAAAATACCGTCGCGTGCCAATTCCTCAACAACCCCACGAACAATTTGGTAACTGCTTTCTATATCTTTACGAACGGCCACAAGGGCGCGAACCTTCGTTGTAGTCAGACCTTCCCACTCATCCAAGGTAAGGTCTTTGCCCGTCGGATAATAGCGACGATCCCGGCGATAGGTTACACGAATTTTTACGGGGCACTTTCCGTTCTTTTTCGGATGACTCGTATCTATTATGGGCGCAACTGTTATTCCGTCTTTTGAATAGTTCATTTGATAGGATAATTATTATTTCAACACACAATTTCGACACAAAAATACAAAAACAAACAAAAATAGATAAAAATAAACAAAATAAAATCGCCACATTTGGAAGCTTAAAACATTGATTTTCATATAAAAATTCAAACAACACATAATTATTCAAAAATATAATTATGGGACTGAAAATCCTTGTGTCCCTGGTTCGATTCCCGGTGGCACCACAGAATGAGAGAGAGTTGCAGCAATGCAACTCTTTTTTTATAACATTGTGTATTTGCAGCAAAACGGTCGGCAGGAATAGCACCCCGGACTATGCCGCCGGACAGACGATTCGCCCCCGCAAGCGTTTCCCGGCCTTCCGCTCCGGTTCCCGGAAAAAATACGAAGGGAAGACCGGAATCGGATTAAATGATTATTTTTGCATCGGAACAAATCGCCGCAAGCATGAAAAAACGCTGGATCGTCTTCACCGTATTACTTATCGTCGCCCTGACCGCATTCCTCTACATCCGCTTCTTCTTCGTCTTCGGCGAGGGCGTCAAAAGCGGAGAGTTGAACTATGTCGTCTATAAAGGGCTCGTCTTCAAAACCTACGAAGGCAAGCTGATCCAATCCGGCATACGGTCCAAAACGGCCGGCACGATCCAATCCTACGAATTCGAATTTTCCGTCGAAAACGAAGCGCTCGCCCGCAAACTGATGCTGCTGGGCGGCAAAAACATCGAACTCCACTACAAGGAGTATTTCGGAGCGCTTCCCTGGCGGGGATTCTCGAAATTCGTGGTCGATAGCATCGTCACAAAACCGATCGACTCCCTGCCGATCGGCCCTGAAACGGAACGATAACAAACTACTCCGAAGTCTCGGCAACCGACTCCGGCCATTTTTCCCGAAATATTATTTCGGTCCGACTACCCGAATCCGCAGACAGTCCCCATGTTGCATCGTTTCCGACACTCCATCGCTTCGTTCTCGCTTCCGACGCGGCTCAACAACCCATTCCACTACACTCCGCATCCGCTGTGCGAATTAGCGGCCCGGGAGCTGCAAGCCTACTTGTGCGAACGGAAAGAGTGGACCGAAGAACTCTCTGCGGGTAAAATGTTCGGGGTGCTGGTCGTGAAGGATTCAGCCGGAACTGTAGGCTTTCTGACCGCATTTTCAGGTAATCTGGCCGGCAGCAACAGCCACGAATATTTCGTCCCGCCCATCTACGACATGTTGCGGCCCGGTGATCTCTTCCGCACCGAAGAGGCCGCCATTTCGGACCTGAACCGGCAAATCGAAACCCTCGAAACGGATGTCCGCTACAGGGGACTTCTCCGAACCATAGAAGAAACGGAAACAGAAGCCGCCCGGGAAATCGCAGCCGCAAAAGCCCGGATGCGAATCGCAAAAACCGCCCGAGAAGCCCGACGCAGGGAGCACCCGGACGAAAATACGCAGACGGCTTTAGTCCGGGAAAGCCAATACGAAAAAGCGGAGCTGCACCGGTTGAAACAGAGTTGGAAAAATCGGATCGCATCGCTTCACGCACAACGAACCTCCATCGCGGAACGAATCGAATCCCTGCGCTGCGAGCGTAAGGCCCGTTCTGCGGCTCTTCAGGCAAAACTATTTCGCAAGTTCCGTCTGCTCAACGCCCTCGGAGAGATACGCGATCTGGCGGAAATATTCGCACCGACTCCGCAGGGTACACCCCCGGCCGGTGCAGGGGAGTGTGCGGCCCCCAAACTGCTGCAATACGCTTTCGAACACCGGCTTACACCGCTGGCGATCGCCGAATTCTGGTGGGGAGCCTCGCCGAAGGGCGAAATCCGCCGTCACGGACACTACTATCCCGCCTGCCGAGGTAAATGCGGCCCGATTCTCGCCCACATGCTTCGGGGACTCGACGTCGAGCCCGAACCCGATCGCGCCTGCCCGCAGTCCGCCCCGGAGCTCCTGTACGAAGACCGCTGGATAGCCGCCGTCTTCAAACCTGCCGGGATGCTCTCCGTTCCTGGAAAATCGGAAGCTCCGTCGATCCTCGACTGGGCTCGGGAGCGTTATCCCGCAGCTACGGGACCGCTCGTCGTCCACCGCCTCGATATGGACACCTCGGGTGTACTGCTGCTCGCCCTGACCAAAGAAGCGCACCAGGATCTCCAGGCCCAATTCAAACACCGGACCGTCCGAAAACGCTACATCGCCCTGCTGGAGGGGCGGATAACCCCGCCGAAAGGACGTATCGAACTACCCCTGCGACCGGACCTCCACGACCGTCCCCGACAGGCGGTCGATCCCCTGCACGGAAAGCCGGCGATCACGGAGTACGAAGTGTTGGAATTCCGGAACGGCCGCACCCGCATCGCCTTCTATCCGCTGACCGGCCGCACGCACCAGTTACGCGTCCATGCAGCCCATCCAGCAGGGCTCGACGCTCCGATCGCGGGCGACCGACTGTACGGAACAGCCGGCCGGCGATTGTTTCTGCATGCCGAACGGATCGAATTCCGCCATCCGGCGACCGGCGATCGGATAGCGATCGAAAAACCGGCGGATTTCTAATGTCGCAAGAAAAAGCGGACGCATCATGTACTGCACCCCAAAAGTTGGACACTTTTGGGGTGTTTTTTATGAAATATAATT
>OLNK01000487.1_pt1 | contig 49512 bp, 52 predicted proteins | sample 1672791 | NCBI WGS metagenome assembly OLNK01 (sample SAMEA3136724, study PRJEB25190) | human gut metagenome | biome: human gut; feature: human-associated habitat; material: faeces | place: Austria | collected 2013 | reverse complement strand
ATCCCCTAAGCTTCTTAATTCATTTACATCTTCATGGATGGCTAAATGTCGATTGGTCGCATTGATTCTGCATAGCTCTGTATGTTTCGTTCTCAATTTCTTATAGCGATTCGAGTATGTCCACTTCACAAAAAGTGGCTTTCATCTCCACAGCAAGCTATGGAGTTTTCGACACTTAATTATAACTCGTAACTCCTAGCATATTCTAGACATTTCAAAGCTGCTTCTGTACAAAATACAACTTGACGTGTGGGATTCTTAAATTTAACCAACTCCCAAAATGCAATTCTAGAAATTAATCCACGTGCAAAGTCATCCACATAATTCCAAATTGTATCATCCGCCATCGGACCTTCAACAATATTATAATCATGTCTTTCACCTTGCCTTGACTAAACTACAAAATCTAGTCACTCATCGCTCATCTCTTTAAAGATCAAACAATTCAATTTGTTATTTTCTTTATATGAATACACATTCACAACGTGCTTATTCTTTTTGGTGAGTGCCCATCTTAGAATCCATCCGTAATAATTTTTGGCTCATTCAATACTTCACTGTCACCCTGATACAACAGCTTACCTATACCTATTCCAATTCTTTAATACCCTTATTCTACAAGTTCACATACAACTCCCTTATCTAGAATGAACTTGATCTTACCCTGTGCCTCATCTTTGATCTTATCATATAATCTTCCAGCACTATAGCTTTCTCCTAGTACTGTATATGGACTATTCGCAACATAGCCGATCTTTCCTAGTCCTGCAAGATTGACACTAATAGCTTCCTTATCATATTCATTATCTTTATCTTTCTTTAGATACACGACCATTTCCTTTTCTAGAAACTCATTTCCGTAATAATGGTTTAACCCAGTGATTGTGAAATAAATGTTTGACATATTCTTGTCCTCCTTTTGATTTCACAATACAACTTTAATTGACATTATACGTGTCTAAATATGAAATAAATCAAATTTTCTTTAGAATACATCATTGGACTATTGGGAAAATAAACAATCATACGATAAATATAATAGACAATCATGAAAATGGCCCAGATGATCAATAGTTTCTTGATTCTTTCCGGTTTATTTAAATTCATCAAAACCACCACAAATACAATAAGAGTAGGAATAAGGAGTGCATGATAATAGAGGGATAAAGAGAATTTAAAATGAAGTAGATAATATAGGCTTGTTTTCATGTTGCATCCAGGACACGGTAAGCCTGTAACACTTTGAATAGGACATTTATAAAATAATAAAAGAAGGAATAGTATAAGAACTATTCCTAAAGTCTTAGTTTTTTGTGAGTCCATTGATATTACTTTGTAGGATGCAATAAGAAACTAATGATAGTTGTAGAATGGCTAATACCATTAAAACAACACTATCATCACTTAGGTGCTGACCATTTTTAGTAAGGCTAGAAACCATCTTACCAGCCTTCCACATATAGTAGATATGATAAATACCGCAAGTGACAATACTTAATATAACTACAAGGAATGGATCGGGTCCTTTTTCTTTGTGTTGGTTTGCACATAAATCATTTAAATCTTTGGCAATTGTATAAAGCCAATAAAGACCATATAGTCCACAAGTCACAAATGTTAATACAACATTTAAGGCAATACTCTTTTCTTTCACCCCATAATAAGAAGGTTGTGGTGAAGGTTCTTGTTCTGGCATTTCATTTCCTGCAAGCTCGGTATTTTTTAGGTGCATCCAATCTTGCATACCTGTTTTCCATACAAAGCTATTGCCTGAAAGAATACCCGCATCCATAAACCCTTTCATTTCATCTTGTGAATAAGGACCTTTTGAATCATTATTTTCAACATAATACCAATTCTTTTCTTCATCCACACGCATAAATTGATTAAGTTCACTATCCGCTAGTTTTTGCCAATCCTTTAAACTTGCCTTCCATACGAGAGTAGAACCTGTGATTTTATTGGATTCAATCAATTCTTTCATTTCTTCTAAAGTAAATGCACCTTTAGAATCATTATTCTCTACATAATACCATTCTTTAGCTTGTGTTTTATCAACAACCTCAATAGGTTCAACAATTTCTTCTTCGACTTCTACTTTTGTTCCACAATTTGAACAAAATTTTGCATCGTCACTGATTTCGTGACCACAATTTTTACAAAACATAACAAACATCCTTTCGATTGATTCAATTATAAGATGAATCTCTTGTTATCTCAACTACTTAAGAAAAACTTAAGATTATGAATTTGTCGATTCAACAAAACACATAACTTATGAATACGTTGATCTGAATAGTAAGTCATATGTTGATATTGATGCAACAAGTCATCAAACCATGCAGGTAAATCTTGTAGTTTATCTATATCAATGCGATTTAAATCTTGTACGACTTGAATAATTTCATTAAAAGATTTAATTTCATAAAAGAACTTATATTCATCGTAGTATTGAATATTAAGACTTTGTCCATTATCAAATATAGGTGCGACACCCATCCATTTGAGTGTGTTCACATTTCGAATGATGCCAAAATTATTTAAATGCCGATCTTCATTTAACATTAAATAATCAAGTATAAACATATTCTCCATTTTAATACGAGCATCCTCAATACCTTCAGACTCTAATTTATGAATATAAGAATCATAGTCATCTATTGTATCATCCATAATTTGACGAGCCGTAATAAGCTCTGAATTGACATCAATGAAACATGGACATTTAGAAACAACCATATCTTTGTAGATTGCCAATGAGTATTCAACATGATCAAATCCAAGTCTTCTACAAATTTCACTAGCCAAAACTTCATTAAAAGGTTGTAGTGTTTCATTTTTATACCCACCCTTCAATAAATAGCGAATACCATCTTCAATGATCCAAGCCTTTCTTAACATACCATCCGTTGTATTATTTGGAGAATATAATGAAGATTCATTTTGAATACAATCACTATTCTTCGATAAAGAAGCATCCATGAATGGAGCGTATTCAAAATCGTTTTCAAAGAAATTGATCTTATCATAGGATATAGCTAAATCCTTTGGTTTTAACCAATATGGATCGGATAAAGATAAGCCAAAAGCCTTATCCAATAATTCACTTGGTGCATGTACATTCAATCTATGCATTAACAGATCCAACCGATCTCTAAAGGATGGGATCCCACGATTTTTAAACCATTCACTCAATTCAACACATGAAACATACAAATGATAAGGCATATAGTCCGTATTATACAACGTATATATATTCGTGAATACACTAACACCACTCATGTATTCAACCTCTAGTACAGGTGTATTTTTATTCATTAAGATACATCTCATATTCTTTTTCTCCATTATACAACCACACACTAATTATACAAAACATTCTTCATTTAAGATATATTTACATTCTTTTTTATCAAAAGCATCCCGCTCATCCTGCACTAACTGTCCCGGTTAATTTATTCAATAACTAAGTTATATTGGACAAGTCTAGAAAAGGTGTTTTCGATAGCGGAAAATATTAGGGTGAATCAAATAAAAGTTTCCGAAATGGGAAAATAATATGATATTTTGCGTATAATTTGCCATACTGAGAAAAAAAGGAGGAATGCAGATATTTCCACATTTCTTTTTACCATTCAATATCATTGAAATTCACAATAGGCATAGCTCCATACCTTCCCTGCAAATATCCTTTTTGAATATTTTCTGATTTTCGTGGTGAAAAATCATCTAAAGAATATAAATCAGAAACACCCGTTTCATTATCTTTTTCAACAAAGTAAATTTGATCTCGTCTAAATAAATTTAAATCCAACAAACTAATTTCATGCGTATTAAAAATTAATTGAGCACTCTTCTTATTAATATTTGGATTTTGAAACATTTCGATCAATGATTTAGTCATTGCAGGATGCAATGCATTATCAATTTCATCAATAATTATTGTTTTTCCATTTCCCAATGCATTCTTTAAAACAGGTCCATACGTAAATAATCTCTTTGTTCCATTTGACTCGTCAAAATAATTTAATTCATATTCTTGTTTTTTGCCATTCTCAATCACTTGATGAGATGTCATAATTTTAGGTTGTTCATTTGTCTCATAATTAAAATTTGTAATATTTATATCTGCCTTTTGTAGAAGGTGTAAGATAAATTCATTTAAAGAATCATCATTCTTTTCAAACTCTTTAAACATCAACTCTTCTAAATTTTGAGAATCAAATGTATCTACCATGTTTGAAAACCACATATATGCATCTTTAGTCAAATCACTATTCCAACTCGTTGCAGTCGCTAGAAATAATTTATTAGAAGTATTTTTATCAACAATTTTAGACAATTGTGGTTTGCTCTTGCTAGTAAAACGATATGTATTGATATTACTTCTCTCAAATATCATAGATGGTTTCGAACTTCTATACTCATACAAATATTCTTCCCACACATATTGTGTATCTAGAACAAAACCATATTCATATTTAATACCATTATATACATATATGAATTCAAACTTAGTCTTATTATTACGACTATTTTCATCCAGTAAAAACGGTGTAATCATTAATGGCTGATCTATTTGTAGATTATTTGAACTACGAATCATTCGAATAGCTGCTCTCATCGCTTTATGTAAATTTGATTTACCAGCTGCATTAGCACCATATATCGCTACGCTCGGTAAGATTCTTTCGTTTTTATAAAATAATAAATTTTCTTTATGCGAATTATCTTTATTCGTACTTAAGCTCAAGATCACTTCATCTCTAAAAGACAAAAAGTTAGTAACAGAAAATTGTATTCACATTTTAGCACTTCCTCACTTACATAATAAATAGAAATCTCTACTTATTTTCTTTATTTTTGCATTTTTTCTTCATTTTTTGACATAATACAATACATTTTACACATTAAAAAAAGATACCCGAAGGTATCTTAGTGTTAACCAGCCGTATCATCATAACTATCTTCACCATAATAGTTATCATCTGGATTGTAGTAGTTTGAATCATCATAACTTGAATCATAGTTATTACTATAATCAGAATCATTGCTGTTATCATAACTATAATCATAATTGTTGTCGTAGTTATAATCGTAATCATTACTACTATTATTAATGATTCCCATCGCTTCAAGTTCAGCCGTATTACCAATCGCATTGTCTTTGCTTGGTGTTTGAGAGAATCCAGAAGGATCTTCTACAGTTTCTGAACTTTTGCCATCAATGACAGCTTGAATTTTCTTTCTTGCGACTTCATTCATAATATCATTTTGAACGACAACACTCGCATAACTTTGTGCTTGATAACAGAATTTTGTATCTGAATCCACAACAATCGCATACGATTCAATCTTCCATTTAGGCATTGCATTTAATTCATACTTCACAAACTTACTAATTTCATCCCCAGATAAGTTTGTATCAAACGCAACCGCTAAGGCATCCATAAACTTACCATAGTTTGTAATCATCTTAGGTGAAATCATACGTTTAAACATGGCTTTAAATACTTTTTGTTGGTTACGAACACGTTGGTTGTCACCATCCGCATAAGCGTGTCTTTCACGCGCAAAGGCTAATGCTGTTTCACCATCCACATGATGCTTACCAACACTTAAACCAGGCTGAGAATTCGTATAGAAGATATCCACTTCTTCACCTTTTTTAATATCCAAATCAATACCATCTAAAGCATCCACTAAACTTACAACACTCGAAAAGTTAATTCGAATATTATAATTGATTGTGATTCCCAATGCTTTTTCAATTGTCTTTTCCGTACTCTTCACACCCATTAAACCCGAATGTGTTAATTTATCATAACTACCCTCAGGACAAGCTTGTTCTTCATTATCTGGACAAACAAGTTCTACATAATAATCACGAGGAATACTTGTCATTAAAATCGTTCCTGTTTTAGGATTGACTGTTAATAATAAGTTGGCATCACTACGCGTATTTGAATCTTGTAAAGTACCATACGAATCATTTCCACTTACTAATACAGTAAACGTATCCTTAGTAATATTATTTACTGGATCACTTGGATTATCAGTCTTAGTGACTTTTGTATAATACACATTTTGATGAACTACACGAGAATCCGTTTGGAAATTAAAATAAGAATCCCCCTCATGCAAAATACCACGATACTTTTCATTTAAACAAATTGCATCCACTTCATTATCATATAAAGCTTCCATCATATCATCCAATGAAGAATAATCCTTCGTCGTATATTTGATCTTATCTGAATCCAAATCCTTCAACATACGACTTGTTGCCTCTTCATCCATATCTAGGATTGTACCAATCTTAGCACCTGCAAGATCCTTCTCTTTTTCAATCGAAGAAGCCTTTAAAACAACAATCGAAGTTGAAGTTGCCTTACTATCCGCAAGACTTGTCACATTGTCAAAAGTATTATCCGTTTTAAATATAAAATAATTGCCAAAAGCTAACCCCACACACATACATAGTGCAATAAGTCCCATTAAAAATCTTGAAAAAAACTTACGAGCTTTAAAATGCAACATTAATATGACAATCAAAGTCAAAATAATTAAAACTAAAGACACTAATATCATGAGTTTCATTGGTAATAAATTCAAATCAATGATTTGAAAAATCAATAACGCCAAAGCCGCAATCATAAATATTGTCAAAAATTTACTGATTACCCTATTTGATTTTTTACCATTCTTTACATTTTTTTTAGGCATAAAAATAATCTCCTATAAACTTCTATATGGCTCACAATTACATATTATAGTATAAATCCAACCCTTTTGGCAAATCAGCCCAAAAAATGGGACAGTCAATATGACCATCCCACAATCTACATATATCTTTCACAACGATACGCAAAACCTTTAAAACCATTCTCTTTTGCCTTATATAAACTCTTTTCATAGCCCAAAGATTCAGCCTTATGTTTATAAGACAATGACTTCTCTAAGTACCCATTCAAACTATCAAAGAAGAATAGAAATAAACCTCCTAGTGTGCATACAATACTTGAAAGAATTAACCAAATAACAGGCACAATGATATAAACTACATTTAGTATAATCACACCAATAAAGCAGCTAAAACAAGCAATCATTAAACCTATATGAATCTTATGATATTTTCTAAACAAATCTTCATACTTTCTTATACAAGGATCCACTTGCGAATTTATATAATCATCCGCAGACATATTATTTAACATCCTCACTCGATTTTCCTGCAAGAACGGCATTAATTTTATCCTTAGCCATTTTAACTGTACTTTGATCTGGAACCATGACAGATGCCGCATCTCCAAGTTCTGCACACATTAAAGTATCTCCCGTACCATCAACCATATACTGCTCCATTTTCCAAGTTGGATTGTTGTTTAATTGATACTTAATTAAATCCGTAATCTCCTCATTGGACATTGTCGTAGAGAAAGTATTTGCCATAGTATCCATAATGGCTGCATAGTTAGTAATCACACTTGGTTTAGTCGCCTCTTTTACAATACCCATTAGCACTTGTTGTTGATTCTTAGTACGCTGACGATCCCCTTCTGTATAAGAATAACGTTCACGTGCAAAGGCTAATGCTTGCTCAGCATTTAAGTGATTCACACCTTCGTGTACACTAAATCCTGGTAAAGCAGCAAAAGTATTCGTCGCATAACCAGGTTCTACGTTTACATCAATCCCACCAAGCGCATCTACTAAATCTGTTACTGTATCAAAGCCAACTTTGAATGTATAGTTAATTTCAATACCCAACAATTGTTCTACAGTACGCTTTGTCGTATTTGTACCATGAATACCCGTATGTGTAATCTTATCTAAAGCTCCTTGCATACATCCATCGCCTGCATCACAAGCTGTAGTAACATAGAAATCACGTGGTACAGAAGTTAATAGAATGGTATGTGTTTTAGGATTGACTGTAGCTACCATAATCACATCACTACGACCATTTTCATCAAATCCACCACGTGTATCTGACCCAGAGATCAATACATTAAATGGTTTTGAAGTAATATCACTAACGGATGTTGCAGAATCATTATTTTTTACTTTATAAGAAGTTTGATACACAACACGCGTATTTGAATCAAAGTTAGAATAAGCTTCCATATCCAAAATTTGACTACGACTTGATTCATTAATAATAATCGAATCTACTTCCCCATTATAGAAAGCTTCTAAAAGTGCTGTCATACTATCATATTCAGTTTGATTTAAAACAATACCTTCACCACTCAATTCCTTAAGTGCTTTTTTAGAACCTTCTTCACCAATTAAACGTAAAGTACCCACACTTACACCATTCAATTGAGATTTATTCTTAATATCACTTGATTCCTTGACAATCACACTCACTGTATTTTTGGCATGTTTGGCAACATTTGTAATATTACTTAAAGCACCCTGTGTTTTAGAAATATAATACCCACCCATACATGAGGCAGCACAAATAACTAGAGTTAATACAATACAAATAATTTTAGAAACCACATTCTTACTAAAATAAATAAGCAATAAGATACAAATGGCATCCAAGACAACCACTCCAATAGTAAGTGGAAATAAGAATTTAGATGGCAATACATTTAAACGAATCACTTGATACAATAAGTAAAATGAAGAAATCACCAATACAACACTTAACAGAATACTCAATACTTTCGAAAATTTACTTTTCATACTTAAACAGCTCCCCTTCCATATAAAACTTGTTTTACTGTCTTACAAAGCAATGTAACATCCAGCCAAAATGACCAGTTACGATAATAATACTCATCAAGAATTAGACGTTGTTCAAAACTCACATCACTACGACCATGACTTTGCCACATTCCCGTAATGCCAGGCTTACACGCAACCACATCCTCATAATATTCACCCATATCTATTTTTTCTTTTGGTAGATACGGTCGAGGCCCAATCAAAGACATTTGCCCAAAGAACACATTGATAAATTGAGGAAATTCATCCAAACTCTTCTCACGCAAGAAATGCCCTGCACTTGTAATACGAGGATCATTAGCCAGTTTTTTATTCTTCTGATACTCTTCACGAATCTTTGGATTACTTGCCATTAAATCCTCTAGAATCTTATCTGCACCAAGCACCATTGTACGATACTTATACATCTTAAATTCCTTGCCATTTTTACCAATACGATTCTGCGTAAAGAAGACAGGCCCTCTGTCGCCTTCCATACGATTTTTAAAGAATACATAGACCGTTAAAGGAATCAAGATCATCATGCCACATAGCCCTGCACAAATATCCATGCAACGCTTTAAAATATAAGATCCCAACTGATTGACACCACGAGAATTTGAAATCATTAATATACCATCAAAATCCTCAACCTTTGTATCAAACGTTACTAAGCCCGTTACCTGCGGCAAATATTTAATGTTTAATACCTTACCTTTAAATAACTCAAACAAACGATTTAAATTCTTTCTGTTAATTTCCGGAATCGCAATCAATACCGTATCAATATTATGCGTGCGTATAAAATCATCTACCGCATCCAATTCAATCGTCTGCTTTTTAGAAACAACCTGCTCTTGATGAATCCCATACGACTTACAACTCACATAACCCTGTACATCCAATAATGAATAACTATTTCCACGACATACAAAAGCCAATTGTGCAGCCGTATGCCCCGTACCCACAATCAAAGTATTATGTTTAAATCGTTGACGAAATATCTTATGCGAATATCTTGAGTTACAACCCGCAAACAAAAATAAGACAAGGGTTAATAATAAAAACCCATATATTTTACGAACAGTCCAAGAACTAAATGGGAAAATCAAAAAACTACCAAAGAAAAAGCCCAAATGCGAAAGAATCAATAAACGAATCTCATCATACATCAACAACACTTTTCCTTGATAACGCCCAATCAACAACTGCATTAAAAAATACAAAGCACAAAGCTTAATCGTATACTCCCCATAAAAACGCAGAACATGGATCTCCTGCAGGAAATTAATTAATATCCAATAAAATATAAATTCTATCGTTATCTTTAAAGTACCTATTTTTGACATAGTTTAAATCTCCAAATATATAACTTTTATTATTATATAAAAAAAAGAAGAAAAGCACAAATTTACGTACCTTCTTCCATTCTCTACTCATGACTTGATCCATTTTTTATTTTTATAATCATATTTGTAACCATACACAATAAGGAAAGCATTTACGATTTGAAAATAAGTCATCTTATTATTAAGACGCCGAATTTCTTCAAGTTGTAAAGCCTTAGTAAATGAATCCAAGGTATATTCCTTTTGAAACTTTATACCTTGTTCAAAAGAATCATAATAATGTAAATTGTTTTGAATTATGTCAAATACCTTGGTAAATAATTCTTTAATTTTTGGCAAATTCAGAATTAATAAATCAAATGCCAGAGGATTTTGTTTATAAATTTCATTTGCAGCATCATAAAATTGTTTAAGAAAATCAAGTGCTCCACCAGCACCAATACCGCCAAGTGTATCAACTAAAAATTCAAGGTGATCAAATTCATATCCATAATTATTCAATTCAGATATTTTTGCATCTACAGGATCAAAATTAGTCCTCAAAACCCCATCATCAAAGTAATAAGACATCCATATTTCAGGAACATATTTCCCATTAAATTGATCATTTTTAAAACATAAGTGTACGTGTAAAGGTACCTCAATACCTAAATGATCAAATACATCCCTTGCGGTTGTTGTATCAGTAATTGAAGCAGTACCATCATAAATCAGCGAATATTCGACTCCATTTTCAGTTTCTGAATTTCGATAAACAACAACTTTCATTTCTTTTGACATAGATACTACAACGTGCCCTCCTTCGTCTCCCTATTATAAATACGCACAAATTCCTTGTATTCACTTGAATCCTTGGACATAGGTGCTTTGATTACAGTATTTTCATATAGCGCAAAATCCGTATGAATAATATTCTTACTCTTATCCCATATATTTAATCCTGCAATTTTAATTTCTGCATTTTTGAACTCATTTTGAATCACATCCGCAAAAAGCGTATTCATTGTTTCCTTACCCTTTTTTATTCCGAGATCATTCAGCTTATATCACCTTTAAAAACAAGTTTCATAATTCCTATTGTTGATGATAATAGTGCACTAATAATACTCTTATTTACATCAAACCCAAATATTACCGTAATCGACACTTTCATTTTGAGCTGAGTTGGAAACAAAAGTGCACAGTCAGAAAACGGAATAGGTGCAACACCTTCACCTGCCGCTGCAAGCGCTGCGATTGCTACTACTGCCTGTGCATGGCGTTTTTTTCATCTAATGCTACTATCTGTAGTAATACCTCTCCTATATCTTAGATATTAAACTTGATACTATTTAGATATTAAACTTGATACCATGCTGAGTATTTAAAACCACCTTTTAGAATTCTTTCAATGTGGTACATAACGAAAATGGTATGATTTGCTGCATGAGTGTTTCCTGATAAGCATCTTCTTCGTGCATATACTCAACGATGTCATTTGTTGTAGAATTTTTAAACTTATTAGCCACCTTATAGATAATATCTATTTCTTCTGGTGTCAAAGCATCTAAAGACACTCCTGATTTTGCTTGAATATGGTAACTTACCATTTCCTCTCTCTCTATTTCTTCTACTGTCAATTGTGGAAGATAAATAATTTCTGAGTTCGCAATAGGCAATGCTCCATATTTTTGATGCTGATAAACCAATCCGGTTATTGCTCGACCTCTTTGTTTATAAGCCAATGCGTCTGCATACCAAAGCATCTTCATCAATTTTACTTTATATAAATTTTTACAATACTGTGCAAAAAATGCCATTGTTGCTCCAAGTTTGTTTAAATCCAATACCTGATATCCATTAAACTCACAAGGTCCATCGAATTGTACATAGCGATTTTCAATGGTTTTTCTATTTAACTGTTCAATACCGATTGTCTCTATTCTATGCTGGATTGCCCTTCGCAATATCTCGTACTTTTCCTTTGAGAACTTTTCACGCTGTTTTTTCAATCTCTCAAGTGCATAATACGGATCATCCTTTACCATACGAATCAGCTGATCATAGGTTTCATCCTGAATCGATTTTGTTTCATACCTTGTGATGGTTACTTCTCCCCATCCTAGTAAAACGGCCAAATCCGCCTGGCTCATTCCATATAATCCTCGAATTTCTGCAATCTCATAAGACGTAAGCAAACCATGCTTTTTTCGGTATGCATTTCTTGCACTCTGAAGATTCTGATTCATTAAATCTGCAGATACAAACTCATCTTCTTCATAATCAACACTCTCTGGGCAAAAGAAATAAACCTCCTCATAAGAGGTACCCTCATTTTTAATCAGCATTTCGCCAATTCTCTTTCTTTTTTCTACAAAGTGAACTTTGTCGCAAAGAGGGCAATATCTTTCAACTTTCTCGATCAAATAATTGTCCTTCATTTTGGTATCCTCCTCTCACAAAAATTTAACCCTCATATGGCAATGGGCTAGGTTTAGGATAACGGGCAAAATGGAAAGAAACACAAAATACTTTTCCAGACGCCTTATCCCTAATTTTTACCTTAATATACACATCTCTTGTCTGAATATTCCTATAGAACACAAAGAAAGGTGGAGCAGCCACATTTCTGTCATCTAACATCGTCTCAACATAATCTTCTACCGTGATTGCTTTAAGTTCGTCGCACACATCGTTCGCATCAAACTCTAAATCTGCCATTGTATTTATTGTTGTATAAGGATCTGTTGCACTTTCATTTCTCTTTTTAGGAAGAATGTCCAAATCTCTTTCAATCACAAATGTATCTGATTCTAATATCGCCTTTAACTCACTAAGAAACTGCTCTACGAATTCTTGGGAGTCAATTCTTGAATTTCTATTCGTAGCTACTCCTCCTTTCTTTTCTTATTGACAGTATACACTATCAATTGATAGTTATCAAGGCTTTCGCTGTATCTTATATCAGAAGTTTAACACTTAGCCATATGCAATCCAATATCTGAGTAATCAAACGTTTCTTTCAGTCCAAGCATGATGCTATTTCTAATATTAATATCACCAAAAAAACTTTTCTGTAATTCCAAATATTCTAGGAACATTTCTTCATTAGTGAATTTATTATTTAGTAATCTATCTAATTGTTGACAAATTCAGAACTAATAAATCAAACTACAACGGATTTTTGTTTATAAAGTTCCTTCTTTAGTTTCTTTATTATAAATACGCACAAATTCCTTATATTCACTCGAATCCTTAGACATAGGTGCCTTGATCACAGTATTTTCATAAAGTGCAAAATCCGTATGAATAATATTCTTACTCTTATCCCATACATTCAATCCTGCAATCTTTATTTCAGCATTCTTAAACTCATTTTGAATCGCATCCACCACTTGTTTCATTGAATGCCCTGTATCGACAGAATCATCCACAACTAAAATACGATCAAAAGATTGTCCCTTTAACTTTTTTAAGCTTTCATGAAAATGAATCTTTCTTTCCGTATTCTTATCATGTGTATTTGATTTTAATTCAATACTAATCAAGAAATTACGTACAAAATTAGGCATTAAAGAAATAACAGGTCCAACAATCTCCTTTAATTTATTTCCCTCACGCGTTGCACTAATTCCTACCATTGGTACTTCAAAGACTTCACTCATCTCTTTACCAATCAAATAACCTGCTCTAGCTACATAAATCACTAAATCCGGACAATACGTTTTCTTTAATTCTTTAGCCCATTCATTACATTCACTTTTTAATTTTTCTATTGATAACTCTGTATATTTCATTGAAGTTCCCCTTTACAATCATTTTAATTAACTTAGCACATTTAGTCACTTTATGAGCCAACTTTATACATGGCTTTGTATGAAATGTACAACTCTTAATAACACTCTTAAATTCAGAACTATTAGAAGGAATAGAATCCACTTCCATATAGTTTCTACCAATTTCCATTAAAGTATGTGCATCTGAACCTACTACTTTTACTAAGCCATACTTATCGGCTATTTTATTCTGCATGACTGAATAATTCTCATTCACATTTCTACCATTATAACATTCAATACAATCAATACGATGTGAATTCAAACAAATACAATCCTCATCCAATACAGTTTTAGACCTCTTCTCATCATAAGGATGTGGTACATAGACTACACCACCCTGACCTATAATACGATCTATTGTTTCATCACAAGATAAACCAGCCGGTATTTCTTCATTTAAATAAAGTCCTATAACTTCACCAGAAGAAGTCATAATTTCTTCTCCAACAATCACAAAGACCTTATTCTTTCTTTTTGAACAATATTCCTTAAACTTTAATGCTCCCAAGATATTATTATGTTCACAAATCGCAATCGCATCAATATGACACAAACGACACTTCATATACAACAAGGAATGTAGAAGTAGACTGTCTTTTGAATATCTTGTATGGCAATGTGTTTCTAAACGAATCATAAGTAAATTTTCTCCATATGCAATATAATACCATATGAACACAAAATAAAAAAACCTTCCATTTTCTGGAAGGTGTAAAGCTTATCCGAAGATTGTAGATATTACAGTAAATGTAGCTGCATCTACAACTGCTGTATTAGTAACATCATTTAATACAAATGTGACTGTATATTGGTTTGTGTTTGAATCTAATTCACAAGTAATATTAGATACATCACTTTGTTCTAAGCCTGAGTTAGCTAAAGCTGAATTAATAGCTTGTTGTTGAGATTCATCAAATGAAGTAGAAGATTTTTCTTCTTCCTTCTTAGTCGATGTTGATTTCTCTTCTTTTTTGGTAGTTTCTTCCTTAGCTGGTTCTTCAGTTTTAGTTGTTTCTTCTTTTTCAGTGTGTTTAAAACTACGTTCTTTTATAATACCATCTTTACCAATCTTATATTCATAAGATCCACCATTCGTGTTAAATGAAACAATATATGAACCTTTTTGTTCTTTAATGGATACATTTTCACATTCACTTTTTGTGGCATTCGCATCATCTCTAGCTACTTCTAGAATATCATCTTTTGTGATTTCTAAGCCTGAATTACTACAACCTGTTAGAAGTAGACCAAAAGCTGTAAGGAATATTAAACTATTTCTTTTTACCATCATCGTCTCCTCCATAACCATAGCCATATCCATAGCCATAATGGTTTTCATCACTCATATCCACTTTATTTAATACAACACCAATCACATGTCCACCATTACGTTTTAAGTCATTGATAGCTGTTTTAACTCTACGTTTATCTGAAGATTTCGCATCCACTACATATAATACGCCATCACTCACATTACTCAATGGAATCGTATCACTAGCTACAGCCATTGGTGGTGAGTCTATAATAATATATCCAAATTCTTTACGAGCTTGTTCTAAAAAGCGTCCCATTCTTTTAGAACCCAATACTTCACTAGGATTTGGTACTCTATGACCTGCCGTAATTACAGTCAATGTTTGTCCACCATCATATTGCACTTGTTGAACACCCTCATACGAATCCACACTTAATCCTTCTTGAAATTCAGAAATAATATTTGTAAGTCCTGAACGATTTGAAATATGTAACGTTTTATGAACCGATGCATTTCTTAAATCACAATCAATTAATAATACATTTTTATATTTCGCTGCCATAATACGAGCCAAGTTACAAGCAATTGTACTCTTTCCTTCATTTGGAACTGTACTTACACAAGTAATAACCTGCATAGCCTCATCCATTTGACTAAACTCAATATTTGTACGCAATCCACGATAAATCTCATCTACATCAAACTGATTTCTCTTTTTCTTTGCCATTTCTATCTCCTAAAGAAACTAAAACGCTTCTTTTTCTTTACAACCTCAATATTTAATATATCCATATCACTTAAGATACGCTTAGGATTCTCAAAAAATAATATATCCGCATTCTCAGATCCAATACGCTTACTTACTACAGTATACGCATCACTCAATTTAGAAATACGATGCCCACTTGCTCTATGTGTATCTGTACCAATCACATCACAATATCCATCATCTAGTAATGATAAAGCATTTGATTGAATTGTCTTTCCATGCATTCCTAAAATAGACGTACGATTGATTTGTAGAACACAACCCATATCAATCCAATTATCAATAATCGAATAATCAAGTCCGGAATGAAAATAACGTTCAATATGCGCAATCACAGGAACAAAACCCTTTACCTTCAATTCATACAAACAATCATCTCTATAATCTATTGAATGAATATCACGAAGAACATTATACTCCACAAGCATATATCTAGATCCATTTAGCGTAGGATACAAATCCATATCCAACCCATCAATAAACTCACTATTCATCATGACTTCTCCACCACAATAAATTGGAATCGGACTCATTTCTTTTAATTCCATTTGACGAGAAACAATCTCATTATAAATAGAAACATCTAATTGTCCAGGAATAAAGTGTGGTGTACTACATATTCCGACAAAGCCATCAGCCTTAGCAGATTCTAACGCACTTTGAGCATCCTCAATAGAAGGCATACCATCATCAATACCCCAAGCGATATGTGAGTGAATATCTATAAACTTAGCCATTATAATTCAGGAATCTCGCAGAAAACAGGAATACCCAAATATTTTTCTGCCTCTTCTTTCGTACGCAAACGATTATCAAACAAGAATCTTAATACCGCATAACCAACACCAATGACACCGCCAACTAAAGTAGCCAACATTGTGTTTTTCTTAATATTAGGTCCACTAGGTACATAAGATAACTTAGCCTTATCTACAACTTCAATATTACGAACATTCAAATTCTTCTGCATAGTTTTAGTAAAAGTACTTACCGTATCATTTGCGATATTCTTAGATAACTTAGGATCAGTAGTTGTAGCAGTAACGGTAATAATTTCTGTATTTGATTCATTACTAACACTAACAAGCTTTTTAACACTATCAGCACTTTCTAATCCAACATCTTTAGCTACCTCAGACATAATGTTATTCTGCGTTAATAAATTAACAGCATTCGTAACCAACTTACTATTGGCCATCTGTGAATTATAATCCAAAGACCCACTCTCACTAATCTGAGGTGTTAAATAAATCGATGTACTAGCCGTATATGTTGGAGCAATCAATAACTTAGTTCCAAAGAAACCACCGACTCCAAACAATATACATAATACGATAATCAATTTAATATATTTCAAAACCGCACGAAATAATTCTAATAAATCAATCTCTTCCATTTCATTTAGATCATTACTAGGCATACGATCTAATCTACTCTTTGCCATAAAAGCCCTCCCTATCTATTAAACATACTAACTAAATATAACATAATTAAAAATGAGTTTCATTAATTCACAAGAAAAAAAGCTAAAAAATCTTATTTTTTTAGCTTTCATTTAACATAAGTTAATCTCTTCTAAACAAATCATGAGTATATACTTTATCCTGTACATCATCTAAACAACTATCATAACGATTCGCGATGATCGCTTGACTCAATGATTTGAATCATTTCAAATCAACTCCACCTTAGAATATGTTAAAAACTAAAATCCAAATCACTCATTCAGCTTACTCTATAACAAGAGTAAACTCATCACTAATTACATCCTCAAATTCATTACAAATAAGTTCATACTTAATTTTAAATTCACCTAATTTGACAGGTACTAAATATGAGACATTAAATCCTCTACTATCTTTATGCAAGATTTCTTTAAAGTGGTTATTAGATGTATCTGAAAATTCCAAATAATTATCAAGAAACTCAGCTATACTTTTCGTACTTTCAAGCTGCTTTATGGTTTTTACTCGGTTTTCATTTTTATCTTCAGCTTCTATATTATCTGGATTATAAAAACATAAACAGTGACTGTTATATGCTTTTTCGGTAAAAGTATAATCCATTTCATTATAGTAACTATCCATACCTTCTTCAGAAATTAAAGCTAAATCATCGGGAATGTAAACCTTAATTCTTACATCCGTTGCTTTTATATTTCCATCATTATGCACAATAAAATTCAAAGAAATCGCATTTTCATATATATAACGTAAAGACTCAATTTCTTCTTTACTTTTATGAACCTTTTGTCCAAAATAACCTTTATAAGTAATCCCATTCATAATATCAGAAGTTACTACTGGTGCTACAACATAATTAAGTGTTTTTTCTTTAATTTCCAAATTCACATTCGCAATACCATCTTCAACTTCCACCCATAAGTAAGGTTTACGTACAGTATCATGTTGAATAAATTTTGAATTTTCATTATTTCCATTTAAAACATCTATATTGGCAGTACAACGTATCCATCCAGGTCTATTACTATTAAGTATGGATTTAGAAATTGATTGAGAAACTAAAGCTTCTAATTTATCCTTGTTATCCCAAAAAGTAACATATAGATGAGAATTTTTAACTTTATCCTTAAATTTTCTTAAACCTATTATCTTTTCTGCATCTTGCTCAACTTTAGACACACTTAAACTAATGTTGTCATTTGCAATAAATGCAAGTACAGGAATCCCTTGTGAAATAGCATAATCAAACTCTTTTTCTGTATAACTTAAACCAGAATCTTCATCAATAGAACCATATTTATTTCCAATGATTAAAATATAATAGTCGCAAGAATCTATTGATTTTTTTATTATGTTCCATTGATCCATATTAATTGCACTAAACATTTCCATTCCAACTGGAAATTGACCTAAAGTTAAAACGGTATGAATAACCGCATCTCTTTCTTCTTTTAAGTCTTCATATGTAGATGAAATAAAAAACGAATATTTCTTTTCCAAAATAGTATCCTCCAAAATCGTTATTCTTCCCTATTATAACATTACGAATTCAAAACTACGATGTAACATACTAATTTTGCAATTAAGGTGCATAAGAGCCGAATAAACATTCAGCTCTTTAAGACATTAATCTCTTCTAAACAAATCACGAGTATATACTTTATCCTGTACATCATCTAAACAACTATCATAGCGATTGGCGATGATTGCTTGACTTAATAATTTAAATTCTTTTAAATCATTTACTACTTTACTACCAAAGAAAGTTTCTCCATCCTTTAAAGTAGGTTCATAAATAATAACTTTAGCACCCTTGGCCTTAATACGCTTCATAACACCCTGAATAGAACTTTGTCTAAAGTTATCACTATTTGATTTCATTGTTAAACGATAAACACCAACAACAACATCATGTTCTTTTGATTCATCCCAAGAATCATTTGCTTCATAGGCACCTGCAATCTCTAATACACGATCCGCAATAAAATCTTTACGAGTACGGTTAGACTCAACAATAGCTTCAATCAAGTTTTCAGGCACATCCGCATAGTTAGCCAATAATTGTTTTGTATCTTTAGGTAAACAATAACCACCATATCCAAATGAAGGGTTATTGTAGTGAGAACCAATTCTAGGATCTAAACAAACACCATTAATAATATCTTGAGTATTCAAACCTTTTATTTCAGCATATGTATCTAATTCATTAAAATAAGATACACGTAAAGCTAAATATGTATTTGCGAATAACTTGACAGCCTCAGCTTCAGTAAAGCCCATAAATAAAGTATCAATATTTTCTTTAATAGCACCTTCTTGAAGTAAAGCAGCAAATTTGTGACTTTTCTCAACTAATCTAGAATCATTTACATCCGTACTAACAATAATTCTTGAAGGATATAAGTTATCATATAAAGCCTTAGACTCTCTTAAAAATTCAGGACTAAAAATAATATTTTTAGTATTAAATTTCTTTCTAACACTCTCCGTATATCCAACTGGAATTGTTGACTTAATTACCATAATAGCTGAAGGATTATACTTTAATACTAATTCAATAACACTCTCTACTGCACTAGTATCAAAGAAATTCTTCTTACTATCATAGTTAGTTGGTGCTGCAATGACTACAAAATCAGCATCCGAATAAGCATACTCCGCATCTAAAGTAGCTTCCAAGTTCAAATCCTTTTCAGCCAAATACTTCTCAATATAATCATCTTGAATAGGAGATTTTCTAGCATTAATTAAATCTACCTTTTCCTTAATAATATCCACTGCCTTTACCTCATTATGTTGAGATAATAAACAAGCAATACTCAATCCTACATACCCTGTTCCTGCAACTGCAATTTTCATTCTCACTATTCCTCCTAATCAAAAATATATAGAAAAAGAAATTATAACCATTCCTTTTTTTCAACCCATCTAGTATTATATCACTTTATATTAAAATTGATATAAAAAGAGTCGAATTTCTCCGACTCTTTCAAGTGTATGTCCGCAAACATATACCCAAATGAATGCATAGATTATACAACAATAACAATAATATTCAAGTCTTCAACACATTAGTCATTCATATAAAACTCTTTATACCACTCAGCAAATTTTCTTAACCCTTCTCTTAATGGAGTATGAGGTTTAAATCCAAAGTCTCTTTCTAAAGCACTCGTATCCGCATATGTTACTGGTACATCTCCAGGTTGCATAGCAACTAATTCTTTATGAGCTTCAAAATCATAATCTTCAGGTAATACACCAGCTCTTACTAATTCTTCAGAAAGAATTTGGACAAAGTCTAATAAATTTTCTGGATTACTATTTCCAATATTGTAGATTGCATATGGTGGAATAGGAAGTCCATCTTCACCATTCTTCTTTTCTGGTGCTTTATTCATAACTCGAATAACACCTTCTACAATATCATCTACATATGTAAAGTCACGTTTACAATTACCATAATTGAAAATCTTAATCGTATCTCCATTCACTAGTTTATTTGTAAATCCAAAATAAGCCATGTCTGGACGTCCAGCAGGACCATATACAGTAAAGAATCTTAGTCCAGTACTAGGAATATTGTATAACTTAGAATATGCATGAGCCATTAACTCATTACTCTTCTTAGTAGCTGCATATAAACTAACAGGGTTATCCACCTTATCATCCGTACTGTAAGGAACCTTTTTATTCGATCCGTATACACTACTACTAGAAGCATATACTAAGTGTTCTACAGGATAATTTCTACAAGCCTCTAAAATATTGTAGAAACCCAACATATTACTTTCAATATATGCATCTGGATTCGTAATTGAATAACGAACACCTGCCTGAGCACCTAAGTTAACAACAATACTAGGACGATACTTATCAAAGATAGAATCAATCAATTCCTTATCAGCTAAATTTCCCTTAACAAACGTATAATTCGAATAACCAGACAATTCATTTAGTCTAGCCTCCTTAATACGCACATCATAATAATCATTCATGTTATCTAAACCGATAACCTTACATTCAGGATCCTCTTTTAAAATCCTTTTACATAAATTGGATCCAATAAATCCTGATGCACCTGTAACAAATATAGTTTTAGTCATAACTCACACTCTCCTGTTTCTTTTTTTACATATTTCAGGCTTAGTAGGCATAAATACAACATTGTCCTCATCTAAACCAATATTAATAACCTGTTTATAATGATTATCTAAAGAATCATCATAATATAGACTAATGAATTTAGGTATCATACACCTATAATCAATATCTTTTTTTAATTGAATTTCGTATTCAATACAATAATCACAAAACATATTAATATCAAAATCAAATTTGTTAAAATTTATATATCCAATATTTAATAAATCTTCTTTGGAATTTTCATCTAACTCAAGATTATATAAATTGCCTTTACCAACATTTTTTAGATTTATTTTCAGATAGTTCTTTCTTATTTTACCCTTACTAATACTTAAAAATGGTTCAACATTTTTATTATTTTCCTTTGTATTCTCATAAAATTGAATAACAGCAAAATACCCTAAAAAAGCAGGAAAAACCTCAGACAATAAAGAATAATTATTATCCCTCGATATTAAAGAATGAAACAATCCAACAAAAACTGTAACAATGCTTAATACTAAAATAGGAAAATATACCACAAAATCCATATCGTTATTTAATTTTCTAACATAATCTAACATCTAAGAAACCCCTCTTTCAATAACATTATTGCTAACTTAATATATCACAAATTAATATTAAAAAAGGCCATATCTCTTAAATAGTATTGATTATATTTGATTTACCAAATCAGATAAAAATAATAAACTTTAACATTACAATTTGTTTTCTCTTGATAAATTAGATTTGAAAAATCTAATACTTATAAACATCCATATTTAATATATTTGAGCGTACTTATTACGCAATTCCTTTAATTTATTTTCAATGTCAGTAACTTCTTTTTGTAAAACTGTTTCATTGATATCTATTGCAGGTTGAAAAATATTCATATTACCTTCAAAATGATTGAATTCATTAAGCAATGTTTTCCTAGAAGTAAAAAACACTCTATTTTGCCTTGCTTCATTTATTTGCTCTTGTGTTGCATTAGTTGGTACTCTAAAAGCATTTTGTATAATATTTGTCAACATAAGAATTTCATTTGATGTGCAATGTATATTAAAAATATCTACAAGTTCATGCTCAACTTTCATACGAATATGATAATATATCAAAGTCTGTTTTAAAGTATCTGCCAATAACGGATACTCATTTTCATCTATAATATCAAGATTACTAGTAGAAACGCTTAATACATCTTCTACAGAAATAATTTCTTCAGATTCAATTGAATAGTCAAAAGCCTCTTTATAAATGGCAGCTATATCAAGAGAACCCTCTTCATATCCATGCATTACTTTTGACAATTGACAATATTCATTTTTAGGATCCTTCATTATATGAAAATATCCTCGTAAAAAAGGAATCATTGCCATTAAAAAGAGTCTTTTATCATGAATAATTGTTTCAAGTTTTCCACCTTTATTTTGAAAAAGTTTTACCAAATCAGACAGATTAATTAGAATATCCCTTTCTTCGCTTTTTACTGGAATAAAACCATTTCGTCCCCCATCTGCATTGTTTAAAATATATAAATTAAAACAGTTTTTTAATTGAACATTCAATAAACGAATCAAATCTGTATTATGAGTCAAAACAATCTGCTTTTTCTTCTCAAGAAATTTTATAATACAATATGCTATCTTATTTTTGTATACTGAATCAAAACTTGAGATAGGATCATCAAGTACAACAAACTCCTGATCTGAATGTCTTGCAAGAAGTAGCTCAAAAGCTAATGAGATAAAATTTTGCTCTCCACTACTTAAATGCATCTCTTCCCTATTTAATCCGATAAGAGTTCTATCATCAAACATTAATTTGAAATTATTTCCATTGTCCTTATCTCTTTGTACTGTAATATCATGCCCAATATTTTCAACTATAATTTCATTAATTAAAAGAAGTTCCTCATTATCTAAAGTCGGTTGTTTTTCTAATAATTGAGTATATTGATCCCACCACGAAAACATTTGGTTTGTTGTAAATTCATTAAAAAGCTCAGAAATCATTTCATCAACGATTTCATTGCTATATTTTTTCATTTCAGCAAATAATACTTTAATTAAAGTATCATTCCCATTTATGATAAAGGAATCAATTGTACTTTTGATCTTAAAAGGATCAAAAACCAATAAAGTTTTGTTTTTTACGATATCATCAAGAATATGTTTTGTATTTTCATCTAAATCATCATACATTATCTTTCTGCTATCTTGCTTGTTTTCTAATAATTGAGTGCTATCTATATTCTTATTATCACAGACAACACAACAGTTTAAATGTTTATATTTGGTAAGAATAGTTATCGCATCATCAAACTGCTCAATTTTTTGTACATTAGTATTAAATGCAATAGCTTTTAAATTGGTTTGGTTTAGTTTATGTACTAAATCCGTATTTTCCAATATAAACTTCTTTTTGTCATTATCAACATTAGATAGACATGGCTTATTACTCAAATCACGCACATAAGAAATAAATTTACTTCGATCTACGTTCTTCCCTTTTGACTGCTGATTAATAATATCTCTTATAAAAGTATAAGCTTCTTCATTTCTACTCTTCATAACAGATAACAAATAATTTGATACTTTTTTTATATTATAAATTTTCCTATATTTGGAATTTAAATTTAAAAATACATTTTCAAATCCTTCATTAATATTTTTTTTAAGCTTATATTCCCGTTTAATATCAGCCCCAATCAAATAATCTGAAGTTTCTCCTCTTATCACATTACGGCTAATTTGATCACCGATAATATGAAATGAGTGAGTTTCTGGACTTAAATCGATTCTATCATTAAATTTAGCTTTAAAGAATATTTCTTCTGTTTCAACTTCACTTCCTAGTACTTTAGTAAATGAGCTTTTACCAGTACCATTGGGTGCATAAACAACAGCAATACCACCTGCAGCTTGCGGTTGTTTTCTAAATTCAATCACATTATTTCCATTCGCGTTTAAATCTTTAAATTCAGGTTGAAATATATTTTCGTTCTGAATACTACTAAAACTTAACTTCATAGCCATATTTATACATTCTCCTTTATAATCAAATTTCCTATTTAAGCTAAAATTCCTCTTCTCTATAAAACCGACTATTTGTACATAATATCATTAAATTTATGTCCATTAAAATTATATTTAAATGGATCTGTACTGCTCCACTTGTTACGATTTCTAATATTCCTTTACTAGATATTTAGCTTACAGTTGAAGAATTAACATCAATGATTCATCAAAATGCCAATATTATAGCAACACAATAATCTTTATATTTGGGGAAAGGGGCTTTGCGCCCTTTTGTACTTCTAACTTCTTCTTTTTATAAAATTGTGAGTACCCATATGACGTCCACACCTAATAAATCGGCATTAAGAAAGTAAATAAATAGCTAGTAAATCAGGTAAATATGCTATAGCTAGACAGCATAAAAATGTCTAGGGGTTGTCATATGGGTACTCACATATAAAATTTATTTTCAGATTAATCTCCGTAAAAACACAAAAAAATATAACTACTCATTAGACGATTGTAAAATAAAAATAAATATCATAAATAAAGATGGGTTCCAAAGACGTAAATAAATAGCTGACCTCTAGCCATTTTTGCCAACACCTACGAATCATAGGCACAAAATCTAGTTATATGCTGAAACAATTATATACCAAAATAGATATAACTATCTACTGTTTAAAATGTTTAATCTTACTACTATTTTTCTTATTTTCTAATAATAAAAATATTAACAAACTCATTTGGAAGATATCATCATACCATTCTTCTTTTTCTTCCGACTGCAATTTATCAAATTTTTCATTGTATTTTGATTCATCAGTTTTATCGCAATTATTATGTCGTATGTTCATATTGTTAATCAAATAAAAATAATCTGAACATAGTTGCTTATTTATTTCATTAATTTCATGTCGTTTTGGTTCAAGTGCATTAGCAATCTTAACCAACATATTCTTTTTCTTATTTAAATCTCCTTTTAAAACATAATGATTATATTCTAAAATTGAATTTGCAAGTAACGGTTCAACTAACTCTACCACTTCAGATACCGCAGCATTCTTTTGAACAATTATGTATTGATCATCACTCATTTTACCAATAGTAAAATTTAATGCTTCCAAATCATAATTAATGATATGTAAAATTTTTTCTATTATATTTTTGTTTCGAATTTGAACTTCTTCAGGTAATACAACTAACATCATATTTAAAATCATTTCACAATAAACAAAAAAGTCATCAATACTTTTAATTTTAGCATCAAATGAATAATCCCATGTTTTTGTGTAAGTAAAGCCCAAATGTAATCTTAATTCATCAAAAGATAAAAAGTTTTTCTTATATTTCCACGAATCAAAATGTGACTCAATTTCATCATTTAAACTTCTTTTAGAATAATTAGTATATTTAAAAACAATTGTTTCTAACTTCTCATATTCATTTTGTACATTTAAATCTTGTTCAATTCTTTCAAAAAAATTTTTTCTTCCCATTCTTATTTCTCCATTCCAAATATTATTCTACAATAAAATACAATTCTTATTACATTCTAGAATAATATTTAAAAATAAAGTATGAAGAAAGCTTAATACTTTCTCCATACCATTTTATCAATTACACCAGTATATGATTGAATGATTTTTACGACTTTATCCGATACATTTTCATCCACATAATCAGGTACTGGAATACCCAAATCATTGTTTTTATTCATTTCTACTGCTATATCTACTGCTTGTAGTAAATGATCCTTATCAATTCCAGCTAAGATAAAATCACCTTTATCTAATGCTTCTGGTCTTTCTGTACTTGTACGAATACATACAGCTGGGAATGAATGTCCTACACTTGTAAAGAAACTACTTTCTTCAGGAAGTGTTCCACTATCAGATACAACACAGAATGCATTCATTTGAAGGCAGTTATAATCATGGAATCCAAGAGGTTCGTGTTGAATTACTCTAGGATCTAATTTAAAACCTGTTGCTTCAATTCTCTTTTTACTTCTTGGATGACAAGAATAAAGAATAGGCATATCATATTTTTCAGCCATTTGATTGATTGCATTAAATAAAGATAAAAAATTCTTTTCCGTATCAATGTTTTCTTCTCTATGCGCACTTAATAAGATATATTTACCCTTTTCAAGACCTAATCGAGTATGAATATCACTTGCTTCAATTTTAGCTAAGTTATTATGTAAAACTTCAGCCATTGGAGAACCCGTCACATACGTTCTTTCTTTTGGAAGTCCTGTATCTGCCAAATATCTTCTAGCATGTTCAGAATAAGCCATATTTACATCTGAAATAATATCTACAATTCTACGGTTTGTTTCTTCAGGTAAACATTCATCCTTACAACGATTTCCTGCTTCCATATGGAAAATTGGAATGTGTAAACGTTTAGCTCCAATAACACTTAAACAACTATTTGTATCCCCTAATACTAATACTGCATCTGGTTTAATTTCAGCCATTAATTTATAAGACTCAGAAATAATGTTACCCATAGTTTCCCCTAAATCATTTCCTACGGCATTTAAATACACTTCTGGATCTTTCAATTCTAAATCATGGAAGAAAACACCATTTAAGTTATAATCATAATTCTGACCAGTATGTGCCAAAATTACATCAAAATATTTACGTGTTTTATTGATTACTGCAGCCAATCGAATAATTTCAGGACGAGTACCCACAATAATCAAAAGTTTTAATTTACCATTGTTTTGAAAACTTATATTACTATAATCTGCCATTTTCTATCCTCTTTCTACAACACAACAAGCTTCTACCTTAGTTAATGAAGCTATTTCATTATTAGCCTTAATAACAGCATTCATACAAACGTGTACGCCTTCATACACTATACAATTATGATCCACTATAGCACCGCAATTAATAATACAACCATCTTTTATAACACTATCCGTATTAATAACCGCCATTGGAAGTACACAACACCCAATTCCTAATTTAACAGTTGGACTTACATAGGCACTTGGATGAATCAAAGAAATAACGTCACAATTCAAACAAAGTAATTTATTGATTAATTCTAAGCGAACAGAATTATTTCCTAATCCCACAAAGAAACAAGAGTCTGTATCTACAAATTTAGGTAAGTCACTTAATTTACCAACTGCTTCACTTGAATTATCATCAAGAAAACATATTTTTGTATACTTTCCACTTTGTTCAGCCATATCTTTAATAACATGACCAAAACCACCAGCTCCAAGAATATATAAATTCTTCATACCTATACCTTCTCGAAGAAAGTATCTGGATGATTTGGATCAAAAATTTCATTACAAGTCATAACAGTAACTAAGTTTTCTGTTTCAGACAAGTTAATAATATTATGAGTCCAACCAGGAATCATGTATATAGCTTCAATCTTATCTCCACTTACTTCAAACTCAACCATTTCACCTGTATTAATATTTCTTTCTTGAATCAATCCATGACCTGCAACAACAATAAATTGTTCCCACTTACTATTGTGCCAATGTTGTCCTTTTGTGATACCAGGCTTACTAATATTAATAGATACTTGACCGCAATCCAATGTATGTACTAATTCAGTAAATGATCCACGATCATCACAATTCATTTTCATCGCATATTTAAACTTACTTGTAGGTAAATAACTTAAATATAAACTAAATAATTTCTTTGCGAATGAACCCTCAGGCATTTTAGGCATCATTAAAGATACTGGCTGATTCTTAAATTCCTCTAGTAAATCAACAATCTCACCAAGTGTTACTTTATGAGTAACTGGAACACAACAATAACGACCAGATTCATTTAGAACTGTTTCGACACCAGAAAATTCACAACGTGTTTTTTTACCTTCTAGTAAATCAAACATACCTTCTACAAGATCATCAATATATAATAATTCAAGTTCAGTACTTCTATCATTTACAGTAAATTCTTCATCATTGGCAACACAATAACAGAATGTACTCACAGCACTATTATATCTAGGTCTAGAATGACCCATTAAATTAGGAAAACGATACACAAAAACAGAAGCTCCTGTTTCATTCGCATAATCAAAGAATAATTCTTCTCCAGCCTTTTTACTACGACCATACTCACTATCACCAAAGCGACCAGATAATGTAGCCTGAATACTACTAGAAAGCATAATACCAGCTTTGTTGTTATGTTTCTTTAAACAATCTAATAACTCAGACGCAAATCCAAAATTTCCTTTCATGAAATCTTCTTGATTTTCAGGACGATTCACTCCAGCTAAGTTAAATACAAAATCACATGACGAACAATATGAGTCTAACTCTTCTTTCGTTGAATTAATATCATACTCAAAAATCTCATCAATCACTAAATTAGGACGAGTACGATTCTTACCATCCCTAATATTCTTTAAGTTATTGCAAAGAGCTGTACCAACCATACCCTTTGCACCAGTAACTAAAATCTTCATAAATTAATCTTCCATCTTCTTTAATTCATCTTGAATATAAGATAAAGAAGCAATCTTTTCCCTTGTTTCTTCAACATTCAATAAACGAGTATTGTTACTATTGAATTCAGTTAAAGTATTTCTCTTCTCATCACCATCTTTGAAATATTTATCGTAATTTAATCCACGATTATCTGCAGGAACTCTATAGAAGTTCCCCATATCAACAGCCTTAGCACATTCTTCATTCGTTAATAATGTTTCATACATCTTTTCACCATGACGAATACCAATAACTTTAATATCTTCTTTTTTACCACCAAACAATTCACATACAGCCTCAGCCTGCGTTTGAATTGTACAAGCAGGTGCTTTTTGAATTAATAAGTCTCCATTTTCACCATGTTCAAATGCAAATAATACTAAATCTACGGCTTCCTCTAAACTCATAATAAAACGAGTCATTTTAGGTTCAGTTAGAGTAATAGGATTACCATTCTTGATTTGATCAATCCATAAAGGAATTACTGATCCACGAGAACACATTACATTACCATAACGAGTACAACAAATCTTAGTCTTGCCAGACATTCTAGATTTAGCTACCGCAACCTTTTCTTCAATCGCCTTAGTAATACCCATCGCATTAATTGGATAAGCAGCCTTATCTGTACTTAAACAAATAACGGATTCTACACCAAATTCAATCGCAGCCGTTAATACATTATCAGTACCAATCACATTTGTACGAACGGCTTCCATTGGAAAGAATTCACAACTAGGAACTTGTTTCAATGCAGCCGCATGGAAAATATAGTCAACTCCATTCATAGCTCCACGAACAGATTGTAAATCACGAACATCCCCAATATAGAACTTAATCTTATCAGCCACCTCAGGCATCTTCGCCTGAAATTCATGACGCATATCATCCTGTTTCTTTTCATCACGCGAAAAAATACGGATTTCTCCAATATCCGTTCTTAAAAAACGGTTTAGTACTGCATTACCAAATGAACCAGTACCTCCTGTAATCATTAATGTTTTGTCTTTAAACAATGACATAATAAAAAACCTCCTATTCACTAAAAAACTTATATCCAAATTTGCGCATAATCTTTTTAATTCTTATTACAATCGGTTTCGGTAAATATATTTTAAGTTGATCCATCATAAATAATTTAATTTCTGTTAAATAACTTATTATTTCTCTGTCTCCATCATATAAATTATTTTTCTTAAGAAAACTATAAGACTTATGTAAAAATTTTCCTTTTCTTACTCCATCTAAAATGGGAAATTGATTTCCCTTCGAGGTACAACATACCGAATTTTGTTCTATTGCATACTTTGTCAAGGAAACTTCATAATCCCAGATATCTTTTTTTGTTTCTAATGTTTTTTTCATAAATGATGTTCTCCAAATACCTGGATATAAGTTTACAATATAATCTTCTCCACTATTTAAATCTAATTCATAAATTTTTTCATCAGAATCAATAATTTTAGTTGTAGTATGATGATTTTTAAAACTTAAATAATCAATTTTATTTTCATCCATAATATCTAATAGTTTACTTATTTTTTTTGAATCAATTTTATCAACTAGAAAATAATCGTCTAATGTAAAAAATATATATTCTGTATTTATTGTAGAAAGTAGTTTTTTTGTTCTTTCAGGCATATCTAATCCTTTACCCGCGCAAAATAATTGTACATTATCAAATGACCTACTATTTTCATCATCAGTGACAAGAATAGTAGTCATATTCCTATCATTCCAATTTTTATTTAATAGCCCAATTGATACATCCCAAATATCTGAAAACTTTTCACAAGTATGAATTGTTAAGGTAACTCTTTCGTCCATTATAAATTACTCCCCTTTCTTTACTATTTATTTTATAATACTCCTAATAATATTCTACCAATAATACAAACATTTTTTGAAAATCTATCTGTCCTCATTTTTTTTGAAAATACTAATTTTACTTTATTTTTAAAATTTTCACGATATGTACATATTTGATTTAACAAAACTCTATCATCGTCACTTAATTCATCATCAAAAAGTTCTTTCAAATTAAAAGCTATACTTTCATAAATTCTTTTATCTTCTTTCAATTTAAATAGTTTTGAAATCCTATTTATCCAATTAGCAATACCTGTTTTTTTAGTACCCGACACATTTTGTCCAGTTTGCCTATATCTAATATAAGAATTAGAATCATAATATACATTACCTAAAAAAACACAAACTGAGTATGTCCAATTATCGTGATATATATAATGACTTACCTCATTTAATGCACTAATCTTTTCTAAAGCTACATGATTAAATATGCATGTACAACCATAAGTTCCAATAGAAGCCAATGCATTGCTTCTATTACAACTTATGGCTTTGTCATCTAGCAACATTCCTAATAATTGTCCATCGTTATTCATCATCATTAAATTAGAAAAATATAAATTAGGTTTTGATTTATCAAAATTTTCAATATTTTTTATACCAATTATCAATTTATTCTCTAACCATATATCATCCTGATCACAATACGCATAGTATTCAGTTTTTTTAGCCGATAAAGCATATTTCAATAATTTATAAAAACTAGCTGTCGCTCCAACGTTTTTTTCAGCATATATAGTTAAAGTATTAAATTTTGATTTATACTTTTCTAAAATAGATACTGTATTATCCTGAGAACCGTCATCTCTAACTATCAAATTAATAATTACACCAACTTGGTTTATTAAACTATCTAATTGCTGCTCGATATATTTACTTCCATTATAAGTAGACATTAAAACTGTTAACTCTACTTTCTCATTATTAATAATTATTTTAGACTCCATAGTTAACATCTACCTCCATTTACTATAAGAAACATTTTTGGACAATATTTCTTTACTATATTTGCCGATACAATACATACAATACATACAATACATACAGTAGAAAAATATTGTAACAATATAACCATATTATTAATTCCAATATTAAACAAATTAATTATCTTTGTAGAAAACAATTTATATCGAAATAAATGGAAAATGCGTGCAATATACCCAAAAAGAATATTTATAAAAATCATGTTGTTTAACGTTATACTTACTTAATTTATTTATTAAACATAAATAAAACTGAATACTAATAAATCTATAAAAATAAAAAACAATATTACCAAGCATATCCATGTTACCATTTATATTTGGTAAAAATAAAGGCATCATAAAAAACATAAACACTATAATTATTGATAAATATTTATTTTTTTGTTCGTTTATTAAGTCATATATATTATGATTAGATCCATACAAATACAATGGCAACCAATAAACAAATGTTCTATATTTAATAATTCCAGTTATAATTAAAATTATGATAAAGAAATTTACGAAATATTCTACATTTCTTTTCGATTTTAATTTATATAAAATAGGTGCTAAAATCGATAATATAAATAATTCTCTCAAAAACCATAAAGGCATTGTGTCAGACGTAATGATGGAGCCAAGTAATCTAAACAAATCAAAGTTTTGATTTGCAAATACAATGTGTTTAATATATCCAATTATATTAAATATAACATATGGTAATAGTAATGATTTTACTCTATTGTTTACTTTTCTTTTATAAGTTTCAAGTTCTCCATGGAAATCTCTATAAAATAAAATTGCAGACATAAAGAAAAAAATAGGTACCGCACATTCTGTAATATTGTATAAATACCTCTCAATAATCCAAGCAAAATTCTTAATGTTAACATTATAGTCAATATTAATATTAAAGCTATGATGAATAACAATTAAAAATGATAAAACTATATTGATAAAAGGTAAAATTTTAAAAAATCTAACTTCTGACTTTTCCATTTTTTAAATTCTCCTATACATATTAAAAGCATTTTTTAGAATTAAAAGACTAATAAAAGAATATGTAATTCCTCCTATTATAATTCTAACCAAAACAGTCATAAAATCATTAGTCATGTATATATCTTTAATTATAAGATACATAATACCTCCAACAGCCAGAAAACATATACTATATTTTATATAAATTTTGATATCCATAAATTTTCTGCACATAAAAGTTTGCATGATACATACTGATCCTTCTGCAATTAAAGTACCTATTGCTGCACCAACTGCTCCATACTTAGGTATAAAAATTAGATTAATTATCAAATTGATAATTGCTCCTAATGAAACAGATATACAATATTGTTTATCTTTTTGGTTTGGCAATAAACACTGTGTACGTATTACATTAGCCCAACTTACAAATACAATAGATGGTAATAATACAAACAATACATTTATAGATGGTTTAAAATCAGTTCCATAAAACCACGGAATAAATACTCTTGTAATGCCAGCCAAACCTATAGACATACCTACACTCAAAAAAACAACTAATACCATACTAATAAAATTATATTTTCGTACATAATCTGTTTGATTATTTTTTTTCAAGTTAGTTATCCTTGGTAACATTACAGTACCAAAAGCCGCAACAAAGCAAACTGGTAAATTTATAAATTTTTCAGCTGCTTCATATATCCCAACCTCATCAGCAGATAACATACTTCCTAACATTATTTTATCCATATATTTATATATACTAATTGCAATTACAGGAATAAATAAAATAAACAATGGTTTTCCATAAACTTTTAGATAATTCAACTTTAATTTTTCGAAATCAATATATTTTTTTAAATTACACCAGTAAGCTATATTATTTAATAATGTACCTCCTGATATAATTATTGTATACAATGCTATATCATACTTATTCCGAACAATAGTAAAAATTAAGATTGTAGTTAGAATTTTATTAATTGTACTTATTCCCGTCGTGAATTTAAAATTTTCAACTCCAAAATAAAACCAACTAATATCAAATATACCTGATAACACATATAATCCTTGTATAAACATTAACAATTTATATTGTGAAAATATTATAGCAAACAATAAATATATGATAATTACAACTAATCCAAAATAAAATTGAACAGAATAAATTCCACAAAATTTATTACTTAATTCTTTTCTATTATCCTTTACTTTTGCAATCTCACGATTTCCATAGTTTAAAACTCCTAACATCATAAATAATACAAAGTATTGTGCAATTGAATATGTATAACTATATAAACCAACACCTTTTACACCCAATATTCTTGATATATATGGTGCTGTTAATAATGGGACAATCAATGTTAATAATTGATAAAATATATTATAAATCAAATTCAATTTAAGTTGTAAATTAGTAGTATTTCTATTCTTTTTTTTCACTTATAAATAACATCCTTTCAATAATAAATGGCCAAATATAACAAACAACAGCACCATTAAAGTGTAAGACTGATAATGAAAGAAAAATAGAAAAAAAGTATGCATATCTAAATTGGTCTCTCGCACTATTAAAATTAATACATTTTTTAAATAAATAAAAAGAAATTAATCCAAATAAAAAAGACAAAATAATAATACCCATTACTCCTCCATCTAAGTAAAATTCGAAAAATACTGTTGCATAAGAATTAAATTTGTGAGTAGGAGTAATATTTAAAACTACATTATGCAAACTTTCTATATTTTGAGTTGCTAATGTCATTAAATAAGGTTCTTTTATACCTAATAAGCCTAAAACAGCCACAATTGGAGCAAATAATCCTCTCAGTGAGGTCATACCAAAAGAATAATGTAAATCAGAAGGCAACAACGAAATTCTTTGTCCAAAATAAGGTATAGACCCAACATAATATGTATATATATTATATAGAAAACTATACTTTACTTCTGAAGCATCCCTTCTTACAGTTGACAGATAAATAAAAACCACAACAAAAGCAAAAATAAATATTGCTAATCGCCTCTTCAATTTTCTTGTTAGCCATTTTGGCTTTTCTTTTGATCCTAATCTAATCACAACTAAAATGACAAAATATGTTATAACAATAACAACAAAAGTTCTCCTCATATCTATAAAAAATCTCAAAAAGCATAGAATTAATGAACAGATTAAATACTTTTTTTTCTTCTCATTTAAATATCCTATAATAGAAATTGGTACTAATGTGTATAATAAAGGGTAGCCTATATATTGTTGTAATTTTTCTTGCCATGAAGAGTATAATGACGACAAGGCTGTCGTTTCACCACTATTCGTTTCTGCCATTATATAGTATATTTGACTAATATTATAATGTCCAAATATATAACTTATAATAATTCTAATATTATAAATTAAAGAAAATATACATAGTATCATCATAACGTTATATACTGTTTCATTAATGATATTACTACTAGACTTATCTGATAATCTTATTTTATTCATTAACAAGCAGCCTGCACAAAAACTAGCTACTCCTATTGTTATATACACATATGCTAAATCATCAGAATCATATAATCCAAAGAATTTTAATGATGCTAGTAACATTAAAATCATCCAAAAGCCTGAAAAAAATGTTAATGGCCCATATATTTTTCTTTCCTTGTTTATACCAATCAATGTTATCATTAAAGTTATAAAGATACCAACAATATTCATATATTCTCCTTTAAGTCTAAATATTCAATTTAACTAAATTATTAATTCTCATTTTATATACTAAAAATATTAAAAATCTTTTTAATTTAAATTTATATATTATGACACCACTCCATAGTGATTTGAAATCTTTCTTATCTGTATACATTGAATGTAATCCAATCAACCAGTTTATTTGTTGATAAGCTTTTTTATTTTCGAAATAATCAGAACAATGCTTTTCTAAAATCAACTTTAAGGAATATAAAGTTTTTTCATGGCTTGTTCTTGAAGTAATACTTATATTCTGGTGTTCTTGTAATAAAGTAAATTGTTCTACATATGTAAAAACATATTTTTTGCATAATCTAAGTACTAAATCCCAATCTTGATATCTTGGTAATCGTTCATCAAATTTATTTTTAGCAAAACACTCCTTTTTTCCAAATAACACACCAGTTGTAATAAAATTACAATATAATAAATTGTAGTATAATGGATTCATTATTACATCGTTAATTATAAATTTTTGTGTTAGACCATCTTTGTTCACTCGTTGATAACTTGATACACAAATATCACTATTACTTAACATTAGTTTATTGATTTGTAACTCTATTTTTAAGGGCAAATATTCATCGTCACTATCTAAAAAACCTATATATTTACCTTTTGCTGCATCAATACCAACATTTCGAGCTACACATGCCCCTGAATTTTTTTTCAGTCTGATTAAATGTACATTATCAATAAATTTATATTTTTCTTCAATTATTTTACATCCATCATCATTTGAACAATCGTCAACAATGATTATTTCAATGTTTTTATATGTTTGGTTTAATACACTTTCAACAGCTCTAACTATTGTATTCTGTCTATTGTATAAGGGAATAATCACAGAAACTAAATCATTCATTTAATCACCTCGTTAATCTAATCTTTTTATTTTCTTTGCTGGACATCCACCATACAAACAATTATTTTCTACAAGATTTCCTGCAACCACTGATCCAGCGGCTACTATACAGTTATTTGCAACTTTTGCACCGGGACAAATTGTTACATTCGCACATATCCAAGTACCATTTCCAATATGTACATCTCCACTCTTATGTATGCGGTACTTATTCTTTGAATTTGAAATATAATCACATGTATCTAGTCCTTGTGTTAATATTACAGTACCATAAGATAAGGTAACATTATTCCCTAATGTAACCCCCCCCCCGCATTGAAGATAACATCTTTTATTGATAGATACATTTTCACCAATGTTAAGCTTTTTCATTGAAACTATCTCTGGTATACCGTTAATTTGTAATTTTTTTCCCCATAGAGATGGATGTAAAAATCTATAAATTTCACAAAATAATTTATTTTTTATTCTAACTAACATATAAAATTATTTCCTCAAAAAATTCTTATAAATGTAATTTTGTAACTTGATTGGCATTAAATACATACCAGTCTGTGCAATTCCAACAATAGCATAATCTGTAAATGAACTATATCCCATTTTCCAAAATTTACGAATTGTTGCAATATAGCTCCAAGTATTTTGCCAACTTTTTCTTCTTTTAGCAAGTTCATCTGAACTTCTAAACCATAATAATGCTTCATCAATATTTTCTGCTTTATAACCCTTAAATTGCATACGTCCAAAAAGATCTACGTCTTGATTTCTTTTTAAATTGGCATATCCATTATTTTCAAGCACTGCAGTTTTACTATACATAACAGTTGGGTGATTAAATGCAGAACGTTTTTTCGCAAATTTATAAATTTCTTCGGATGTTGTAGGAACAATTCTTTGTGAAATTACATTAGAAGTATCTCCAATGAACTCATCAATATGAGATCCAACAATTGCTAAATATGGTTTTTCTAAAAATCTTTGCAGCTGTTTTTCACAACGCTCTGGTTTAGAACAATCATCTGTATCCATACGTGCTACTAATTCATTTCTACATTCCTTTAATCCAACATTTAAAGCTAAACCTAATCCTAAATTCGTTTCATTTTTTATTCTATGAAGCATAGGATATTCATCTAATACTGCATATAATTCATCAGTTAGTGGTCCATCCTCGACTAAAACGATTTCATCAGGCGCAACAGTTTGATTTAACATTGAATCAATCGCAATTCTTAAATATTCTGGATTCTCTTTTTTATAAAGAGACATTAACACTGAATATTTTTTTTGCTCTGCTGCTTCTTTTACAAGTTTTATTCTCTTTTCATCATTCTTTGTGTTATTTGTACATTTCAAAATGTCTTTTGCCTCTTCTTGTTTTATTTCATAATCTTTAGAATCTACTTTCTCAGTTCTCAATAAAAAATCACCAAGATCTTCTGCAGTAGCCATATCATCTTGTGTAATACCTTCTTGTTTAATGAATGCTTTCTTAACTGTATCTAAGATAATTTTTAAGTCATCTTTAAAAGTAACCTTTTTAATATACTTTAAGTCCCAATTCATTTTATCTTCCCAAGAAATCGCATTACGACCATTGACTTGTGCTAATCCACTCAGTCCAGGTTTAGCTGTATGTCTCATTCTTTGTTCTTTACTCATAAAAACCATGTCTCTTACAAGCTGTGGTCTTGGACCAATAACAGACATTGTACCATTTAAGATGTTAAATGCTTCTGGAAGTTCATCAAGACTTGTATTTCTTAACCACTTACCAAATTTAGTAAGTCTTACTTCATCTGGAAGTAAATCTCCATTTTCATCTCTTTCGTCAGTCATAGAACGGAATTTATACATTTTAAATACTGTTTCTTTACCATCTGGACCAACTAATCCTGGTCTATCCTGTGTAAATAAAACAGGAGAACCTAGTTTTGTGCGAACAAGAACTGCCACGCCTAAATAAATTGGGCTAAATACAACAATTGCACCTGTAGCACAAGTAACATCAATAGCTCTTTTTACATACTTCTCATAGAATCCCATTTCACGAGGTGTAATAGGATCAATTGATTCTGCTTTATATGTTGTTTTCTTTGCCTTATTCTTCATTACTGTTGCCGTTACTGCAGTAGTTACAACAGCTCCAGTAAGTAAACAACCTAACACTTTCTTTTTAGACACAACTCTCTCCCATTACTCAAAACAAGCTTTAATTACTTCAATAATTCGATCTTGTTGTTCTACTGTCATTTTGTTATCACTAGGTAAACATAATCCTCTATTAAAGATGTCCATACCAATATCTTGTGTTTCACCTTGAATATATGCATTTGTCTTTGCTCTATTAATTCCATCTTTATTAATGAATGGATTTAATCTATAGATTGGTTGCATATGCATAGGTTTCCAGATTGGTCTTCCTTCTGCATTGATTGATGCGATTGCTTCTAAGATTTCTGTTGGACAAGTCTTTCCTTGTTCTTTTGTATAAAGAACATCTTGTTCTGAACGAACTTGTTTAGTCATTGCATCTTCATCAATGATTAAACATGATAACCAATAGTTTGGTTCACAATCTTCTGGGATTGGATTCATTTTTACTGGTAATCCCTTTAATCCTTCTTTGTATCTATAGTAGATTGCTTTCTTTTGTTGAATATGTTCATCAATATAAGGTAATTGACCTCTTACTACACCTGCCACAACATTACTCATTCTGTAGTTATAACCTAATTCTTCATGTTGATACCAAGCTGCATTTTCCCTTGACTGAGTTGACCATTTTCTGACTTTATTAGCTGCTTCTAAATCATTAGTTAAGAAACATCCTCCACTTGACCCAGTAATGATTTTGTTTCCATTAAAAGATACAGTGTTATACTTACCAAATGTGCCTGTTTCAATGCCTTTATAAGTAGCTCCCATAGACTCGGCTGCATCCTCTACAAGAATGGCATTATGTTTATGAATCACTTCCATGATTTCATCCATTTTACCTGGAGTTCCATATAGATGTGCTAATACAACAACTCTTACGTCTGGATAGATTTCAAAAGCTTTTTCTAATGCCTTTGCATCCATGTTCCAAGTTTCTTTTTCTGTTTCAATAAATACAGGTTCTCCACCTTCATAAACAATCGGATTGACTGTCGCATCAAATGTCATGTCTGAACAAAATACTTTTTTACCTTCTAAAGCACCATGACCTACTTTTGGCATACCATAAGCTTCAATACCAGCTAGCTTCATAGATAAATGTAAAGATGCAGTACCACAAGATAAACCAACTGCATATTTACAACCAATCTTTTCACAAGTCATTGCTTCTACTTGGTTAATATTTTCCCCTACAGTAGACATCCAATTTGTTTTGTAAGCTTGTGTCATATACTCTAATTCTTCACCATGCATAGTTGGGCTTGAAAGCCAAACCTTTGATTCAAATGCCTTAAATTGATTATCCTTATTAAACATACTATTTCACCCCTTGATTTATTTCTTCTGGTCTTCTAAATGTTGGAACAACACTTCTTAATGCTTCTCTTGCATCATTGTCATCTTCAGATTCAATTGCGTTTCTTAATACTTCAAGCTTTTCGTCAATTTCTTCTTTAGAAAGTGGTGTATCCTTTTCAATGAAGATCAAATCGTTATCTGTTTTTGTTAATGTTTGACTATTAATTAATAGTTCTTCATATAATTTTTCTCCAGGACGCAATCCTGTTTCTACTATTTCAATATCATGAGCACCTGATAGTTTGATCATGTTTTGTGCTAAATCTAAAATCTTTACTGGTTGACCCATATCAAGTACAAATAATTCTCCATTGTTTGCCATAGACCCTGATTGTAATACCAATTGACTTGCTTCTGGAATTGTCATAAAGTAACGAATAATTCTTTTATCTGTTAATGTTACAGGACCACCCTTAGCAATTTGTCTTTTAAATAACGGAATTACACTTCCTGCACTTCCTAAAACATTTCCAAATCTTGTTGCACTATATTTTACTTTTCCATAAGTACTAGCAGATTGAACCATCATTTCACACATACGCTTTGTTGCTCCCATAACATTGGTTGGATTTACTGCCTTATCAGTAGAAACCATCATAAAGCGTTGTGCTTCATATTTTTCACAAAGTTCAATTAAGCTCTTTGTTCCAAATACATTGTTATAAATTGCTTCCACACAATTGTGTTCCATTAAAGGTACGTGTTTATGTGCGGCTGCATTAATCACAATTTGAGGATGATATTTCTTAAATACTTTTTCCAATGCTTTCTTATGTGTTATTGAACAAATTTCAATTTGAAGATTTAAATCATTGCCATAGGCAATCTTTAATTCTTGTTGTACATCATAAGCACCATTTTCATAAATATCTAAGATAACAATCAATCGTGGTTCCATCTTAGCAAGTTGTCTACAAAGTTCAGATCCAATGGATCCTCCACCACCAGTAATTAAAATTACCTTATCTTTATAATAAGCATTCGTAGCTTCATTTGTGACAGCTAATGGTTTTCTAAATAACAATTCTTCAATATCAAATTCTCTTAAGTTACGCTTACTTCCTGCAGTATATAGTGTTGGATAGTCATATACCTTTACTTTATATCCAGCATTCTTATAATGTTCATATAAACATTTCTTTTTAGTTACATCCATCGTTGGAATCGCAAATACAATTTCTTGTACTTCATACGCCTTTAATTTATCTAAAGTCGCATCATCCGCATACCATACGGGAATGCCATGCACTTCTCTACCCGCTTTTTCTTTATTAATATCAATAAAACAACGTGGTGTATACACTGCATTTTCATCATTCAATAAATCTTCTGCAAAACTAGCACCAACACGCCCAGCACCAACAATCGCAATCTTGATTTTTTGAACCTCTTTATTCGTATCCGTTTTAATACTTGAAAATCTATATAGTAACTTAGCTAGAAACTTACCCTTTTTCGTTACGTTATCACTATATAAATAACAATATCTATAAATCATACGAATCGTAATTGCACCCAACAAGTTTACACAAACTAAACTTAAAGTTCTTGCAAAACTCATTCGTTGAATTGGCATTGCCATTTGAACTACATATAGAAGTATAAATGCTACACTATCTGAAACAATCATACGAATATAGCCTTGAATACCGCCATAACGCCAAATCTGACCATAAATATGACCAATCAAACGACATACAAAGATAATCGCAAATGCCAGTACTGCAAGTTTTAAAGATTCTGTGTTTGTGAATGATTCGTTACCACCATACAACCATATTAATAATAAGGAAGATATCGCATAAACAATCACATCATACACAACCAAAGACCAACGCGTATTATTTTCTTTTCTATTTTTACTCATCCAAATCTCCCATTCCATAAAAAAAACTCGCTAAAAAACACGAGTCAATACATAATCATTCTATAAATAGATACACTTCTCCCTACCTAAAGCAAATAAAAAGATGAACAATTCAATTAAAAATGCGGAAAACCAGCTATTTTTAATATCCTATGTATGTACCCTATAAATACTGATTCTAAAAATAAACCGTACCCTTCCCAAGAATAACAGTTGCTTATATATTATAGCCTAATACCCCCCCCCGTCAATGAACATTTGTTACTTAAGCTTAGGTGAAAACATTAAATATATTTAATATTACCCTTATTTAAAACGCATAAGCATCATATAACAAATTAAAAATATTTTTTAGAAAATTTCCCTTAAATAAAGACATTTATCAATAAAGTTAACAACTGTTTTATAACCAAATGAATGTAATCGGTTACACTAAATATAAGTCAAATTCTCTATCTTTCAGCAATCAACATATATATTGTTCCTTATTCATCATCATAACATGAATAAGGACTTAACGAACTCTCGACATTAGAAATAAACTTTTTAGAATCTTTCATAAAAACCAATGCTCCTATAGTGGTACTCGTATAATTATATGTATAATTCTTTATAAAAATTGCATCATACAAATCTTTTAAATCCTGTTTTATTTCAAGATAATTATTTATACTTGCTTCTTTATTTATGTCCATGCCATTTCTTAATTGATAAATCACACGTTCACCCAAATCATTCATATATAAATCTAATAAGGGTTGAATGTTTTTACCTTCAATAAATTCATCATGCAAAGTTATATTTGTAATCTTCAACGCTAAACAAAGCGTAACTATATATTTAAACATAAAGTCTTCCGTTTCATTAAAATAACTTTTCATTCCAGATACTTTCACTGAATCATAAAATTTACAAAACTCTATTAATGACATGTTAAAAGTTTGTTGTATTCTCATCAACACTCTATCAATTTCAACATTATTACTAAGATTTAAAGATTTATAATACTTAGTTGTATTCATTGTCGGTAAAGATAAAAGTAAATCAAAGAAACAATCCAAGTATCTACATGCATCAACATCATTACCATAGATATTTTTTATTGTATGTTGCAGTTGTTCCAAATTCGCAGAGAACACAAATGTAATTCGATCATTTATAAAATAATGTTCAATACACTCTAACAATTGAACGGCATAGCTAGGTCTACATCGATCTAATTCATCCATAAATATAACTAATCTTTCTGATTTTTCAAATAAAACCTCTTCAAAACAATTTTTCATGATAGGCTACCAAATTCATCTAAGTAATTAATGGACATAAATAGTGTTAAATATTCTTCTAAAATATAGATGTACTTGGATGTATCGTCTATGTTTGAAAAAAATTGAATTTATTCTACTAATATTAAGGAATGAATCGTTAAATATCCGGATCGTAAAAATGCTGAAATGTTTTTCTATCAATTAAAATGACCTCCTGGTTTTGTTTGCTATAAATGTGGTTGTAATAAAGCCGACTATATAGAGAATAGACATGGTGCGTCAGTTCGATGCAGTTGATTTAGTTAGGTGAAACTCCTAACCTGGAAATTCTTGGAGCAAAGAGGCCAGTATCTAGTCCTTAGGCATTGTATCGTGGGGTACAGTGTTAAGCGTAGGAAGGAAAGACTTAGAGCCCTAAAGCGAAAGCCTGAAGCAATCTAGCGTCGTTAGCTTTGATAAAGTGGTGGGTGATACTCTCATGTCGGCCGCAACCAACATAGGTTGAATTGTTATGCCAGATTCAATCGGACACCACCGGCATTGTAAAGCAGGGCGAGAAGTCAAGGTATCAACTGTATACCTGGGAGGTCTTGCAGTTTCCGGTAAACACGGTACTGTTGTTACAAGTGCCAATACCACAAGAACTGCACACATACACCAAAGGAAGATAAGCAGCCTTTTTATCAGCTGCCATTTCTTCACGGTGGATGTTGGTAAGAGTCCCATATGTAGTCGGGTCGAGATAACCCTCATGGTTAAACTTATCAATGCCCATATCTTTTAATCCTCCTGTTCAATGACTGGTAAGATGCCCACGCTCTTCAGAAGGTCATAAAGGAAAAGTCTGCCCTTCTGTGTCCAATAGGTATGCATCACACTTCTGCTCTCATCAATTGCATAGGTACGTGATTGTGTGTATCCGAATTCTGCATACTGCTGATATAAAAGCCATGTCTTTCTGAACTTGTACTGAACCCCAAGTTCATGAAGAAGTTCATTAAACTTGCGACCGCTCATACCGTAGTCTTTTGCAATCTGTGTGATAGGAACTGTATTTTTGTTCTGTAAAATAAGGTCATAGTAGCTTGCCTTTGGCTGCATCTCTGCAATCTTCTGACACTGAATAAGCGTCTGACATTCAAGCTGTTTTCTTCTCTCACGCTCTTCCTTAAGCTGTGTAAGTGCTGCAATCGCAAGATCAGGATTTTCCAAAATCTCATCGATGGCATATATTCCATGCTTACGGATAGCCGGAAGAACCTCTGCCGTTACCCAATGTTTGAACTTCTTCGCATTAGGCATCTTGCTTGAAAGTATAAGACTGTAAAGACCTGACTCATTGATAATGATGGTTTCCTTATCCTGGTTACCATCGAAAATCATAGCCTTGTGTCTGTCATCTTCATCTACATAGTGGTTGATATCTCGACTACCGTTTTGGTATCCGAGGATATCTGCCACATCCTTACCGACAAACATAATCTCACCGTTAAAAGTTGCTGTTCTTACAGAGCCAAACTCTGTGCTGTTAAAAATTTGTAATTCCATGCGAATTACCTCCTTAAATTAATTTCTCGGAGGTTTCACCCTCCTACCTAGTAGCCTTGGAAGAAGGGTTAAAAGGACGTTTTTGAAAAAACTTTTTTTAATTTTTTAATTGCTCTTATGTAGCGATGACTTACATTGTTTGATTCGTCATCAATTCTCTCTGCGTACTCACTTACGGTTAATCCATCAAGTACAATAGCAATAACCATATCTGCTTGCGCAGATGTTAAATGTGAACGAATAAAATCACGACAACGCTTGTCTTGATATTCACACTCCATTCGATACTCCAGCTCGTCCAAATCCTTTGTAAAAATGGAATCATCTGCAACTTTTCGAATAAGTGCCTCATCTGTGTTAACTTCAACAACTCCTTCCTTATTTTTAAACATTGCATCCCCAAGATGACGTGTTTCTCTATGATAAATGTTGTATTCAGGCTTGTTGAATTGGTTGTCCACTTGTTCTTGAACTTGTTTTTCAAACTCTTCCTGACTCTCACAATCATCAACACTGATGTTTACCCACTTGCCAGCATCAACTTCTAATTCTTGAAATTTGTCTTCGTATCTCATCTTTATGATCATCTTTGTTCCTCGCTTTCCACTAATCCCGGTAAGCATTGCGAGGAGCAAAAAATGAGCCGATACTTCGGAGTACCGACTCATGTCACCTAAATTTACTCATAACGAAATAAGGGTACTCCATATGTACCTTCTGCCGACTTATCAGCAGAAGACTCATATTTGTACCTCGCACCGTATTACGTAATTAGGTTTGAGATATTTAATTTGTTTTTAATTACTTCTTTTTTTCAAAGAGTGGGTAGGCTGATTATCCAATCCCTTCACTACCCATGGTTTTGTTTACCTATTTCTTCTTGGGTCTTGTTTGTGACAATGCACTACCGGCAACTGACTTTGAAGTCTTGCTGTAACGACCGTCACGTAGAATTTTGCTTGCTTTTGAAGCAACTTTTCTTGAAGTCTGTTTTGTGTTCTTTGCCATATCGCATCCTCCTTTCTACAGACTTTCTTGTTAAATACCAAGAAATCTGATATAATTTATCGTAAAGATGTATTTAACGAGATAAATCTCATATCCAACTTCCTTACATACACATAATACCAATTTGGCATCTCTGAAATTCGGATTCCACGGATGCCCTCGGATGCTCTCGGAAGTTTGGAAATATACATGAAAGGAGAACGGAAATTGGAATTCACAGAATACGCCAAGGGACTATTTCCTTTCATTTCATTTGGCAAAAAGGAAGCACCCTATTTTGTTGAGTTAATCGGTAACTATATAAAAGATTCTGCTATGGACAGCTGTGCCCTTTTACGAAGAAAACCGGACACTCAATATAGGTACATAAACGGAAGTCCTATTCAGGCTAAAGACGCACAATATCTTTATGACCACAGAGATACTGACAAATTTTCTCAGTGGATTTTGAATCGTATGGATGAATCAGAATCCTTTGATTCAGTCTGTGACTGGCTTAAAGAAAATGGCATGCCTGGTAATTATCCGGAAAACGAATGTGAAGAATTACTTACCAAGATAATTCTTTCTATTTGTGGTGCTTCCAAAGCGCAAAAAAGACCTTCTTCACAGTTTGAAGAAAGCCTTGATTTGATAAAGGATATTAGTGCCATGATTAGTGCCTTGCCGAAACCTGCAAAAGTTCCTGTTCCATCTGTTGCCACATCAAACGAACAAGCCTATATCGGAGAATTGCTAAAGGCATATGGTGATGCAGAAGGAATTGCGAATTTCACGGAAACTGAGTTACAGACCCACGAAGAATACCAGGAAGATTTAGATGATCGGCGCATTGATTACTATGCTGCAGTATCCGTTGAACGTGGTGTTATGGAATTGGATGCCGACAATCTTTCCAACCAATTTGATGTCCTTAAAGAGGAAACATTAGATAGCGTAAAAGATACAGCAAGAAAATCATATCCAAACGGCTATGAAAAAATGTTGTCAGTGATGGAACAAGCATCTACACTAACATTCGAAAATTATCTGCTAAGTAAGTCTCCATATTGGATAAGTTCCAAAATCAAGAAAGGGGTTTGTCATCATCTTGTAAATGACGGCAAGCTTAAATGGGTGAAGAAAAAGAAATGAAAGAATCAACATTACTTGGCTCAGAATTTGAATCCTCACTTCGGGTACTATTGCTTTTGGACGAATTCCAGAATAAACCACTTGATGAAATACAAATTGCGTGTATCGATTTCATTGCCATCTATGGGGCCGACTTCATGATTTCAGATGAAAATTTACATGGAAACGGTTTGTTTCGTTTTAGTGAGTTTTCTGCAAAATCAAAGCTGGTAACCCGTGCTCTAAAAAAGCTTGTTCTAGATGGGGTTATAACATTTACTGCAAATAAAAAAGGATATTCATATTCTATTAATTCCGAGGGTCATAAAATTGCAAATAAACTTAACGACTCTTATTCAGAGGAATATAGAATTGCTGTAAGAGAAGTTAATACAGTCTTCCCTTCGCTTAATGCTTCTGCAATGCAAAAACGAATATATAAAACAACAATGAACTCTTTGGAGGCATACAATGAATAGATTTACAATACGAAAACTGACTGTCTCCGGAGGCGGTCACCAAGATTCAATTATAGAATTTACAGATGGACTTAATATAATCATTGGTCCATCCAATACCGGGAAAAGTCTGATAATGGACTGTATCGATTATGTATTTGGATTTACGCCTAAAATCAACAGACCTTCTAAAATCGTAGATAACAGTAACGGATACACTCATGTTGAGTTAGAACTCAAAACAGATAAGGAATCCGTATCATTAAAACGTGAAATTGGCACTACAAAAGTATCCGTAATTAGCCATCATTCGGAAATTGAAAGCGGAAGCTATAGTTCTGATCGAAATGCAAAGAAAAATATCAACGACATCTTTCTCAAATTAATAGGTATTAACGATGTGCATAAGGTTCTTTCTTCTCAAAAAGGAAGTACCCAGAGCTTAACCTGGCGCTCTATCTTACATTTGTTTTTTATGAAACAAAACGATATTGATAGAGAATCATCTGCATTGTTATCACCAAATGCAATGGGTTCCACTTCTTCTGCCGCCGCACTCCTTTATTTGCTTACAGGTAAAGATGCAAGCGATTTTCAAAAGCCAGAAGATCCTACTATTAGTGTTGCAAAACGTAATGCAATAATTATGTACATTCGTGACAAGAGGGACCAACTTTCACAAAAGCGAGAGGAATTGGAGAAACTACTTTCTGAACATAATATATCAGATGCGCAATCGATGATTGATAAAATTAGCTTAGAAATACAAACATTACAATCCGAATTAAATAATGCTACACAAAAAAGTAAAAAAATAATGCTCGAAATATATCAGCAGAACAGTAAGCTATCCGAATGTAATACAGTTCTGTATAACTTCCATTCTTTGAGCAAACAATATCAATCTGATGTGAAAAGACTTGGATTCATTGTGGATGGACAGATTGCATCTTCTGGGCATCGTTTAGTCTCTCACTGTCCTTTCTGCGATGCTGAACTAAAAGCTGATCCCAGGGAAGATTATGTAACTGCTGCCGCAACTGAATTAACAAAACTCGGAAAACATATCTCTGAGTTATCAGATGCACAGGCAAGTGCTGAAAGAAAAAAGAAATTAATTGAAGATCGTATTGCCAGCTTAGAAGAAGAAAAAAACGTTTTAGATAGCTATATCACGAACGAATTGCAACCTAAAATATCTACATTCAAATCAGAGTTAGATAAGAATCTACAAATCATCCGTTGGCAAGATGAGTTGGAGAGGATACATCAGGAAGAAGTTCAATATAGTGCCGATCTGTTCAAAAAAGAAACTGAAGAAGATCCAAAGGAAGTAAAATATAACATTCTCACTTCCTACGAATATGACCTAGTAAATGGATTTGAAAAAGAACTTATATCAGCATTGAAGTCTTCTAATTTCGGTGGAGCATCTTCTGCCAGATTAAATATGAAATCCTTTGATATAGAAATTGATGGACATAGTAAACCTACCTGCATGGGTGGTGGTTACAGTGCTGTATTAAATGCATTAACAGTCTACGCCATGACCAACTATATCTACCAAAAGAACGGTTATGCTCCCGGATTTCTTGCACTGGACTCTGCACTCTCACAATTATCTGAAGCGGAACACATCAAAACTGAAGACTCAATCAAATATGGTTTTATGCATTTCCTAATTTCAAATGCTTTGGATCGACAAGTAATTGTTATAGAACATAAGGACAAGATTCCATTTATTCCGAAAACAGATATAACGAAAGGTATTCATGTTACGGAATTCACAAAAAATAAACATTCCGGTAGATACGGTTTTTTAAACGATGTTGTCAACCCTGAAGATAAATAATAGAGAAGGAGAAATCTATGCGCTTTAGCTATGAAAAGTTATGGCATTTATTACTAGATAAACATATGACTCGTGAGCAGCTTCGTACCAAATGTGGTATCAGTTCCAACTCCATTGCTAAATTGGGCAAGGGGCAAAATATAACCACTGATATTCTTTTGAAAATCTGCAAAGAGTTAGATTGTGACATCAAAGACATAATGGAAATTGTAAAGGATTAGGAGTTGATAATACCAATGAATCGCAATACATCCGTGGAGCTGAGTATTCCGCTAACTGAAGTCCATGCAATACGCTACAGAAGTCCACATAATCCGTTAAAGAAGTCCATCTTTTTTAAATCTTGATACGTAATACAAGTCCACTAAAAAACACGGTCAAATTAAAATGGTACCCATAAGGAGGACAACAACGTGACAGTTGTGATACTCACTTGTG
>OLNK01000473.1_pt1 | contig 50875 bp, 69 predicted proteins | sample 1672791 | NCBI WGS metagenome assembly OLNK01 (sample SAMEA3136724, study PRJEB25190) | human gut metagenome | biome: human gut; feature: human-associated habitat; material: faeces | place: Austria | collected 2013 | reverse complement strand
AACTTCCTTGATAACTTGCTCCGCATTGCTTTGATCCTTCTATCTCAGAATTTAGCTGCGCAATATCATTCGCATTTGCTTTCATCTGCTTATCAATAATATCCATGTTATCATTCTGCACATCGACATCGTAGAAATCTGCTCCGTCCGGTTTTGTTAATCCGTAGTTCGTTGTCTTTGTTGCCATCTTTATTCTCCTTTCAGAACAGTATTTCTAACCTGTTCATGTGTATATTTTTTCAAATAATCGTGTGTAAATGCATGTAGTGTTTCGTGCTGGTTGTATCGCAGTCCTATATCCATCGTCATGTTCATCGGAACAATTTCATCCATTAACTTTTCAAAATCTGCATACATTTGTTTTCTGGTCAGTTCAACCAGGCATTTTAGTTCCATTTCTTCTGGCAATACTACCAGTGTATAATTTCCATTGCCCAGTAGATTATTTAAGCGATTTAAGAGATCGTTGTATGTATATGGATAATCGTCGTACCATTTTATTAGCACTCTAAATCTTCGATCTTCCAGGCTATCTGTATCCTGCGGCTGTATTTTTAGGATTTTTTCTCGTCTCGATATTCCGTATTCGGTTGCTGTGCGAATACAAGTATCAAGATCTCTATCCCTTATTTCTTTTTCCAGGCGTTGCCCAACCTTTTCTTCTGCTGCATAAATTGCCATGATTTCATCTATGTTTTCTATTGCTGCCGGGATTTCTAACTGCATGACACCGCCCCCTTTATTGGTATTACATTTTCTTGCAACGTAATGTTTTCAGTACCGCCATTTATGAGTACGTTTGTTACGTCTGTAATTCCGTCAATATTGTATATCGCGTTTTCTATTGCTGCCCTTCTCACAATAATCGAAGTTGTATCAACCCATGTTTTTCGCAGTGATAACATATATTCTTCGATCGCATCTTCAATCTGCGTTTTCAAACCTTCTGCTGAGTATCCAGTATCGTAAGTCGCTACTGCTGATACATTTACTGTATACTCATTTACGGTTGATATGATCACAGCATGACCTATCGGAGCAATTCCAATTCCTTCTCCATGATTTTGTACCGGATCTACTTGCGTCTGTACTGAATCTATCAGCTCCTTCGATGCTTTTCTGTATTCATCTGATATGATAACAGTTGATATACTGCTGCCTTTTCTCCTGTATGTCTTTTCTCCACCAACTCCATCGATCGCTTCTACTTCTTCTTTGTAGTATGCTTTGTTTCCTGCAAACGGTTTAATTCCAAAAGAATCTTCTATTCGCATCCTGTAAGATTCTTCATCTTCTTCGTCTGTTCCTGGAACCAATAATTTCGTCAACTGTGCATCTTCTAACTCGTCGATGTCGTCCAGGCACATAAGATCTCCGGTCCATCCATTTGGTTCTGTTCCTGCATCTTCACATTCCAGTCTATACTTATGTTCTTCTTCATTGATCACATCTGTTACAATGTAGTTGTAATCATCTCCGCTGAATTCCGTTCCAATCGGTACAGTTGCATTAAATACACCTTCAAATTGTGCTGGTGTTGCTTCTTCTATGTACACACCTTTTTCTTGTCCGAATCTTACCAAATGATCCAGATCAGCAGTGTCGCTGTACTGATTATCAACAAGTGCCGACAATTCTGTATATACTTCTTCCAGTCTTGCTCCGTGTTTTGCACATGAGTGATAAATTAGTGATCCCTCAGATGTATCCAATCCATCTGGCATTTCTTCCATCATTTCTTCCATGATCACATCCATTGTCATATCTTCATACATCTATATTCATCTCCTCATCTCCATACTCTGTTAGCAATCTGAATTTTATATTCATTGTTTCTTTGCTTCTGTCTACTTCAAGATCTGTTATGCCTGTGATATAGGCATTCGGTTCCAAGCATTCTGTTATGAGTCGATTTATCTCGCTTTTTACATATTCATCAGAATGCGTATATCCTATCAAATCATTGATTTCTGATCCGTATTCCCACGAATACTGCACAAAACGATATCTTTCAATTTTAATTGTAAAATACGCCCATACAGCTAACGCTCTTGCTCCTTCTGCTATTTTCCCATTTAGTTTTCCAGAAGAGAAATCAATATCATATTCTTTCGGATAATATTCAATTTCTTCTTCCTCTTCTAATTCTTCTGTATCTTTCTCAAACGGAAACATTACGCACTCACCACCTTGCATATAACTACATATTCTTCATCGTTTATCTGTACGATCAGAACTTTATCTCCATTTTTCAGAGATAATCCTTCTGTAATTAAATAATCATCTTTGTCCAATTTCTGTCCATGATGGATTACTTGTCCATCTGATACATAAGCAATTTCAATTGATGCCGGATTATCTTTTTTTCCTTGTTTTCTCATAACTTCTAACATTCTTTCATATGCGTTCATTACAAGATTCTCCTTCCCTGCATCCAATGTTTTGCATAGTAACCATTTTGTAAGCTACTTATTCTTACTCCAGCATTAGAACAATGAATAAATTTATTAGATCCGATGTAAATGCCAACATGCGATGGTCCTGCTTTGTATGTTCCCTGGAAGATTACAAGATCTCCTTTTCTCAGATCTTTTTTCTGTACCTTACTTCCTCTTGTCGCCTGAACGTTTGCACTTCTTCCTATCTGCTTCCCTGTCGCCTTTCGAAATACAAATGACGTAAAACCTGAACAATCACTTTTTCCCAAATCAGGTGACGATGCTCCAAATACATAGTTTACTTTTCCTATGTATTTTTGGGCTTTTGATATTACTTTATCTGCTTGCTTGGTATCAACTTTCTTTTGTTTGAATCCTGTTCCGTTTCCTATGATCGCATATCCTGTTCGTTTTCCAAATCTGTTGCACTGAGCTTTTGTTTTCATGAGCAAGTCAAAGTGATACACGCCATTTACAATTTTTATTGCGCCACCACGATCATTAACCTTATGAACTTTTTTATCTCTGCTCGTTTTTGTTCCAAGCACTTGTATTTGCGTTCCATATTTCACAGAACCAGGTGCAGCACATGTATATTTACTTGGATCAAGCTTCTTTCCTTTACAATCATAATATCCACCCTCCATTTTATTTGATGCCGGATAATATGCTGTAAATAAAGCTTTCACTTTTCTTCCGTCTAATATGCCTGTACTTACAGTTCCAGAACTTGAACTTGATTCGGTATCATCACTTTCTGTTTCCATGATATTTTTAAACGCCAGTTCTAGCGTCATTGTATGGATTCCATTTTCAAAAGTGTGTGAATCATTTTCAATCCAAAAATTTCCGTCAAGTCCAGAATCTACATCGTGAATTTTGATTCCATAACCAGAGATACACCTTATATCTCCAATTGCTGTTAGAGATGCTGTTTTTTCTAATCCTGTTAAGGTATTCTTTGCTTCTTTTTTTCCATTTCCTTTTTCAACAGATAAAGAATCCTGAAATGTTCCATATGTGCTGATCCAGTTTTTATTAGATACTGTACCGATTTTTTTGTTCTTGGAGTTGTAAATTGCAACCTTGTTGATCATGTTATCAGTTGTTTCTTCATAACTTGATTCTGTTATGCCTTCGCTTTGATTTAGCGTAACATCTAACATTTTTCCTTTTTTGATCACTGATAATTGATCACCTTCCATTAAGATCTGGTAGTTTGTTCCTGTTTTTTTTCGGGCTTTTGTATACGCTGCAAGAATCATGTTGTAATATTCTTTATCTGTAAAAAGCATTTTCTTAATTTTTACTTTTGTTTTTGCAATGTTTTTTACTTTAATTTTCAGATCTTTGCAAATCAGTCTTGTGATCTGTTCAGGCGTTTTTTTCTTGAATTTGTACGTTCCTTTGCTCCTGGTCAGATACAATAAATAATCGTACGCTGTATAGCTTATTGTACCTGCTTCGCCTTTTCGTTCTCTTTTTGTAACTTTTCCATGAAACTTTTTCTTGGAACCATCATAAAAACAAATAAGATCGCCTGTTTTTATGTTTGGCGTTTTTACATTCGGATCTCCTGCTGGATTTGGAAGAGCAAATTCTAAGGATCGTGCAGATGAATAAGCACTTCCTGACCACGTTACTGTATTAACCAGATCAGATATGTCATTTCCTTTCCATGTAATTTTCATACCGTTATCACCAACTTCGTTCCCTGATAAATATATCTTCCTTTACTACTGCTTCTTCTACCATGTTTTTTTGCCGCTTTTTCGATCACGCTTTTATTCTTTGCATAGATCTTCGAAGCGTTGGCAGATTTTCCTGTTTTGCTCTTGGCAATCTTTTTTAATGTATCTCCAGATCGAACGGTATATTTTATAGTCTTTTTACTCTTTGAGTTTCTTTTCTTTCCAGATTTCTTTTTTACTTTTTTCCCTCCCGATGTTTTTTTCTTTGTTTCTGAATAAGATATTGTGATGTACTCTTTTAAACTGATTGTAAATGCTGCATCTCCTGATCCATCTTCTTCTCCATACTCCAAAGATTCTATAGATACATACTTGTTAAAATCGGCTCTTCCAGTTATCACAAGTGTCGGAGTGATCTTGTTCTGTTTCCAGTCCTTTATCTTATTGATGTACGTATATGGATTTGTATTAAATCCTTTGTACTGACAAAAATCATATTCCTGAGCTGGAAAAAAGGAACTTAGCTCTACTGTTTCTAAGTTCCTTTCGCCTAACAGATTTATTTCTCCTTTTCTATGCACATTTTCTGACGTGTTGTTTTGTGACGTTCCGATTTTGAAACTTGATGGCAATACCGGGAACCGGATCTTGTCATTTCCATTGTTTAACCATATTTCCATAACGTTCTCCTTATGCTGGTACTGCTTCTAGTTTGTCTGCAATTCTTTCAGCAATTTTATCAATGTCAGCTTCTTCTCTTACGATGATTGTGTCCGCAAGTTTTTCTATCTTGTAGACTTTCTTTCCTTCATTCCGTGCCATTCTGACAGAATCGTCGTGTGGATAAACTCTGCTTCCTCTTGGAAGATCTACAATTTCTCCACCTTTCTCATTGATCTGCGCAATTCCACCGCTCCAGTTATTTGTTCCTTTTGCTAGCATTGGAATCTTAGGAATATTGATACCGTATTGTTTTCCACCATATTTTCCAGGCACCCATGATGGAATTTTTACGCTAACTTTATTTAATCCACTGATCGCTGTATTCACAAGTCCAATCACTGTATTAAGTGGAGCTTTTGCAATGCCAACAAGTGCTTCAAACGCTCCCTTGAATATATTTTTTACTCCATTCCACGCCTTTTTCCAGTTTCCAGTAAATACGCCTGAAATAAATTCTATAATTCCTTTAAATGCTGTTGTGACTCCATGTACAACATCAATCGTCGATTTTAGCCATCCTGAGTATCTTGCTACTACAAATGATAAAACGATAGTAAATGCTTTTTTAAATGCTCCAGAAAGAAATGTTGCTACTGGTCTTAAGCCACTTATAATCTTTCCTGCTCCTTTTCCTATCGTTCCAAATGCTGAACTAGCTGTCTTAGCAATGCTCTTTACAGTTGATCCTAGTTTTTTCGTATCAACGCCTGCTGCATTCAATGCTGTGACTGCCGTTTTTTGCATATTTTTTGCTGCTGCCGTAATTTTATTCCAATTTTTGTAAACCAAAACCGCAGCAATTGCAATTCCTGTCAAGATCAAAACAATTTTTCCACCCGGAGTAATTAAAGAAGCAAAACTTTCTGCCCCTTGGACAGTTTTTATCATTCTTCCGACATTCCAATACAGCGCACCAACTCCTTGTGTTAGTTTCGCGATAATCACGATCGCCGGACCAACTGCCGCTACAATCAATGCTACTTTCACAATAAATTTCTGCGTTTCTGGAGACAACTTCGAAAATCTATCTGTCAACTCGCTGAGCTTGTTCGCTGCCTTTGTTGCTGGCCGTACTACTACCTGTAATACTGCACTTCCAAATACAGTTAATGAATTTTTTACAACATTGATTGTTTTTCGAAGCTTACTCATAGATGTCTGCATATCTTGTAAAGCTTTTTCCGTTGATCCCTGAGCTTTCCCCATCTTTGCAGTCTTCTCTTTGAACGTTTCATACTGGCTTCCAGTCAGTGCCAACGCTGCGGTTAATGCTCTTGAATTGCTAAAAAGCTGAGCCATCTTATTTGACTGCCCACCTGTTTCTTTCTGCAAGATTTTCAGCACTCCCTGCATTCCTTCTGCTTTTATCATAGCCTGACCATTTTCATAGCCGTATTTCTGCATCAGTTTGCTCATGGATTCTGTTGGTTTTAACAAACCTGTGAACAACCCTTTCATCTGTGTTGTAACTTCCGCAGTATTGCCAGTAACACCTGTCAAGGTTGCCATAGATCCAAAGAGTTCTTGGTATGACACATTTAATGATTTTCCCAACGGGAATAGCGGTTGCATCGATGCCGCTAATTCTTTATAGGTTGTGACCCCTAATTTCTGAGTCTGAAAAGCCATGTCTGAGATGCTTTGTGCTGTTTTTACATTTACACTGTCATACCCCTTCATAGCAGAGCTGATCAGTGCCACGGATTCCTGTACAGATGATCCGCCACCCTTTGCAGCTTTTGCCGCAACATTGAAAATCTTTTGTGTTTTTGTTCCAGAGTCTCCAATACTGGAAATCATCTGGTAAACTCCTTCGGATATCGTATGCAGTGCTATGCCTGTTTCATTTGATGTCTTGATTGCCATGTTTTTATAGCTTTTCAAGTGATTATGATTATCGAGCAGTGTGTTTACCTGCCCCATATCCTTTTCAAATGTGTCCGCCATTTTTCCAGAAGCGGCCATGATTCCGATAATCGGCACCGTTACCTTTTTTTCCAACGATGTCCCTACGGATTCTAAGTTTTTTCCAGTTCTTTTGATGCTATTTGCCGTTTTCTGGATCTGTCTTCCCTTCGCTTGCATTTCTGCGGTTGCTTTGGAAAGCGGAGAGGAGAACTTATCCACTAAACGCAACGTTGCATCTACAAATCTATTTGCCATTTAGTTGTTCATTCTCCTTCCTAATGTCCTCAATCTCTTGATGTACAAAAGCAGCCATGATCATTTGTTCATGACTGCTCATTTCTGTAAAATCTCTTGGTAAAATATTATGAAGACGAAATAACCAATACATTGTGTTGATTTCTCCGTCTTCATAGATTAGTTTTTTACATCATTCTCTGTTGCTTCGTCTTCCTGGTCCTTGTAAAAATTATTGATTGCATCTGAGATCTCCTGTATCTCTCCATCAAACAATAATTCAGCTAAGTCTTTTGGTGTTGCTGCTCCAAAATGTTCTAAAAGTCTTTCATCTTTTAGGTTTGGTTCTTTTACTCCGTCCATCAATACAAGGAGATCTGAATCATGTGCATTTACCAGGAGTAAGTTTCCTTTCTTGTCCAATGTATTTAATGCACGTTCTCTCAGCTTTCTTTCTTTGACTTTTCGCAGCGTAATCTCTCCATCTCCAGTCAGTCGTTCCATGTTCTTACTGTGATATGTTTTTGTACATTCTTTTGTCAGTTCTTCTTTGTCTACGCTTAATAATTTATCAATTAAATTCATTCTTTTTCTCCTTCTAATCGTCGATTGTATCCAGCATTTCGGCTGTTGTAAATGTAAATGGAATACTTTCTTCTCCTAACTTGTTTGCTTCCCAGTCAACAAGTTTCACTTCGTCGAACGTACAATTCGTCAATTTAACTCGCTCATTTCCATTCACTGTCGGATCATCTAAGTTCGAAATAATCGTGCATGGTGTGTTTTTTCCATTTTTGATATCTGTCAGAATTCTTTTTTTGAAATAAGATGAAGCGTGATTTAATTTCAGCGTTCCGCTTCCTTCGATACCTGTTACTTTTTTTCCTGAATTCAATCTTCCTGTCTGCGGTACGTCTGTTTTTGTAAATTTGATTGTTGCTTCCAGTGCTGTTGCTTGTGCCATATAATCATTATCGACCCATACTTCTCCCCATGAGCCGTTGATTACGTCATTATCTTCAAATGTCTTCATTTGTACCTCCTAAACTACAATGTCTATATTAAAGTTTTCCATTGCGTCAAGAATTCCCATCTGTGAACTTAAGAAAACATTTTCCCCGGTAAGTGCTTTTTTGATCTGATCTTCTGTCATGTTCACAGTGTCTTCGTTTTTGCTCTCTAGGTATTTCTTGTTTCCTTCGATGTCAATTTCGATTGACGCACTTGATAAAATTGTTCTTGATACAAGTCCATCCAAATATTCTTGGCAATTCGCTAATAGTAAGCATTTGTTGTCATAATTATTCGGATACTGCCCTAACCAGTTGTTTTTGATCGTATCTGTAAGATCGGTCGAAACGTGATCCATCACATCAATCATCTTTATTTTTTTAAAATCATCTGTTTTTGTATCTGATACAGTTGTTAATGAATTGATGCCCCTTGCAACACGGATGTAATCACCATCCCTAAACACAATAAACTCCCCTGCATCAATCTTTTCATCCATTTCTTTTTTGGATAATTTTGTACAGCTTTCTGCATCTTCCAGAACTGTGTACGTGCAGCTCATTGTAAGCGGTGTTCCTGCAAGGATTCCTGCAATCCTTGAGCAAAACTTGTCAGCATCATATTCTTCTCCACTAATCGTCACACTTTCAGTCGTGTAGTTGATAATTCCTTCATCGTTCGCTGTTGTATTTGCAAGAACTGCCTTTACTTTCTTTCCTGATTCTCTTTTTTCTTTGATCCATTTCGTTACTTTTGCTTTCTGATCTTCCTGTAATGCTGATCCGAATGTAAGATAATCGAATTTTACATTGTCTAGTTCATCCAGGATCGTATCAAGATCTGCATATTCAGACTGTCCAAAAAAGCAGATTACTTTCTGCGGCTTTTCTCTTCCACCTTCCATTGCAAACTGGATTTGTATTTTTGCATCTTTTGCAATCGAAGCATCCAGATCATCTCCCGGTCTGTATTCTTTCGGATTCATTCCAGAATTATTTGCAAGGACTAAAGCAACAATTCCGTTGTCATTTCTCTGTTCAAATGTCTTTGCAAGTTCTCTGAATATAATGTTAATGCTTGGCATTCCCATTGTTTAGGTCCTCCTTCATTTCTAATTCTTTCATTAGCGGTGCATCCGATGGCTTGTATAAGTCGTCCAGGAATTCTGAATCAAATGTGATCCGTGGAACATTTCCACGTTCTCCGGTGTATTCCATTCCAAAATTCATGATCGGAACCTTTTTCTTTTCCGTCTGCATCGCAAATAAAAAGATTTGCTTTATTTTTTCAATATCTTTCAATACTTTGATTTCCTGTCCATACTCGCCTCTTTCATGCATAAGAACAATTTCTACAGCGTAACGCTGTTGATACCTGTTTTTCGTGTATAGCTCTCCATTTTCCGTGATTCGTACAAAGAAACACGGATATTCCATTTGTTCTACGACTCCAAATTCGTAACATGGATAATCAAAGTTCTCATTTAATGCGGCTACGACCGCTTTTTTCATGTCATCAATCGTGATCATAGTCCTGCATCATCCTTTACTCTTTGTAAGACTCTTCTTAGTCGTTCTTCGTGCTTTCCGCCCCAGTTTTTCAGAACTGCTGATACAATTCTTTTTCCTGGGACAAAGCCAACACATTTACCACCATTTTTGAGTTTTTTCCCATTCTTTTTAAATGGCGTTATGATCTCATGACCATTTTCAACCAGATGCCAGTGCGGATTTTTTCTTCCCTCTGCCATAAATTCTTCCAGGATTACACCATTGATATGCTTTACTGGTCCTAGTCGGAATCCTTTTGTAAGATTTCCTGTGTGTTTATCTGTAGCGGATAAAGCTTCTTTTCTTACAGCCTTGCTGAATTCTCTTCCTTCTTTTTTTAGTTCTTTTTCTGCATAATCCGGATACCTCTTTGCTACTTTCTCCAGACTCTCTCGTAATTCATCGAACGTAGCAGTGTCGAATTCAAAATCAATTTCATCTGACATCGTTTTTTTGCTCCATTGTGTCCGAATCGGACACCGATTCTTTTTCTTCTGGTACATCTTCTACTAATCCAAGTTTTTTCAGATCATTTACGACTCTTCGATCGTCACATTCTTTGATCTCATCTTTTTTCATGTTAAATGTACCTACAAATGTTGTTTTCGCTCTTATTTTCATCTTCTACAGCCTCCGCATGCAGTATCAGAAATCTATCCGCTTCGTTTTCATTTTCTACCGAATCAATTCCATACATTTGATCCTTGTATCGAATTTTCATGTTTTTATCAATTCCTTTTCGATATCTGATCGTAAATTGCATTTCTTCCGTTGCTTCGTTTTTCAGAAGCTTGATTGATTCGGAAGATCGGATCAGGCGAACTTTTGCCCATACTCTGGCAATTAACTTTTCTTTTCTGATTTTTTGTCCAAGTTCATCCTTATCCCATCCAAAACCATAGATCTCTATTTTTTTATTCATGTCTCCGATGTTAATCATCTTCATCCTCCGAATAATTTTCCAATTGTAACTGCAATAAGATCGTTCTTGCAATGTACGAAATTTTCTCGTTATTCTTTGTTTCCAGGATAGATCGGTTATCATACAATTGCTGCATGATCAAAAACAGTGCAAGTTTCATTCTTGCACTGTTTTCATCAAACTTTCCAACTGCTGCCGCCACTGTTTCACATGCTGCATCAAATGCAAGATTGAATACGACATCGTCTTCTTCAACCTTTAGATATTCGCTCGCTTCTTCAAGAAGCTGTGAACGTACATCAGCATCCATTTATCATCCTTTCTGAGCTGTGATAAACTCTTCAATGATCTCATCTTTCTTTGTCTTTGTAATTGTGTAGCTCTTAGTTGTTGCAAGCTGTTTAATTTCGTCTACAGTCATTGCTTCCAGTTCTGATCTTCTGTATTTTTTTGTTGGTTCTGAGATCTGATCTGCCGGAATTTCTGCTTTATATACCGCCATATCATCGACGATCTGGCAGTCTAATCGTTCACGTACTTTAATTCCAGTCTGGTCTTTACTCCATAAATCTCCTGCTTCTGTAGAAATTCCGATTGTAAGCTTTTCTCTGTCAAACAGTGTGATCGCTTCTTCAAAGTTTCCGCAATAAATCGGCACCTTTCCAGTAGCTCCATTTTTGATCGTCTTATTAGACATAACTGCAACCGGATATGTGCCGAATAATAATCTTTTGGACGTATTTGTTACATCTTTCTGTAAGATGTAATTTCCTTCTTTGTCTTTTAATTTGTCTAACCAGTTAAAACCACTCTGGTTTGTTAACACTTTCGATCCTGCGACTAATGCCGGATCTAATTCGACGTTAAAGATGTTTTTCAGATCATCGACAGATGTTGCTTCAATTTCAAAACCATCCGTCATTTCATCCAATTTTTTAATGATTAGTGCATTTCTTGTTGCTTTTACTTTTCTTGCAATCCAGTTTTCCAGGTAAGAAATAATATTTTCGTCGGAATCCTCCAGCAGTTCATATGTAGCTTTTAAGATTCCACCGAATTTTTTTATCACATACTCAACTTTCTTTAAAACTGGAGTTGCAACATCAGGAAACTGGCTTTCTTCGTCTACTGTATCGAATGGAACTGAATCTGCATTCACTTCGTACACTCTGCTGCCTTTTACCTTTGTTGTGCGTTCTGTCCTTACGATCGTTTCTAAGGCATCTTCGGAACGTCTTAGTGTTCTAATCGTTGTAGAGATATCCGCTGGTACTGTTAAGCCTCCATCTTCGTCAGATCCCTCTTTCATAGCATCCAGCACTTCCATATCTTCCTTTGCAACTGGTTTCTTTTTAAACCCAGCTCTTAATGCATTTACAAGTGCAGATACTACGTTTTTCTTTCCTTTGATTTCGTTTACTTTTCCTGCTGCTGCCTGGTTCTTTACACTATTTCCTTCTTCTTTTTCCATTTCATCAAGAAGATCATACTTCTCCTGAAGCTCCTGCATTTCTTTTCTTGCATTCTTTGCATCTTCTAACTTATCCTGGGAGATCAGATTCTTGATCTCTTCTTTCTTCTGTGTAATTTTTGCTGCAATTTCTCTCTTATCCATTCTGTTTCCTTTCTCCATACTTGTTTAAGCTTTCTAATAGTTCTTTTTTCTCTTTTTCCCTTGCCTGGTACTCGCTAAAAGATTCGTTGAAAATTTCTTTTATATCCTGTCTGCTTAAAGGCCTCTGCTCATCCTTTTTCTTGGCATTTTTACCCTGCGCAGTCAGGCTTGTTGGGACATTTTTGTAACAAAAAAACATGGAGCTTCCGGCACATGCGACTGCATCGTTTGCTTCTTCGACTTTTATGTCAAATAACTCTGCTGCCTCTTCTCCGGTTAACCATGTTTCATCATTTACTTTTTGTTCAATTTCTTCTTTGTCTACCTTGGCTTTTGTCATGTATGTCTGCATTATCGCTTCCTGGCAAGTATCCAGAGATTCTGCATCCTTTCGCAGATCATCCGCATTTTTTGTTGTAAAAAAATAGCTTGCCGATGGCTTATGGATCATAACTGTTGCATTTTTAGGCATTACGATCTCATCTCCTGCCATCATAATGACGGATGCGATGCTTGCTGCTAATCCATCAACATACACTGTCTTGTGTGCATTGTTGCGGCGTAGCATGTTGTAGATTGCAATACCGCCAAACACGGAACCACCGCCAGAATTGATATGGATGTTAATGTTTTCAGTTCCGTCCAACTGATCAAGGAATTTTTTTACATCTCCCGGTGCCATATCGTCTTCATACCATTCGCTCTGCCATGTTTCGCTTACAATATCCCCATAAAAAAACAGATCCGCTGAGGAATCTGTCTGGTTCTTAATCGTCATAGATCCACAAACTTTTGTGTTTCCGTCACGATCTTTGTTATAAAATTTTAGTTCTTTCAAGCACTCGTTTCTCCTTTCTTATATTGTTCTCCTGCCATTTTGACCGGAATAAAGTTTCCATTCATAAGAAGCACGTCTCCATCCGGATCTCTTGGAAGATCTAACAGTTCTCGTGCTTCATTTACCTTACGCATTCCGTTTTGAACTCCCTGAGCAAGTATTTCCATCTGTGTCTTGGAGTCTGTCCTCAGGATCGCTTTTTCGTTGAATTTACAGCTTTTATCTGTTCCTATGTACAATTTGTACGTTAATTCCTCTTCGTACTGTTTCAGAGGGAATAACATAGTATCAACTAAGAATGACAGCTGCTGCATTTCGCTGTTTGCATAGGACGACTTTTCATAATCATTGATCTGATTCGGCTTGACTCCGAACGCTCCTGCAATTTGCAACGCTGTATATTTCTTCAGTTCAAAGAACTGTGCATCTGTCAGCTTGTAATTTAATGGCTGTAGCTGCATACCTGCTGGTACTGGCACAATCTTTCCGGCATTCTTCGGGCCTGAAAGATACTTATCATACTTCTTTTGCAATAATTTGATCCTTGATTCATCAATTTCTCCAGAATACTGTAGTGCCATCGATGCAGTCATTCCGCCTTTGTACAGATTCGACATGTACTGTTGGCTCTGTGATGCCCCTTCTACCACATCTCCAAGCATATCTCGTACCGGGATTCCTGTTAATCCATCTAACGTCATTGACGTTTTAAAGTGCAGCACATCCATTTCTGGAAATACATACATTTCTCCATCCAGCGGATCTGTATATTGATAATAGATCTTGCCTTCTCCAGCAAATATTCCCTTGTTATCATAGATCGGTGTCACGCAATTTGACTGCATAATCCAAAGGCCTACGTTTTCGCTTCCATTCCTGGAAATTCTTCGTTGAATCCATACATATCCATTCCCATAATGATTTCTATTGTTCTCAACTGTTGCAAAGAATATAGATGGTGTCATATGTGGATTCGGTCTTTCATTTAGTAGTTTGGATGTATCGTCCGGATCTGCTCTAACCTTTCCTTTGCTCCCTTGCCATTCATAAACCTTAATTGGCAGTTTCCCCATTGTTTCCGATAAGATTTTCATGCAAGTGTAGTAAGTTACCTCTCGCAATTCACTCTTATTTCTGTATCCAATTCCAAGCCATTCTGCAAAGTCCTCTTCTGACATTCCCTTTGTTGGAGATCCCCTAAACCAATTTGTTATTTTATTTATAATGTTTGCTGCTATTCCCATTTTTCTTCCTACCATTCATTTGCTAAAAATTCATCTAACGCTTCTTGTCTGATATTGTTAAATTCGTGATACCTTGCTAATTTATAGCCACACAGCGTCGCATCTACTGGATCAATCTTCTTGGATGTTGCATCCTTATCGATCTTGATCAGTCCATTATTTTTTTTAATCACCGCATTACTCATTGAGTAATTCAAAACCGGATTATACAAATAGCATACAGTTCCCATGTACACTTCTTCCCTGAATCCCTCTGTTGCTTCATTCAAGGATTTGTGGCTCTGATAAACTTCTTCAACAATATAGCCTTCATTCGATAAATCAATCATGATCTTACTTGCATTTGCCGGATCAAAGCATAATGTCTGGATATCCAGTTCATTTTCTTTGCAAAAATTAAGAACGTAATCCATTACTACGTTTTGGTCCACGATTTCGCTATTTGTTATTGTTATGAATCCTTGTCTCTCCCATGCATCATATGGAACTTTATCCCTGAATACTCTTTCCATTAGTTTTTCTTGGTTTGGAATAAACGAATGAGATAATACAATGTATTCTGTGATTTCTCTTCCTGTCTGGTCCAGTTTCCCATTTCTATACGGAATCACAAACGCTACTGACGTTAAATCAATTTTGGAAGACATATCGAAGCCAACATAAACTGGCTTCCCTTTGATGTCGATCGGAAGTTTTTTCACTTCACATTTCTTCCATTTTTCCATATTCATGTAGCCATTTTCCTTCTGCTGTACCCACATGTTCAGCATTTTTGTTAAAAAGGCTATCATTTTTTCTGGAATTACCTTTGCGATCTCGTAATCTCCACGGATTTTTTCTCGCCCGGCCGGATATGACATTCTGATTGGATTCGCTTTCTTCCAGTTTTCTTCATCTCCAATATCATCTCCCTGGTCAATTTCCATGATGTCAATCAGATATGTATCATTTTCAACATCAATATTAGAATCTAACACCTTGCTGCAGTAATCGTATTCCTGTGTATAGCAAGGATACGTCAGATCCATTCCAGCTGTTGTGATGATCATCAACAAAGATTCTTTTGTATTCGATCCAAGTCCAAGGTCAAGAAACTCTGTTGTTTTGTGCTGGTGGTACTCGTCTACAATCAGCCCGGCTGGGTTCGTTCCGTCTCCAGTTTTTCCATCTTCTTTTGACAATGCTTTTATATAGCTTCCTGTTTTTACATGTGTGATCGCATTATTTGTAAGTTTAAACTTCTTTCTCAATGGCGATCCGTTCAGCATCAGTTTTGCTTCTTCAAATACGATCTTAGACTGATCTCGTTTCACACCTGCTGTATAGTATTCATAAACTTCTTTATTTTTTGTTGCCTGCACAGAAATCTCATACAATGCAACGCCTGCTTCTTCCTGGCTCTTTGCGTTTTTTCGTGCAACCTCTATAAAACTTTTCTTAAACCGCTTATACCCATCCTCTTTTCTTCTCCAACCATACAATTGGCACAAATGAAACTGCTGCCATTCTGTCAGCTTGATCGGCTTTCCTGCTAGGACTCCTTTTGAATGTCGCAGTAAGCTAAACCATTTGATAATTTTTTGTGCTTCCTGGTCGTCCCAGTAAAAAGAGGCTTCCCCACTTTCTTCCCTTTTCACATCTCTCAAGAATCTGCTGCATGCCTGTTTATGCTTCTTGCAAGAGATTATATTTCCGCTAATGCAGTCGGTTGCATACCTGATCAGCCTGTTTTTTACTGTCATATGTCACCGAATTCATCATTGATCTCGTTATCAATGCCTTCTCTCGCAATCGTTGCCGCTTTCAGTCTAGAATCTATCGTGAGTCCACACATCGATGCGAACTTCCTCATCTCCTCTGAATACATTTTTTGCAGATCACACAGTGGATTTTTAACCAAAATTTCGCCATTTTGAGTCGGTTTTTTAATCACTTTATTCTCTTTTTTGAGCTGTTTTGTAACTGAAATATAGTAAGAAAACGCATTACAATAGCACCCCAGGTTGTTCACATCCAGGTTACCGATCACATCAATTTCCATTTTTTCGAACTCTTTTACAAGTCTTTTAAATTCATTTTTAGCCCTGGCATCAATGAGCCAAGTTGGCGGTTTTGCTAGGGTTTCCTTGCCTGTGAGCACAAGTCGTTCTTCCAGTTTTTTGTCTTCCTGTTGTGCAACTGTCAGATTCCCTTTTTGTGTTGCAAGTGGTTTTCGTTTGCGTGGCATTTTCTCACTCCTTTCATTTTTCAAATTTTATATTTAGAATTTTGTGAAAAGAAATCTAGGGCGTGCGGTCTATAGGAACGCTCAAAACAATTTGACCACCCCTCCCACCTCTGAATTTTCCTTTTTCTTCCATTTCTCTTTGTACTCAAGAAGCAGTTGGATGATCTCTTCTTCTCTTCCTTCTTTCATCTGCTTATGTACTATGCCGTGTCTCTTGTCGCTTAATGGTATCAGGTTGTCTCTGTCCAATCGCTTCGTGTAGTCCTTTGAAACTGGAATGATATGATGAACCATTGTCGCTGGCACGAGCTTGCCATCGTGATAGTATGCATAGAGATCTATGTACATGTAATGCACGAGTACATCTTCCTTTGTCAGTACCCAAGCTTTTGTCTTATAGAATGCAGCATTTGTCTTATTCCTTCGGTGCTGATCATAATCTTTATCTCGTTCCTTCTTCTGCTGCCGTCTGATCTGCTTAATACATTCACATGTTGTACCGGATGGAATTCTTTTTCCACATTTGCTGCATCGCTTGTAAATTGGCATTGCATCACTTCCTTTTACTGGACATCCAGGGACTTGAACCCCGGACCGATCGGTTATGAGCCGACTGCTCTTACCTACTGAGCTAGATGTCCATAATAAAAAAAGAAACAAGATCTGCTGCTGTATGGCTTACATTCTCGTTCCCTTTTTAATTCATGCTACTATAATAACACTCTGAATTGTATGTGAGTCCCTTTCTTCCCTTTATTTTCTTTATTTTACAATTTTAATCATCTAACTTTTTGGATAGGATGTAGTAGAACTTTCTCCTCTTTTCATAGAAGTAGTTTTTTCCGGCTGGTATATTCATTACTGTTTTCAGGTACTTATATGTTATTCCTTCTTCTGTCACTGCCTTGATTATGTATTTATATAGCTGTTGGTCAGCTTGCTTTGCCGATTCCTCTATCATCTTACAGTTCTTTTTCGCCCATGCTCTTTTGATTGCCAATTCTTCTGTTGCACTCTTTGTTACGCCAGATCCTGTTGTATCTCTGAACTTAGGGCTTCCTACAGTATTTGTTTTGTACTTAAGAATGTCTTTAAATTCTTTGTACCTCATCGCAAAATGATATGCTTGATAAAAAGCATGATTACTTATATCCCATTTCTTTTCTGATACCGGTCTTATGTTCTGCATTCCTATCTCCTCCAGTCAGTAATCTGTTACCTTTTCCGTCCAGTTTTTTGTTTCATCGCTTTTCTTCTGTAGCATTTTAGTTTCGTTTCCGAATAAAATTTATTCTTGTCTTCTTTCTTCTTTTGTCTTACCGCCTGCATGCTTAGTTTCCAAGCAACAAATTCTGTGCATTTTCTCCTGCATTCAATTCTCTTTTCTCTTTCTCCGCCGTGGTCGCATTTCAAGCACGGACAATCTCTATATCCCATCTTTTTTCTCCATCTATGATTTTCTCGAATGGTTTTCCTGCCCAAGTTATACTCAGTACACTTCTTTCGTCAAAATATAACTCTTTATCTGGTTTTCCACTTTTTTATATGTTACATAATAATATTTTTCACATTCTTCGAATGCTAAATAATAGCGTTGATAATCTTTTAATTCTTCTGCACTTGCTTTTCGCAGATATCCTTCCACCTCAATTCCACCAAACAAAGTGATTTCCACCCATATTCCATGTTTTAAAAAGCATTCCAACACATCTTTTTCTCATCTCTAGCCCTATCGTCATTAACATTTATTCCTCTTTCTTTATATACTTTAATTTGCTCTTTATGTCCTTTATTATGTCTATTATCAGCATCACCATGCACGCACATTTCATGAATTGTTCCATCCTCTTCTGGCTCCTTTCCTTCTTCTTGCATTTCTATTTTTTGTTCTATTATTTTCATTCGTTGCTGCACGTTATCTGTTTCTTGTTTTGTTAATGCTGCTCCAACCGAAACTGCCATTAATACCGTTAATATTAAAAATTTTAGGCTTTGGTATGTATTCTTTTTGTAATCATAATAAAAATGCATTCCTGCATCTATTATCATTACTGTAATAAGTGCTTTAATTAATAAGTCGTTCATTTTGTCTCCTAACATTCAATCTTAATTTTGCTCAATTTCCTTATCTTGTCATAAGCTTCATTTGCCAGCTTATTAACGCCTGTTATCGTCATCAACTTCCTTTGGTTTCGGAATCGGTTCAAAGTCATCGCTTTCCCCATTCATAAATTTAATCAAGGCATCTATGTTCAAGTCATCTATGTAGTTGTTAAATTCCACCATTCTTTTTTCTTCGTCAGTCATTATCAATCACTTCCTTCTCACAATGAATGCAACTATCGTTATCCATATCTTTCATGAGCCTGTCCAATTCTTCACGTTCCACAGATACTCTAATTTTTACTTGGTTTTCTTTGTTTTCATGCATGATTGCATTCCCCATCATCCACATCGGTCCACCACCGCAATATGAGCATGCTTCTCCATCTTTTTTTCTTCTTTTATATACATGCAATTTTCCGCAATTTTCACACTGTATAACCAAGCATGCATTTTCTTCATCATTCCTCTTGTTCATTTTTTCCCTCCTATAATTTATTTAGCGGACATTCCATGCAAGGACCGTCTTTTGCAAATAGTTCTTCTCTATCATTTACAATAGTTGGGTACTTGCAATAACCATCACACATCTCCTGCTTTATTTCTTCTAGTATGTCAGTTACCGTTTTGCTTTTCTCGTGTTCTTCTTTTGTATCCTCTGTAAGTTTTTTAGTATTTTGTAATTCCTTTGTCATCGTTTATCCCTCTCTTTTGCTGCTGCGCAAAGTGACATCGCTGTTGCACCTAATATTATTCCGATAATTATTCCGACACTAAGTTCTATCATTCTGCTTTTCACCTCTTTAATATTTTATTGCATTCTACAACTTTTCTCGCATGAGTCTACTAATTCTATCAACGTCAATGTCTTTGTTTTTATCATCATCTTTCTCTCTTGCTATTTCTTGTGTTTCAAACACTTCGATTGCTAACATTTCATCGTTCATTCCATTTCTCACGTATTCTACATTTACATCCAATCCTTTTTCAGCAAGATATTCCGGAACTCCGAATTCCCGTCCTCGTGTAAACATATGAATTTTCCCTAGTCTATTTCTAATCGTTGCCATTATATTTATTCCCTCCAAATTTCATTAGCTTCTTTTTCGCAGTTTCTCTCCATGTAATAACTAAATAAAAACTCTTTCTGTGCTTTTGTATAATCTCTACGAGGATTTATTGTCGCCATTGCAACTCCTTGGGCCGGATTATGAAGCAGTACCCATCCTTTCTTTGTTAGCACGTCTCCTGCTTCATAAAGTACTGGCATTTTTTCTTCCGTTGAACTTCTTTTTAAATATTCATAAGCCCATTTCTGATGTTCTCCCCATTCCACTGCGTGGAATTTTCCACTTGGTTCTAACCATCCATAGTCTTCCGTTGTATGTTCCTCTGTATCAAGCATTCTTTTCATATAACTGTCTAGAGTTCTTGATACTGTTGGACTAGTTGCTGTAAGATCTTCGTCAAGTTCATTTCCGATTTCTTCTTTTAGATATCTAGGAATCATCTTCATTGCAACTTTCCAACGCCTTTTATATTGCTCTAGTTCATCTTTAATTTTCTTTTGATCTCCTACAATTTCCCACACATTCATATCATGTGGCATCTTCTCTTGATGTTCAGGCGAATAAATTTCTAAATGATATGATCCGTCTGCTATATTTCCTTTCAGTGCTGCACGTCCAAGTAAAACATCTTCTGCATGTCTCCTGATCTGTTCTTTTGTTTCATCTGTTCCGCTCATACAATCGTTCAATATCTCTATGCACTTATCATATCCCTTTCCTTCTAAATAGAACCATTCTCTTACTAAGCCTGTTATCCATTCTCCACTAATATTAAATTGTAATTTGCATTCTTCCATTTTTCTCCTATTCATACCTTCCAGCACCTGCTCCGTATCTATGCCATCTTGTTTCTTTCTTAACTTTCTTTTTCCTTCTATTTGCCATCCTTTTTTCAAATTCATCGATCAATATATATCGATATTTGTTGTCCCAATACTCTAGTAATTGACTACTGATTCCTGTTTTCTTTGACATTGTTTCATATGTGATCCCATCAAACAGCATTTTCGATACGATACTTTTTTTGTATTCTTCGCTGTATTTGCTGCGATTGTTATGATCTACATTTTTTATTTCTTCGTCTTTGTATTGTTTTACCCATTTTCTTAACGCTTGTACTGTTATTTTTGTTTTCGCGGCAAATTCCTTCCTTGTCATCCCTGACGCTAATAATGTTCTTACGATTCCTCGTTTAAAATCTTCTGTGTATTGCATAGTTTCGTTTCAGACAGCTTAGTTCTTTGCCTGAACCAATGTATTATTCGTGATCACTGTTCTGTTTCTTTTTGCCTGATCATATAATTCATTGTGATTCTTTCTTTTTAGGTTTTGTATTAAAAAAATAATTGTAAAAACTAAATCTGGTATATCGTTAAAAGTTACATCATAATAGAATCTGAAAAAATATGTTTGTGATTGGCTCGTTGTTAATAGTTACTAAAAGAATCTTAATCAGGTAAAGAACTAAGCTGTCTGTTCTCCTTTCCGCCTGCTGCCTTTTCCCGGCAGTAGGCTAATAGATCTCATGGCTTATACATTACTTTTTGTTTCTTATGCGTTTGTTAATAGTTGCTTGTGGTATATTGCAACTGGTTCCCACCAGTAGTGCATTATTTCATTGTGTCCGATTCGGACACCTTTCTTTTTCGGACCTTTTGCTTTGCTATAAATCTTTTTAGTGGTTGTCCATTCATTTTTCTTTTGTTATTCCCCTTGTTATGCAGTTTTCTCTTTTGCTTTCTGTTTGCACATAATTTAATTTCAACTACTTTCGGATGTATTTTCCCTCTAATTCCACACACGGCCCAAACATTCTCTGCTTCTCCCGTCTTCAGTGCAGCCTTTTTAATTTGCGTTAATTCTGCATTTTTTTCTCCATCTACAAACATTATTGCTTTTCCTGGCACTTCCTCTTTTTCTTTCAGTTTCTCTTTTATATAGCTTTCATATCCTGGACGCGCATTGATCGTTCCATCTTTTCTGAGTCCTGCTGTTATCTTTCTAAACGCTTCTCTTATCTTCTTTATCCCTTCGATCATCGTTCCTTCCTTTCTGCAAATTCCATGTTCTCCGCCACAATCTCTGTCGTGTATACTTTTGTTCCGTCCGTTTTTATGTAGCTTCCTGTCTGGATTCTCCCTTCCAGTACGATCTTGGTTCCTTGATCCAGCCATTTGTCTGCAAATTCTGCGCCTTTACCAAATGCAACGCATCCGATAAAATCTGCGTCCTGCTGCCCTTCTCTCTTAAATCTGCGATCTACCGCTAGTGTGAATCTTGCTATACACAAATCGTCTTCATTCCAACTTATCTCAGGCTTCCTGGTTAATCTGCCCATTAGCATTACTTTGTTCATATATCCTCCACTTCTGAGAGTCCCAGGATGCAATATCCTTCTTCCAAGCCTTTAAACCCTTCCAGGATATAGATCACTTGTTTCTCTGTTACTCTTCCTGTTTCTTCTCCGTCACTCATCTCGTGCAGTTCCAGGACGTCTCCGATCTGATAGTTTCTATCATTTTTTCGCAGTTCGAATGACTTCTTTCCTGTGTCCACTGCATCAAAGAACATCTTTGCAAGCTTTAGTCGGTGTCTTCGCTCGTCCGTTTCGTTTCCTGGTACTTCCACTTTGTTCGTCTGCGGAATCTCCACGTGTTCCGTCTTTTGTTCTTCTGTATCAAATTTGATTAGTCCGCTAATTGCATCTGCCATCTTAACAATTGTCTTTTTCACAACCTCATGGAAAGGATCATCGTCACCATTATCAGCACTTAACGTTATAAATCCGTTTCTGCAATCGTACCATCCGTCGAATCCATTTACTCCACATAATGTTCCCCCAGAGGTTCTATATCTGTTTTTCATGTATTCTTTTAATTCAGATAAATCCTTTATGCCTGCACTGTTAACATCATATTGCATATACTCTGCAAACGCTTCTAATGCCTGTTTTTCTAATTCATCCTGATCCGGACAGTATTCCGGATAGCCTCTTTCCGGTTCCATCTGTCCTTCAATCTCTGCTTCTTCCTCTTCTTCGGTTTCGTCCGCTTCGGCTTCCTGTCTTGATTCCTTTAGCTCTGCTTCTTGTTGTTCTTCCAGGATGCGTTGCTTGTATTCTCTTATCGCCTTAACAGTTATGATCTTGTCAGGATACCAGCTGTATACCTCTTCCTGTTCATCTTCTTCCAGTCCTGCGATCTCTACCGCTGTCGAAAAGCTGATTTCCTGTTTTCCCAGGAGTTCTCTCAGCTCCGGAATCAAATTGTTGTTGATGCTCATTGCATTTGCGATCTGTGTCGGTTTCTTTCCAAGAATCTTTGCTGCTATGTCTCTCAGTCTTCCAGATTCTAGATCGTAGCCCATTATCTTCTCTCCTGCTGCCTTTGCATCTTTCAGTGCATCCGTCAATAATTTGATTCTTTCCAGTTCTTTTTCTGGTGTTGCTTTTCTGTAACTGTTGGAGATGCATAGCTCTATGATCTCTTCATTTTTGCTTCGTGGCTTTCTGATCTGGCATGTTGCTTCCCTAAATTCCTGGAGATCTTCTTCCTCTACCAGTTTCTTTAATGCTCTCCATCTTCGTTCGCCACCGATCAGCTTGTATTCTTCTCCGCTCTGGTTAGGCTCATACATAACTTCTAATGGCTGTAGCAGTCCAAGAAGTTTGATCTCTGCTGCCTTTTCATCGATGCCGATCTGATCACTTATGTTGTCTTCGTTTGCGTAAATGTTATAGATATCTATGTCTTTTGTTCTGAATCGTGCCTTTGGCTTCTCTTCGATTCCTTCTTTGCTTGTCTTATTAAGCATGTCCATTACGTTAAATCCTGCCATGTCTTTTCCCTCCTTTCCTAGTCTACTTTCTGGAATCTTCCAGTCTTCTTGTTTCTTCGCTTTGATTCGATATACGCTTGTGCTACATTCCATTCTTCGTCTGTCATAATTTCTCTGATCACGTTGTTGTAATCTTTCGCTGCATTGCTTCCTCTTGACATTTCTGGAAGTGGTCTTTTTGCTGTTTCTGCTTTTTCTGCAACAACTGATCTTCTAATTTCTGTTTTGAACATCTTGTCTTTATATGTATCTCTTAGCCACTGTGCTGTATCTTTGTTTGTTATATTCCCAGTTTTCATCGTCATTAAGACCTTGACCTGCTGCCCTTCATGAATTCCTTTTGTCTGCTCAATCATGTTTTCAACCGCATCAATTCCATAACCTCCTGCTTTGACCGGAATTATTAACAAATCCGATGCTTTAACCACATTTAGCACTGTTACATCAAGCAACAATCCACAATCACAGATCACATAATCATATTTGTTGTTGATACATTCATCATTCAGCATTTTTTCAATGCGATCTATCTGGTTTTCCATACTATAGAGCAGTTGAGCGTTTGCCTGCATCAGCCACATGTTTGCCGGGATAATATCCACATTCTCATACCTTGTATGTCTGATCGTTTCTTCTGTGCTTTGTTGTTCTAGCAAAATTCCAGCAAGTCCTTTTTCGTTTGGATCATATACTCCCATAGTTCCAGAAGCATTACCTTGCGCATCTGCATCTACCATCAGTACTTTCTTGCCATATCTCCCTAACAGATATGCCAGTGATGTTGATGTCGTCGTCTTTCCAACTCCACCTTTTAAGTTTCCAACTCCAATTACTTTCATGATTTTTCCTCCTAATATGGCTGTTTATTTGTTATCTTAGTTTTCTTTGTTTCTTTTTAACCACTTATTCAGTTCTTTGCTGCAATTTTCACAGACATCATATTCTTGATATCTGCTTGCGTTTTTAAACCCCATCCTTTTTTCTTTTACTATTATCTCGTTATATGAATCTCTTTTACCGCCAATTTTATTTGACGCTATATATGGCAGAAAAAATCCACCGCAAATATCACATTTTCTTGCTTCCATTTCTTTTTCTCCTATCGTTTCAATACCTTGTTGTTCTCAATTGGCATTGTCTCTCCTGTTTTTAGTGTTACATAATCTTCAATCACCTTTAATGCGATCTCTTGGCTGTAGCAGATAGCAACGAAGTTTCCATAGTCTGCTGCCTGTTTTAAGAATTCCTTCTGTTCCTTTTGCAGTCTTCCGTCTCCGTATTTCATTTCGATGTACAAAGATGCGTACTTCCCTTTTGGTACCGGGAGATGCAGATCTGGAACTCCTGCCTTTACTCCCTGCCTTTTCAGAACTGCTGCACTTACGCGATCGCGCTTCCCACCATTTGGGCAGTGATGCAGTAATTTCAGTTCTGGATAGCGGTTCTCCATGAACTTGCAGATCATGATCACCGCTTCTTGTTCGCTTGCTTCTGTTCTTAGCATGTACTGTTGTCTTCTTGCTCTACTCATCTTTACCCTCCATCGTCTATGTTCCAGGATCTGTATCCATTTTGAACTAAAATGTACTCTACAAATTTATATCCTCTTTCTGTACTTCCTTTTCGTACTCCGCCATTGTTTTCATCGTGTCGTTTGTCTATGTAGTATCCTTTTGGACTTTTTGCATCCTCTCTGAAGAAATCACATTCCCAGATCACATCTTTCTCGATGTGTGGCTGTTTTAAATTCCTAGATGGGGGAGTATGTCTTACCCCCGTATTTCTCCATTTTTTTACGTCCTTTTTCTTTTACCAGATAAGATGCTAGTTTCCCATATTGCCCTGTGTCGTCAAGAAGCCTGATGTGAATTCGTCCACGATCCCAGCATTTTTTTATTGCTTTTGTATCAATGTTTTCAATCACCATGTGTATGTGCCTTGCGCCTTTGTCTCCTGTTTCCAACACATATACATACTTAAATTCTTTTCCAATCTTTTTATACTGTTTTCTTAGATCTCTGATCAGTTTATCCTTCTGCTTTAACATCTCTTTGTATGTATCTGGTCTTTCGTCTTTTCTGTAGGAAAATGTGATGAACATATCTCCACCTTGGAAGTTACAGTTTAATTTCCATCTTAGCTGTTCCGTTTGTCTTCTGATATTTACATTCTCCTGTTCTAGTCTACTTGGTTCTCCAGTTTTGGCTCTCTTCTCTTTTGGTTTATGCTTTCGGCTGTAGTATTTCTTTATCTCTACTGTCTTGCCTGCGTACACTCTTCTAATCCAATATGGCATCTTGTCTCTCCTCTTTGTATTGTTCGTTTAATCTATTAGTATTTACTCAAACTTAATACTTTTATCGAGTCTTAAAAGCGGATTCGAACCGCTTATTTCCTTGCTTTTTCGTTTTTAATTTGCTATACTATATTTGTGGTTTTTAATCCACAATATGGCATTGAAAAAGCATCCCGGTTTACTGTTCCGGGATGCTTTTTTCTTTTACTATTTCTTTCAATCTCTCCGGATCATCACATATGTCCTCATATTTACCAAGCTTGTCCACAATGTCCCCGATCGCGCAGTTATTATCCACGCGAATCAGGGAAGCTCTGTATGTATAAGATTTATGATTTCTCATCGTCAATCTCATCTTGATCTCCTTATTCTAAATGCTGTCTAATTGTTATTAGTCGTTCACGTAATTCTACGGCTTGCTCTTCATTCATTCCACAGAATTCCATTCCGTCTAACCCTTCTTTCGTTCCAATAATCAGAACGTTCCCATTGATTGGATGTCCATGAACATCTGTTCCGTACAGATATGAAGCAATCGGATTGACCTGCGCTGTTTTATGATACAAATACTCTTCATCTACAAGCATTAGCACTGGATACTGTTCTTCTGTTAGTGTGTATAGTCTCTTTGGATGCACAGCTTCTACAATCTCACATTCTTTTCCTATTAGCTTATAAAACTCATGCAGCTGCTCCATGTTCGTTCCTTCTGGATAATCAAACATCAACACTCGATCACTCATATTTTTATCATCAAAGATGTCAATATTTACTCCATCCTTGATCAGAATCATTTTCCCTGTCTTATCACTCATTTTTTGCTCCTTTACGCATATCTACAATCATCAATTTTCCTACGATTTCTTTTTGATCAAGCTCAAAGATATGCCTGTCTTTAAACTCTATATAATTAATCAGCTCATCTGCCATTCCTATAGCAGAGCCTTTCTTTACGTACTCAATGTCTCCATCTCTATATAATTCATTTGGAATCACAGTTTTTTGATATACTATTTTAATATTTTCCAGTATTTCAACTGCTTTTCTCATTGCAGAGATTGTCGGATTTTCATCCAATAGATCTCCTCCCATTATTCCATGCATCTTCATTTGCTCATCATATCTTTCGATATTATTTTTCAGCACGCTTATAGCTGTACTGACATTCATCTTGCTTTCTTCGTTCCTCTCGTGATATAATTTATATGAATTTTTATTTGTGCCTTGGGAGTTAGCTAGGCTACTTCCTGGGCCTTTTTTATTTTCACTCATCACTATTTTTTCTCCTCTTTATACTTGTATGCTTCTACTGTCGTTGAGCTATGTAGGGCTTCTTGCACTTTTTTTGCCATTTCTTTTCCTGATTCATCTAGCCCCCCCTCCTCTTCCAGGAGATCTGCAACATATCTTAATACTCCAATCGTAATGTGTACTGTTGCGTCACATAACGGAGATATGTACTCGTTTACATCTCTTGCTGCTTCTACACATGCTTCCTGCAGCGTTACCACCGATGCTATATTCATTCCATTTTCCTTCAATCTCATTGACTTCTCTATCTCGTTTAATAATTTCATTTGCATTGGTCCCATTTTATGCTTGTCCTTCCTGCCCGGAATCTCACCGGGCTGTTTTCTTTTCTTTTGCTCCGATGGCTCTGATCACTGTCACTGCCATCATCTTTTTCTGTTCTGGTGTCAGTTCTCTTACCTCTTTTTCATTTACGAATCGTCTTACCTTATATTCTTCCATAGCGTTCCCTCCTCTCTTTTCAGTCTATTTGTATCTGCTTGTCTGTTATGCAGCATTCGTTGGTGTGTTCTCATCCATCTGCTGACGTGCAGCCAAGATCTCGATGCTCGCCTTTACGATCGCCAAGGATTCCTTGTCCAGTTTCTTAAGATTCTCCACTGTTCTTTCAAACATGTCTTTTCTTTTCTCTGTCATATTTTTCACCTTCTTTCTTTTGTTTCGTTGTTCAGATGGATTGACACTCCGCCCGATTTATTCACATATAGATAAACGATTAATTGGGGAGGCTCCGCGTGGTTTCGGAGCTAAGGATTTCTTTTTGGATCGCAGTCAGGAATCGCCTGCATCTCGATCGGACGGAGTGTCAATCCATCTGTTGTCTTATTTGCTATTTACTTTTTTCCTGTGTTGCCAAAATAGTATTCTCCTTGTCTATTTACATCTTTCTTCCTATAATGAACTTACAGGACACTGCCACGTCCAAGTAAATAAGGAAGGAGAACACTATTTTGGCAACACATAAAGAGTTATCTAATTTCACGCATGATCGGCTGTCTAAATGCAATCATATTGATTTAGAGATTGCTGAACTCAAAGCAAGTCTTACTGTAAAACAGTCTAATCAGCTCGTTCCTCAAGCCATATTTGATAAAATAAAAGATCTTTGCATTAAACTTTCTGTAGTCATAAAACAAGATGCCTTAACAATTCTTGCAGCTTTGACATTTTTAGAACAACTTTTAAAGAAGAGTAATGTTATACTTTCTCAAGCTATAGAAATTCTTGAGAACATCAAAAATCTTTTATAATTCCTTAACTCTCCGTTATTACTTCGGAGAGTTCTTTTTTTATATTCTCAAAGAGTTCTTCTGCGAGTCCAATATCTCCACAAGTTATAAGTCTTAAAATTTCTTTTTCATCCTGTACCAACACCAAATTCCCACATACATTCATTATGTTTATAATTTGCTGCACTTTATTTTTAAACTCTTCTTCTTTATTTTCTTTTTTTGCCTTCTCCTTTTCTTTGCGTATAATTTTTTTAGCTACTTTTAAACGAGCTTTATATATGCCTCTTATTAATCGTCCTGGTTCTCTTAGTTTTACCGGACATTTTGTTTTAATGTCTAATGACATTCCTTTTTCATTTTCATTCACAATAACTTCCATGCTTTTCATTCGATATAGATTTATTGTTCCACCTACTAAATCGGTGTTATATCCTGCTTCGTCTGCAATCTTTTTTGTCGTTGTACTGCAATCACAGTTGCATGATTCTATATCTGGACAGTTCTTGCATGGTTCTGTAAAATCTGCTTTCTTTCCTTCTGCTGCCTGTATTCTCAGAGAATCCATATGTCTTAATGCACATCTGATTCCTATGTCTCTGATCTCTTGCTCTGTCAATGTTTCACCTTCTTTCCTGGTTAAGATTACGTTGAAATTTCTCTGGCAGATTACTTGCATTCAATCCCATATCCAAGCCAGTAATCTGTTGGAGTTTTTTCATGATCACGTCATAATTCATTTTTCCATTTTCATTTTCAAAAGACTTTTCGCATTCATTTTTATATCTGCAATATTGGCATCCGTAAAATATCCAACCTTCTGCAAACACTGAACTTTGAATGATTCTTGCAATGCAATAAATGTCCTTTTCTGTTAGTTCTGTTTTTTCCATTATTTTTCACTCTCCTTCTTGATATTTCCATTTATTTCCTTTATACTCATAAGTACAATGTTACTATTGTTTCAACCAAAAGGAGTTTAAGTATGGCTACTTATAAAATTTCTGACATCCTCTTAAAACTTGCTGAAATGATTGAGGATGATCACACCTTTGTTGAATTAAATGAATACCCGGAAGAAGACGATTCACCAGCATTTCTGTCTTTCAATGTTCCTGTTGAATGTGAACGTCCGGATTTTGATGTTTCTGATTACGAAAGTATTGATGCATGTGATCCAAACGATCCTGTTTCTAACGATCCAATCGCTATTTCCCAAGATAGCCTTTGCCCTAATGTGCTTTTTTCTTATGACGAAATTTCAACGCTTGAACTATCTCTTAAGAATTCTATCGAATATCTCCAGAATTATATCGATAGCCCTAATTGCACTAGAGATGAAAAGGATCATTATCGTCCTGTCATTATTGCTTTTAGAAACTTATTACCTAAAATTCAACGTTTCTTAAATTCTCAGCCTATTATTTAATATCTTTCCTTATTCCTGGATAAGGTTCTCTAATATAAATAGTTGCTGGTTTTTTCTCCAAATCGTTTTTATATTTCTCACATACGGTTTGGAGAATTTTTTTATCGTTTTTCAAATCTTGTATTGTTTCTTTCATTTCCAAGTACTTCTTTTTTGAAATCCACATGTTTCTCACCTTCTTTCCTGGTGTTTTGTTTTTGTGTAGTATATCACTTTTTCTTTGTTGACTATATCACATATATTATACTTATATTTTCCTTTTGTCAACAACTTATTGTTGATTCAATCCCTTTTGTTGATTATATCACATTTTTTGTTGATTTTTTCTTTTTTTTGAAGTAAACTGTATTTAAAACATAAATGAAAAGAGGTGAAAAATTTGAATGAACGTTTAAAAGCTTTAAGAAAATCATTAAATTTAACTCAGAAAGATTTTGCTGAAAAAATAGGGATAAAACGTAATACTCTTGCTAAATATGAAACAGGTGTTATCTCGCCAAGTACCGCTGTCGTTTCTCTGATCTGTCGCGTATTTAATGTAAACGAGGATTGGCTTAGATCTGGTCAAGGAGAAATGTTTCTTCCTACAGGAGATGATGTTGCGGAAATGGTTTCCAATTTAGTAGAAGAATCAAATCCTTTTTATGATACGATTCTTGATATCATGCGCAGTTTTAGCAAATTAGATAATAAATCACAAGAAGTAATTTGTAATTTTGCAGAAGATCTTGCAAAAAAATTTATTGAAAAAGAAAAGAAGGAAGACGATTAGCCTTCCCTCTTGATGTGATTTCTTACGATGATGTAAATTCTTTTTAAGAATAATTCATCATTAATATGCATGATCATTTTATTGATCTGCTGCCTATACCATTCTTTCATTTCTTTATCCTCCTCTTTCTTTTATTATAATCTTTTCAAAAGAAACTGGAAGATGTTGGGATGATATGTCCAATATGTTGGACATTATGGCGTAACTTTATATGAATACAAATCTTCTGGAGACACATTCAGTGCTTCTGCAAGCATGCAGATCGTTAATAATGTCGGTTCATAACGATTGTTTTCGATATTGTTGATCGTACTTTTACTGACTCCGGATAATTCAGCAAGTTTCCTGCTGCTGATTCCTTTATCAGATCGGATCTGGTAAAGATGATATTCAATTTTAACATTCAAGTCTGTATCTCCTGGTATGTCTTTAGAGTGTACAGTATTGTAATTTAATATTAACCATTTTGCTGATATCGGGAAAATGGTAAAAAAATACCGCCCAGCTGGTAACTAGGCGGTATTCAGAAAAACACTTGCACCTGTCAAGAACAGATGAAATACTTTTCCCTCAACAAGTAAAGTATATCATTTTTTCTTGGCACTTCGCAAGAGGTGTATTTTTTGTACAAATTTTTAATATTTTATAAAAAGGAAAAGGTGATAACATGAAAAAAATTGCAGCTGCTTATATAAGAGTCAGCACGCATATGCAAGAAGAGCTGTCTCCTGATGCACAGCTTAGATGTATTAGAGACTGGGGAAATGTGCATGGTTATTATATACCAGACGAATATGTTTTTATCGATAATGGAATTTCTGGAAGAAAAGCAAAAAAGCGTCATGATTTCTTGCGAATGATCGGATTGGCAAAAACGAAGCCTGCTTCTCCTTTTGAAGCAATACTTCTTTGGAAATTTAATCGTTTTGCACGAAACCAAGAAGAAAGCATTGTTTATAAATCTATGTTACGCAAAAAATGCAATGTTGATGTAATCAGTACTACTCAGCAAACAACAAAAGACATTTATGGAGATCTTATTGAGCGTATCATCGAATGGACTGATGAATTTTATTCTATCCAGTTAGGGGAAGACGTTTTTCGTGGTATGACAGAAAACGCCCTTCGCGGAAATTTTCAGTCATCTCCTGCTTTTGGATATAAGGTAGAAAAAGGACAAGGTCTTGTCATCGTTGAAGATCAGGCAAATATCGTTCGCATGATTTTTAATTTATATGCCAATACTATGATGGGATTTTATGAAATCGCACGTCATTTGAATCGCTTAGGCTATAAAACTAAGAAGGGTGGAGCCTTTGAAACTCGCACAATTAGATATATTATCCAAAATCCGATCTATAAAGGATATCTTAGATGGAACTATGCAAATGGTACTACACGTGTTGTTAATGATGAAAGCGAATGGATTATTGTAAAATCTCCACTAGTTCCTATAATTGTGTCTGAAGAACTTTGGGATCGGGCAAACGAACGTTTAAAAAATGAGTATCGTCCTAAAAACGGAAAACCTGTATCAAAGCATCGACATTGGCTGTCCGGGCTTGTTAAGTGTTCTTCCTGCGGCGCTTCTCTTTCTACATCTGTGCAATACCGTCATGATCGCACCTACATTAATTTTCAATGCTACAAATACCTTAAAGGAAAATGCCTGGTTTCTCATGGAATTTCTGAAAAGAAGCTTGTTCCATTGGTTTTAAATGTCTTGAAAGAAGATATGAGTAAATCTTACATAGAGTGCGAACGTATAGAAAAGGTTGTTGAAAATCAACAGGATATCCTAGATGTTCAGTTGAAACGTTTGGCTACCAGAGAAGCACGAATTAAAGAAGCATATTTGAATGGTATTGATTCTTTGGCAGAATATAAGGCTAACAAGGAAGAAATTCAAAAAGAACGTGAGTTTCTTCTTCAGCAATCACAGGATCATAACAAAACGGAAAAGGAATCTAACGAACTTCCCAATAAAATTCGCGGTGTTTATGATATACTGGTATCTGATCAATGCAGTAAGGATGAAAAGCAAGCTGCAATCCGTTCGATCGTGAAAAAAATTGTATTTGACAAAGAGAATAAAACATTAGATTTTCACTATTACATAAAAGAAGATTAGATCATTTCAGATTTTTTAGAAATCATGTATATTGTTTTTCCGAGATACATATGCTATAATGCCAGTAGGCAAAATGATAGCAATGTTTCAAGTTGAAACAAAAAAGAAAAAAACCTCAGTACGGCAATACTGGGGTTTTTTCTTGTCTATAATGGGACAAGATCCACGGTTAGGTTGTACGCTATTTATGCCTGTCTAACCATTTGCATAGGTAGTAGGCAACTACGCTAGCCAATACAGACATAATAAATGATAGCAAATTTTCCAAGCTGAAACCCCCTTTCTGTTGCCAGATTGGGTGCGACAACATTGATATGTTATCACAAAAGTATTTTTTGTGCTATACTTAATTCATATAGCTACATAATTTTTAGCCTTTTCTTATTTACTTTATACGCACTTGCAGAATGGATGACACAGTGGGGTTCTAAATACTTAGGTGATCAGGGATATGCTCCGATTGAGATCTTGAGATATTATTATGGAGAGAGTATGTACATCAATACCGCAGAACAGATTTCAGGAATTCCTTCTTCCTGGCCGGGATATGATCTGACGATCGGCAGCAGAGGAGATAAGGTTCGACAAATACAACAACAATTGAATCGTATTGCTAAAGATTATCCTTCTCTGCCTACGATCGCTGTGGATGGTGTTTATGGAGAATCTACTGCGAATGCTGTTCGGAAATTCCAGAATATTTTTGGACTGCCACAGACAGGAATTGTTGATTACCCTACTTGGTATAAGATCAGTGAGATCTATGTTGGGGTTAGTCGGATTGCGGAGTTGAATTGAAATCTTAGATACACCAAAAGCCCCACAAAGTTCATCCTTGTGGAGCTTTTTTTCATTTCTTATTCTATTTACTCTTCACCAAACACCGCTTTTTATAAAAAGCAATTCCATAACACAATACTTCCTCATAAGCATCTTCAAACTCTTTTGCATACATCTTTGTGTTGATCTGATCTAACGCCTTTTGACAGTCTTTTTCCAAATCTTCTAATTTCCTTGAATACTTTGCTTCAAATACTGCAACTTGTCCTGTTACATCATTGTAGATTACAATATCACTTCGTCCTTCTCCATGCTCTCTATTCGACTCTACACTATAACCTGCTCCTGCAAAGATTCCTGCAAGAAATGCATGATAGAAATTTTCTCGGTAATCATAATAACTGATCGTCATTCGCAGTAATGTGCTGATTTCTTTTGTTGCCTTATCCGCATCTTTGTTCCACACTGCATCAAATAAATCTTTCCGATTCGTAACTCTTGCACTGTCTTCAAACCATTTCCTTACGGTTGATTCGAAAATTTCTTTTACTTCTTTGTTTGGAATTCTTAATTCTATCTGACCATCCTTATCACGTTCTCCGACTTTTGTAAGATATCCAGTAAGATAGAGAATACTCCATAAATTATCTTCTGATGAATGTAGATAATCATATGTGAGGTCTTCTTCTATTTTCTGGCAGATGCTTCCACCTGCGATCAATACTTCTAGTTTTTTTCGTATAGCAGCTCCCGTATAATCAATAAAGGAGCGAATGATCGCATTATCACTGGTATTCTTCCAGTAGCTGACTGGTCTTGCATTCAGATCATTTTGAAGATCTCTTAGATAATTCATGACATCCCATGGACAATATACTTCAAACTCTCCAAAATTATATCCATCATACCATTCTTTAATCAGCTCCGCTTTCTCTTCAATCTCCGCATCTGCTAAAAGCTTATCTACATCCTGTTGTGTAAATCCATAATATTCATTGTATCTTGTGGATGAAATCGTATCTGATACAAAGTTATTTGTTCCAGTGAAAATACTTTCTTTGGCAATCTTTAGGCATCCTGTGATGACTGCAAACTTTAATGAGGAATTATCTTTTAAGGCTGTACTAAGCAAACCTTTCATAATTTCTAACATCTCTTTGTAGTAACCATTACTACTTGCTTTTGCAATTGGAACATCATATTCATCAATTAAAAGGATCACTGGCTTTTTATAATAACTTTTCAGCATATTGGTAATTCTTAATATACAACTTTGAATTTCCATCATACTTGCACTACAAGTCTTTAATTTTTGAAATACCAGTTTATCCCCTTCATCTATCTCATCACTATCCAACAAGTATACATGTTGTTTACATGCTTCAGATATAATAAATTTCAAAAAATTAAACGCATTCTCAAATGTAGTTCCATCTACATCCTTAAAAGACAAAAATAATGTCGGATACTGATTCATCCATTTCTCACAAATCTCGACCTCATCAGATATCTCAAGTCCTTTAAACAAATGTCTGCTATCTTTCCTGATATCCAAAAAACTGTTCAACATATTCATCGCCATCGTTTTTCCAAACCGCCTAGGCCGCGTAATCAACGTCACCTGATCCATCTCACCCTGTAACAACGTCTTGATCAATCCGGTCTTGTCCACATAATAATAATTCAACTCTCGAATTCTCTCAAAATCCGAAATCCCAACAGGAATATTTAGATTCTTCATCTCTTCCTACTGCCTCCTTTCTTTTATTAATTATATATTGATAAACATATATTCGCAGTTCAATTATGTTAAATCTTTAAACCAATACATGTTATAGCCAACAACCTTCCAGAATCAATAGTTAATCATTTCTATTTATTCACTTCGAAATGCTGATAATCCTTAGAGCTTCTCCACTCACCACCCCAGCTGAATCCATATTTCTTAAAGATCTTATAAGCTGTGTCATTCTTATGGATCATATATCTTTTATATTTTCCTTTACATTTTGACGTCTTTCTCTGTTTATACACCTTACCATTTGCCGGTGATACCTTATTTCCTTTGACCCACGGATTGATCCTTGGATTGATATCGATAGCCATTCCATAAGAATGGTTGGAAAGTTTTGTCGTTCCACTGATCACACGATAATTAAACGCAGAGGTATTATTTGCAGCCATAGACTTCTCATCATTCGCACCATAATCATCAATCAGTCTCATTCTCTCAATTCTGTACCTCTTCTGATAAAGAGCATAAAAGACCTTGACCGTTTTCTTCGCGATCTTCTTGTTAACGATCAACTCACCCTCTTTTACCTTCCCATCAAAACCATAATGAAGAACCTGTACATATCTTAAATCAGACAACTTAACATTCTTATTCTTTCGATAAGATTTTCCCGTGATCCTCTTTTCAATATTCGGAGAAATCTTCTCATAAGTAAAGCCTTTTTTATAAGTATATTTCGAAGCTGCATTCGCAGATTTTCTCTGTAAACAAACTGGAATCACAGCAACTGTAAACGCTGTCAATGCAATTATCGTAGTTAATTTCAATTTTGATCGATTCATTTATTCTCATCCTTTCCAAAACTTCAATCATTTATCTTAATCGGTTTCATTATAACATATATTCCAAAACCCCACACTCCATACCTTGAAGCATTTCAAAACAACAATTCAATATCCTCTTGTATAAAGAATATTTTAAATCATAATTGCCCAGTGACCGTATGAACACGCCTGCACTTAGTGAGTGGCTGGTCGTAAGACCTGTCACGAACTTAGTACAGCTGCGTGAGAATCCGAATGCGAATGGGTCACTGGGCAATTATGATTTAAAATATTCATTGAAAGAGTGAATTATTTTTGATATACAAGAAATTGATATTCAATATCAAAGTAAGTCTCTTCTTCACTCTCTTTCACAAGTTTCCACTCTGGCATCTCATCCAGATCTGGAAAATAAGTATCTGCATCATATGCAAAGTCTGTTCTTGTAACATAAGCTGTATCACAATAAGGAAGCATCATGCGGTAAATGCTTTCTCCACCGATGATAAAAATATCTTCGTCCTTATATTCTTCCAGCTCATCTAACAATTCTTCTTTACTTCCAACTACGATCGCTCCTTTTGCATCGTAGTCTTTATCATGCGTTAATACAATATTCGTTCTCTTTGGAAGCGGCATTCCATTTGGAAAGCTTTCTAATGTTTTTCTTCCCATGACAACGACTTTTCCTGTTGTCATCTGACGAAACATCTTCATATCATTTGGAATATGGACTAAAAGTTCATTGTTCTTTCCAATTCCCCAGTTCTTATCTGCATTTACAATAAGATTCATCTTACCTTCTCCTTCTTATATTGCGATCGGAATATCTTTGATCTGTTCTCCTGCCTGATAGTCTTCGATTTTAAAGTCATCTGTTGTGAATTCATAGAAATCTTTGACTTCTGGATTAAGCGTTACTTTCGGTGCAGGATATGTCTCTCGTTTGATCATCTCTTTGATGATTGGAATATGGCGATCATAAATATGTGCATCTGCGATCACATGAACTAACTCTCCTGGTTCCATATCACATACTTGTGCCATCATATAAACTAATGCTGCATACTGTACAACATTCCAGTTATTTGCTGCTAAAATATCCTGAGAACGCTGGTTCAAGATTGCATTCAATGTGAGCTTATCATGTCCTGGTTTCTTTGTTACATTAAATGTCACACTATACGCACATGGATAAAGATTCATCTCATGAAGATCTTGGTGGACATAAATATTTGTCATGATCCTTCTACTGTATGGGTTGTGTTTCAGATCATAGATCACACGATCTACCTGATCCATCATTCCTTCTTTGTATTGGTGCTTTACACCCATCTGATATCCATAAGCCTTTCCGATTGAACCATCTTCATCTGCCCATTCATCCCAGATATGACTCTTCAGATCATTTACATTATTTGATTTCTTCTGCCAAATCCATAATAATTCATCAATAGCTGACTTAATATATGTCTTTCTTAAAGTCAATGCTGGAAATTCTTTGGACAGATCGTAACGATTTACAACACCAAACTGTTTGATCGTATAGGCAGACTCTCCATCTGGCCAGTGCGGACGGACTTTCTCTCCCTCTGTACTAGTTCCATTCTCTAAAATATCTTCGCACATAGATATAAATACCTGATCTGCATAACTCATTCTTTCTTCTTCTCCTTTTCTTCTTCCTCACTGTTGATCGTAAGCATCTCAAATCTTCGTTTAAAAAATGCAATCTTACGGTCAAACACTCCTAATCGGTATAAATTGATCACAAACATTCCAAGGATCAGGGCTAATAACATTCCTCCTAATCCTCCGAATTTCAGACCAACGTAGATCAAAAAGATCGTTGTCAGTGCTGAGATTCCCATACTGTCTCCCATCATTTTTGGCTGTAAGACCTGTTTCAATACCAGACAGATCGCATAAATGATCAGTAAGATAACTGCTGTTTTGATATCTCCTGTGATCAGCTTAAATATTGCCCATGGAATGATCACAGTCCCTGTTCCAAGGATTGGAAATATATCGACAATTCCTACTAATACCGAATAGATAAAAGAATGTCCAATCCCTGCAATAAAAAATCCGATCCAAAGGATCGCTATGATCACTATCATGATCTTTAACTGCGCAAGGCAGTAACTTACTAAGACTCCAACTGAGTTCTTCATAAATACATTGATCTTATGCTTCACAAATCCTGGAATACATTTTTCATACCATGCTATGAGTTTTTCTCGTTCCAGTGAAAACATATAAGCTGCAAATAACATAACAACAAGCCCTAACAGACCGCTTGTCACACCCTTTGCAACACCACCTGCATGTGCTACCCCATAATCTCCTGCAGAAGATGCCGCTTTCTTGAAAAGCTCTCCGATCGATCCGCTCCACTGATCAAACTGTTTTCCAAAAGATGGTGGAAGAATACTTAAAAATTGCTCTATCTTCTTCTGAAAGATCATTCCTTGTCTCATGATCTCATGACGGATATCTGGTGCATCCTGTATAAATCCGATGACCTGCAGTGCGATACCTCTGACTGCAAAATAAAGAACCACTATGATTCCTGTGATAACTGCCGCGATCAAGATCGCAGAACCGAACTTCTTCGGTAATTTTACCTTCTTCTCCAGATATTCGATCACTGGGTGGGCCATCATTGAAATAATCCATCCTGCTACAAATGGCCATAAAAATACGATTGCTTTTGGTAATACAAAGATCAAAAGCAATGCACCTGCTAATATGACCAACAGTTCCATGATAATATCCAGATAAATTTCCCAACGTTTCATAATTTTTTCACTCCCTGATGTAATTAGTATATTCTTGAATTTTCATACCATTTTCCATCTCTTAATGAACTATTATACGTTACAAATTCTTACTTGGCAATTCTAATCTCATCTTTCTCTCTGTCGTAATGATATATGTGATCTGATAAAACTTCTTCCTGATCCACAACCATACGGTTTGTCTCTCTAACCATTTCTCGTAGTTCCTCTGAACTTTGCACATATTCATCATCCAGTAAAAGAATCACTTCATGAATACTGCTTGGAAGAATATAAAGATCATGTCCCATATAATTCGCGAAATCTCTCAGTGGATCTTTATAAAGCATGACGGATGCTCCATTCATATAATCTCCATTTGATAATACAAACAATGGAATCTCCATATCCGTGATCTTTACTGGTATCACAGACTGAATCTTGCGCATCACTGGTGGGAAGATCTTCTCCGTGTTCTCCTTTGCATCCTTCATCATCTGTTCCTTTGTCACACCCCATAACAGCAACTCTTTGTTCCTCACTAATGCACTCGCCATCCCGTCATGATTCCGGTATGCTGCCCAACGATATGTAACTGCCAGATCTAAGAACCGCTCGTATGGTGTATACTTTAACATCTCTTTATTCTTCTCATAATTAACCACACGATAAAACAGATTCTTCTTAATATGCTCATAATCTGAAACTTTATCCTCATCCAGATAAAATCCAACCTGATGTCCTCGATAAATTCTGGCGATATCTTTCATCGTATCTGATAATTCCTGTCCCCTTAAATAATTTCGATAAAATATCTCCAGATACAACACTGGTACCAGATAATTCTTGGTCTCTCCGATCGACAACCCCATCATCGATATCTGATTATTCCTCTTAACCCTCTGCACCATAACTTTCTTTCCTTCCATCTCTGGAAGATAGTTTAAAATATTCGCTTCTACATACTGATAAAATTCTTTCTCATTCAACATGGTCTTCTCCTTTTCTGTGGATGAAAACGCATGCCATAACCCCATTTTATTTGTTTCCCTCACTCGCCTTCATATGTAAATAATTTCCATATCATCATACAATATTTTCCAGTTAATTGCAATAAAAAAAGAAATTTATTTTTCAAAATTTCTTTTTTTATTCAATCTCTATTTTGTTGCTGTAAATTCTTTTAAGAAGTCAAGTAATGTTTCCATTTCATCTCTCGTACCGATCGTAATCCTTAAATAATTATTGATTCTTGGCTGATCAAAATAACGGACATAAATCTTTGCTTTCTTCGCTGCTTCAAAAATCTCTTTGGCAGGTACGCTTTCATGTGTCGCAAAGATAAAGTTTGCTTTGGAATCTGCAAAACTAAATCCGATCTTTCTCATCTCAATCTGGAACCATTCCCTTGTATCAATGATCTTATTTCTTGTCTCCTGGAAATATTCTTCATCTTCTAAGACAGCTGTTCCAAGAACAATGGATGGCTCATTCATCGTATAAGAGTTGTAGGAATATTTCACATCATTCATTGCCTTGATCAGTTCCTTGTTACCGATCGCATATCCGATACGAAGTCCTGCTAAAGATCTTGATTTGGAATATGTCTGAACGACTAAAACGTTATCATATTTTCTTGTCAGTTCTTTCGCTGTGTCGCCGCCAAAATCAATATAAGCTTCATCAACAATCACAACAACATCCTGATTGTGTTGGATGATATCTTCCACAACCTCTAAAGATAAAAATGCGCCTGTTGGTGCATTAGGATTTGGGAATACCACCCCGCCATTTTCAACGTAATAATCTTCTTTCTGAATCTCAAATGCATCATTGACTGCTTTCTTCTCGTATGGTATTCCGAATAATTCTGCCCATACAGGATAGAAGGAATATGTGATATCTGGGAAGAAGATTGGTTTCTTACCATTAAAAAATGTCATAAATGCAACGGCAAGCACATCATCAGATCCAACTCCGACAAATACTTCTTCTTTATCAAATCCATGATAAGAAGCGATCGCTTCTACTAATTTAGTTGCTGCAGGATCAGGATATTTGCGCAGATTCTTGATCCCACTCATCGCTTCCTTGATCTTATCGGATGGCGGATAAGGGTTTTCATTTGTATTTAACTTGATCACACCTTCTTCTTTTGGCTGTTCACCCGGCGTGTAAGGTTCTACTTTTCGTACATTGTCTCTCCAGCTGTTCATTGAAAGTCTCCTTTATCTATATTGGCTTATTTGCGATAGTCATCGATCAGTTTCTTAAATAATGGAAGGGCTTTTTCGATACGTTCTGTTGGTACACAGTAAGAAATACGCACATATCCTGGGCATCCAAAGCTGTCCCCAGGTACGATCAACAGATCATATTCTTTCGCCTTCTCGCAAAATGCATTGGCATCTTCTTCTAATGCTTTCGGGAATAAATAGAAAGCTCCACCTGGTTCTACACATTCATATCCCATATCCACTAATGCATTATAGAATAAATCTTTGTTCTTCTGATAGATTGAAAGGTCAGAAGTTAAATCTACACATTCTCCAACAACTTTCTGATATAAGGTTGGCACACAGACATAAGAAAGTAAACGTGCAGATGCGATAAACGCTGGCAGTAACTGTTCAAAATCTTCTGCCTCATTTGGTGCTACGATATAACCGATACGTTCTCCCGGCAGTGATAAGGATTTACTAAAAGAATATGCTACTAATGTATTGTTATAAAAATGTGGAACATATGGCACTTCAAATCCATCATACGCGATCTCTCTGTATGGTTCATCGGAAATGATGTAAATGCTGTGTCCATATTCTTTTTGTTTCTTCTCTAATAATGCAGCTAATTTCTCAATCGTCTCTCTGGAATAAACAACTCCGGATGGGTTGTTTGGAGAGTTGATCAAGATTGCTTTGGTATGCTCATTGATCGTTTCTTCTAATTCTTCGAAATTAATCTGGAATACTCTGGTATCTGCAGAAATGACCTTTAATCTGCATCCTGCTCCCTGTGCATATACTGCATATTCTGGGAAATGTGGTGCGAATGTGATAACTTCATCTTCTGGCCCATCAACTAATGTCTTAAAGCAAATACCAAGGGCTGCTGCCGCTCCGATCGTCATAAAAATATTCGCTGCTGTATAATTTGTATCAAATCTTTTATTTAAAGACTTGGCAATGTTTTCTCTTACTTCCAGTACTCCAGCATTGCTTGTATATCCATGAATATCCACTGGATCTGCTGTTTTTAACAGGCGAAGTGCTGTCTCATCAATTTCTTTTGGTGCTGGAACACTTGGATTCCCGATACTGAAATCAAATACATTTTCTGCTCCGACTTCTTTTGCTCTCTTCATTCCATATTCGAAAATATCACGGATAATAGAATGCTGTTTCGATAATTCTACTACTTCTTTTGATAACATGATCTGTCTCTTCCTTTCTTTGCCATTAGTTTTATTTTACAAAAAAATGCAGAAAATTACAACAACCCTCGCTGATTGCTGTAATTTTCACGTAATATCATTTGACGATCATTTTATTCATCTAATGCATCTCTTAAGCTCTTTGTAAACTCATAAACCTTTTCAGGACTTTCTTTACCATATTGACTGATCAATTTGACGATCGCACTTCCGACGATGACACCATCACAATATGTACTCATTTTCTTTGCCTGTTCTGGTCCTGAAATACCAAATCCCACTGCACAAGGAATTGTTGCATTCTTCTTGATCACACCGAAGAATTCATCAAAATCTGTTGTAAATTCACTTCTTGTTCCTGTAACTCCGATGGAGGATACACAGTATAAGAATCCTTCTGCTTCTTTTGCGATCATTGCGATACGGTCATGAGATGTCGGTGTTACAAGACTGATATTGTCAACTCCGTAAGCTGTTGCCACTCCCTGAATCTCGTCTTTTTCTTCGTATGGCATATCAGGCACGATGACGCCCTGAATCCCACATTCATTACAAAGGTCAAAGAATCTTTCGGTTCCAAAACGATAGATCGTATTGAGATACATCATCATGACAAATGGTGTTTCTTTGATCTCTTCTCTTAATTCTTTTACCATCTGAAAGATTCCCTTTAGTGTTGTACCACCTGCGAGTGAATGCTGGCTGGCTTCCTGAATGACAACACCCTCAGCGATCGGATCTGAGAATGGAATACCGATCTCGATCACATCTGCTCCTGCTTTTACCATAGCTCTGATATTTTCTTTTGTTGTTTCGTACCCATAATCTCCAGATACGATGTAAGTTACTAATGCTTTTTGCCCATTCTTTTTTCTATTCTCAAATGTTTCTCTAATTTTCATCTAACTGCACTCCTCTATATCTTGCTACCTGATAAACGTCTTTGTCTCCACGACCGGACAGACAGATAACGACTGACTGGTCTTTACTCATTGTTGGGACGATTTCCATTGCTGCTGCAACTGCATGAGATGATTCGATCGCAGGGATCACTCCTTCTGTTTTGGATAAATATTCAAAGGCTTTGACTGCCTGTTCATCTGTGATACTCATATATTCTGCTCTTCCGATTTCATGAAGATGTGCATGTTCTGGTCCGATTCCCGGATAATCAAGCCCTGCTGAAATAGAATAGACTGGTGCAATCTGTCCATATTCATCCTGACAGAAATAGGATTTCATTCCGTGGAAGATTCCTAATTTTCCTGTAGCGATCGTTGCGGCTGTTTCCGCAGTATTAATTCCTCTTCCTGCTGCCTCACAACCGATCAGTCGTACACTCTCATCTTCGATAAAATTGTAAAATGCACCGATTGCATTGGATCCGCCTCCCACGCAGGCAAGCACTGCATCCGGGAGTTTTCCTTCTTTTTCCATCAACTGTTCCTTGATCTCTTTTGAAATCACAGCCTGAAAATCACGCACAATCTGCGGGAATGGATGTGGTCCCATGCAAGAACCGAGTACATAATGTGTATCTTCTATTCTCTTCGTCCACTCTCTCATCGTCTCCGATACAGCATCTTTTAAAGTTGCTGTTCCGGTTGTGACTGCATGTACTTTTGCACCTAAAAGTCTCATTCTGTAAACATTCAATGCCTGACGTTCTGTATCTTCTTTTCCCATAAAGATTTCACATTCCATATCCATCAGTGCTGCTGCTGTCGCTGTTGCCACTCCATGCTGACCTGCACCGGTTTCTGCAATAACCCTGGTCTTTCCCATTTTCTTTGCAAGAAGAACCTGACCAAGTACATTATTGATCTTATGTGCTCCGGTATGATTCAAGTCTTCTCTTTTCAAATAAATCTTTGCACCGCCCAGATCTTCCGTCATTCTTTTGGCATAATACAGCCGGGATGGTCTTCCCGCATATTCATTTAAAAGTGTATTCAGCTCATCGTTAAATTCTTTGTCGTTTTTATAATGATTATAAGCTTCTTCAAGCTCGATCACTGCATTCATCAGCGTTTCAGGAATGTACTGTCCGCCATGAATCCCATATCTTCCTTTTGTCATTTTTTAACTCCTTCTTTTTTATTTTCTTTTGTTCTCTTGTTTCTATATTGTTTTCCCGGTATCCCGCACTGCTTTTACTGCTGCCAGTATTTTTTTCCGGTCTTTTTTTCCATCGGTTTCTACAGAACTGCTCAGATCGATCACTGCAGGATGATATATCTGGATCGATTCTTTTATATTTTCTGTTCCGAGTCCTCCTGCCAGGAAATATCGATGATCCGGCACTGCTTTTAAAATGCTCCAGTCAAATGTTTTTCCTGTTCCTTTTCCATGATCTAACAGCACTTCATCTGCAACAGTATCAAAAGCTTTTTTTACCTCTTCTTCCGTACTGACCTTCACCGCTTTGATCAACGGTTTCGCTGTCAGTTTTTTCAGATTTGCTATATAAGTTTCATCTTCATTTCCATGAAGCTGAGCAAGATCGATCAGATCTTCATTTAGCAGCTTCGCAACCGATTCAGCAGGTGCATCTACAAAAACTCCGACTGCTTTCATCTCTTTTCTAAGTATTTTCTTCAGTTCTGCAAGCTGGTCCACAGAAATATTTCTTTTGCTCGGCGGGTAATTAATAATAAATCCACAATAATCCGGGCATGCCTCGTTGACCGCCTCAATATCTTCCATTCTGCTCAGCCCACAGATTTTAATCTTTGTTTTTGGAATCTTTGATCCTGGGGGCTGTGATTTCTGAATCTGCGATTTCAAAATCCGGGCTTTTGGGATTCCGGGATCTTTATTTTCTTCTGACATTTTCAACATCCTTTCCGGGTTTCCATCCGCAGTTCTGCGAGCTTCTTTTTCCGGTCTTCCGCCCGCATCAGCAACTCCCCGATCAGCACTGCATCTGTTCCATTTTTATAAAGGGCTTTCATATCTTCTCCCCCTTTAATTCCGCTTTCTGACACGAAAACGGTCTTTGGATCTACCAGTTCCCGCAACCGGATACTGTTGTTGATATCTACCGTGAAATCTTTCAGATTCCGATTATTGACTCCTATGATTTTTGCTCCGATCCTGTCTGCCGTCAAAATCTCCTCTTCACTGTGAGTTTCCACTAATGCAGAAATTCCAAGCTCTTCCGCCAGTTGATGATATGCTTTTAACTGCCCTTCATCCAGACAGGAACAGATCAGAAGCACTGCGGCAGCTCCCATCGCTTTTGCCTGATAGATCATATATTCATCACAGGTAAAATCTTTTCGGAGTACCGGAATGGATACTTTCTGTACGATCTCTTCCAGATAGCGGTCACTTCCCTGAAACCAGAATGGCTCTGTCAGACATGAAATTGCTGCCGCACCGCCAGCTTCATAATCCTGTGCTATCTGCACATATGGAAAATCCGGTGCAATCAGTCCTTTAGAAGGAGATGCCTTTTTTGCCTCGCAGATAAAGGAAAGTCCCTCTGCACGAAGTGCCTGCTCAAATGCAAATTTTGTTGTATCGGAACTGGCTTTTTCTTCTGCCTTTTTTCTTATTTCATTTATGGGAATTTGCTTTTTTTCTCCTCTGATCCGTTCTTTTGTTCTTTCCGTGATCGTCTCAAGAATGTTCATACCTGCTGTTTCCTTCCTGTTTTTGTTGTTCTCTTACATTTATTACTTCTGGCTTTCTTCTCTGAACTGTTCCAGCTTCTTCAAAGCAAGACCTTCATCAATGATCTGCTCTGCTTTTCTTATTCCTGCTTCAATCGTATCTGCCTTGCCTGCAATATAGATCGCGGCTCCGGCATTCAGGCACACTGCCTGACGTTTCGGTCCTTTGTCTGCCCCTGACAGAATCTCCATCGTGATCTTTGCATTTTCTTCCGGTGTTCCTCCGGTCAACGCACCTTTTTCACAGCGTTCATATCCAAATTGTTCCGGTGTGATCTCGTATGAAATGAATTTTCCATCTTTAATCTCACATACAGATGTTGCCGCACACATGGAAATTTCATCCAGCTTATCCTGTCCGTAAACGACCATTCCACGGACAACTCCCAGATTCGCCATTACCTGTGCCAGTGGTTCAACAAGACTCTGATCATATACACCCATCAATTCCATATTTGCACCGGCCGGATTGGAGAGTGGTCCGAGAATATTGAAAACTGTACGGATTCCCAGTTCTTTACGGATCGGTCCGACATATTTCATTGCGATATGATAATTCTGTGCGAACAAGAAACAAATCTGTATCTTATTCAATAATTCTGTGCTTTTCTCCGGTGGAACATCAATTTTAACGCCCAATGCTTCAAGTACATCTGCTGCACCGGACTTTGAAGATGCTGCACGATTTCCATGCTTTGCTACTGGGATTCCTGCTGCCGCAATAACCATGGAAGAGGTCGTTGAAATGTTAAAGGAATTGGATCCGTCTCCACCTGTTCCTACAATTTCAAGTACATCCATATCATGAAGCAGTTTGATGCAGTGTGCCCGCATACCGGATGCTGATGCTGTAATCTCATCGATCGTTTCACCTTTCATGGAAAGAGCTGTCAGATATGCGGATTTCTGTACATCTGTCGCTTTCCCCTCCATGATCTCATTCATGACCTGCTCTGCTTCTGCATATGTCAGATCTTCTTTTTTGGCCAGTTTGATAATTGCTTCTTTAATCATTTTCTGCTCCTCCTGTGTCTGCATAATTTACTGCTTTTCTATAAAGTTTTTTATCATCGTAAATCCTTTCGGTGTCATAACTGACTCCGGGTGAAACTGTACACCATAGATTGGATATTTTTCATGCTCCATTGCCATCACTTCTCCGTCTTTGCTTCTTGCAGTCACCTTAAGTTCTTTCGGAAGTGTATCTTCTTCCACTGCAAGGGAGTGATAGCGTGCCACCTGCACCGGCTTTTCAAGTCCTCGGAATAAAAGACTGTCTGTATCCACATCCTCAAGGAGTGACGTTTTTCCATGCATCAGATGCTTTGCATATCCTACGGTTGCTCCAAATGCTTCTGCGATTGCCTGATGTCCCAGGCACACTCCGAGAATCGGGATCTTTCCTTTTAATTCCCGGATCACATGGATACATTCTCCCGCCTCAGACGGTTTTCCCGGACCTGGCGAGATTACAATCTTACCCGGATTCATTTTCAGGATTTCTTCTGAAGTGATCTCATCATTTCGCACAACCTTTACATCCGGTTCAATTTCTGCAATAAACTGATACAGGTTATATACAAAACTGTCATAATTATCAATTAAAAGTATCATTCCAGACCTCCTTCTGCAATCTTAATTGCCTGCAATACTGCTCCTGCCTTGTTCAGACATTCCTGAAATTCATTTTCCGGAATACTGTCCGCTACGATTCCTGCACCGGACTGTACCCGGACACTTCCATTTTTCTTATATGCCAGACGGATGGAAATACAGGTATCTACATTTCCGGCAAAATCAAGATATCCGACTGCTCCTCCATAAATTCCTCTTTTTTCCTTTTCCAGTTCTGCGATAATCTCGCATGCCCGGATTTTTGGTGCTCCTGAAAGAGTTCCGGCAGGAAGAATCGCATCCACTACATCAAGAGCATCTTTTTCCTCACTGATCGTTCCGGTTACAGTAGAACCTATATGCATAACATGGGAAAATCTCTGGATTTCCATATATTTATCTACTTTAACACTTCCCGGCCGGCTGATCTTTCCGACATCATTTCTTCCCAGATCTACAAGCATGTTATGTTCTGCCAGTTCTTTTTCATCTGCCAGCAGTTCTCGTTCCAGCCTCTGATCTTCCTCCTCCGTCTTTCCACGGGGTCTTGTTCCTGCCAGCGGGAAGGTGCAGACCGTTCCATTTTCAAGCTTCGCAAGCGTTTCCGGCGAAGCTCCTGCCACTTCGATATCGTCACTTGAGAAGTAGAACATATAAGGTGACGGATTCGATGTCCGCAGTACCCGGTAAGTATCAAAAAGACTTCCTTTTGCCTTTGCCGTAAGTGGATTAGAAAGAACCACCTGGAAAATATCACCTTCCCGGATATATTCTTTTGCTTTTTCCACCATTCTGCAATACTCTGCTTTTTCTGCTCCCGGCTGAAATTCTTCTTCCAGTTTCAACGGTTTAAATACTGCCTTTGCACCACTGCGGATCAGTCGCTCCATTTCTTCCAGTTCTCTTTGTGCATTTTCGTAATTTTCTTCCAGGTCTCCATCCAGCCGGACTCCGGTGATCAGGATCAGCTTCTGTCTGTAGTTATCAAAGACGATAACCCTGTCAAATAACATCAGATCCGCATCCCGGAAATCATTTTCTGACGCTCCATTTAAAATCGGTTTCAGTGATGGTTCCCCATATTTGATGTAATCATATGAAAAATATCCCACCAGACCACCTGTATATGGCGGTAATCCGGGAACAACCGGGCTTTTATAGTCTTTTAAAATCTCCCGGAGAATTTTCCCCGGATGATCCGTCTGGACTTCTCTTTTTATCTTCTCATCCTCTTCATTTCCTTCAAGGATGACTACTTTTCCATCCATACACGTAATTTCCATTGTCGGTGCATAGCCCAGGAAGGAATACCTTCCCCACTGTTGTCGGTCCTCCGCACTTTCCAGCAGATAGCAGTGTCTGCTGGCCGCCCGAAGGGTTCTCATAACGCTGATCGGTGTAAATGCATCAGCATAGAGTTCTCTGCTGACCGGAACTCTTTTATATTTTCCTGATGCAGCATAATTTTGAATCATTTCCAGTGTCTCATTCATCTGTAGTCCTCCTTTTATGTCGAAATTTTATTCCGGCAGGGACAAAATAAAAAAGTCCCTGACAGAATATTTCTACTCTGTCAAGGACGGTAAGTCTAATTTATTTCCGCGGTGCCACCTTGATTCATGGAATTTTCCATGCACTTTGCGAGATACAATCATATCTCCGGCAACTGACGTATGCCTCCACGTCACAGAATACTCAGAATTATAAATCAATATCCAATCTGAAATTTTGCAGACCTCTTTTATAAATTCCTTTGACTGTACCCTCAGCGGTCCATTTGGCAGACTGCGTTTCAATCCGGCTCTCAGCCTCCCGGACTCTCTGTATGTGCACGACTACTTTGATCTCCGCTTCAACGGTTTATTTTTCTTAAATTTGGTGACATTTTACTACTTTAGTGCAGTGATGTCAAGATATATTTTCAATTACTTACGAAATAACCTACGAAATCAGTTCCTTTTGTACTGAAACTCTATTTTCCTATATCTCCTGAAGTTATCTTGAATTACATCAGCTTTCTGAACAGATCTTTCAGATCTTCAACGCTCGCATCTTTCGGGTTACCCGGTGCACATGCATCTGCGTGAGCTGACTCTGCAAGGAACTGCAGATCTTCTTCTTTTAATGCTTCAAGCTTTGTCGGGATTCCAACATCTACAGAAAGTTTCTGAACTGCATCTACTGCGGCTTTTCTGTATTCTTCCACAGACATTTCATCAACGCCCTTTACTCCCATGGCTCTTGCGATCTCACGGTATTTTTCACCTGTGCAGTCAGCATTATATTCCATAACGATCGGAAGCATCATAGCACATGCAACACCATGTGGAGTATCATAAACTGCTCCTAATGTATGGGCCATAGAATGTGCGATTCCAAGACCTACATTGGAGAATCCCATTCCTGCGATGTACTGTCCAAGAGCCATTCCCTCACGACCTTCTTTTTCATTGGCAACAGCACTTCTTAAAGACCTGGAAATAATCTCGATTGCTTTCAAATGGAACATATCAGTCATCTCCCAGGCTGCCTTTGTTGTATATCCTTCGATTGCGTGAGTCAGGGCATCCATTCCGGTAGATGCTGTCAGTCCTTTTGGCATAGAAGACATCATTTCCGGGTCAACCACTGCGATTACCGGCATATCATGTGAATCTACACATACAAATTTTCTCTTTTTCTCTACGTCTGTAATAACGTAATTGATCGTTACTTCTGCTGCTGTACCGGCTGTTGTTGGAACTGCAATAATCGGAACGCAAGGGTTCTTTGTCGGTGCAACACCTTCCAGACTTCTTACATCTTCAAATTCCGGATTTGCAATAATGATACCAATTGCCTTGGCTGTATCCATGGATGATCCTCCACCGATTGCAATAATATAATCTGCTTCTGCATCTTTAAATGCCTGAACGCCATGCTGCACATTCTCGATGGTCGGGTTTGCTTTAATATCAGAATAAATTTCATAAGCAAGTCCTGAATGATCAAGGACATCTGTCACTTTTCCTGTCACTCCAAATTTAATCAGATCTGGATCAGAACATACAAATGCTTTTTTGAATGCTCTTGCCTTTGCTTCATTTGCGATTTCCTGAATCGCACCTGCTCCATGATAAGATGTCTCATTTAACATAATTCTGTTAGCCATTGTAATCATTCTCCTTTTTTCAACAGATTCTTCCGGCAGACTATCCTGTCCGGTTTTTATGTCTTTATTTTAACAATTTGTTTTTCAAAATGGAAGTTACAATTTAGTATATCTGTAACATTTTCACAATTTTTTTACACTTTTCACTTTTTCTTTATACTATGTGAACGATAAATTTGTAGTTGTTGGGGTGATACGCTTGTAAATCAGAAAGCTTCTTTGTGGCGAAGCGGACGCGGAAATCAGAGATATTCCTTCGCAGTGCAGGCCCGCTTTACCTCAGCCCGTTGACCGTTTGTAAC
>OLNK01000465.1_pt1 | contig 51506 bp, 30 predicted proteins | sample 1672791 | NCBI WGS metagenome assembly OLNK01 (sample SAMEA3136724, study PRJEB25190) | human gut metagenome | biome: human gut; feature: human-associated habitat; material: faeces | place: Austria | collected 2013 | reverse complement strand
GAAGGCAACCTGAACAATGAGATCGGTCTGCCGCTGACGCTCATGCCGGATCCAGCGCTCACCGCCCGGATCGCTGTAGGTTGTCTCATCGGATGTGACCGCAACACTCTTCCGCTTTCCGTTTTTCGATACCACGCTGAACGTATATTTCTGTCCACCTTCCATGTAATCATAAAAATCATAGCTAGTAGACGTCGTTTCTGCAGAGGTCACCGTACGTCCATCCCGCTTTAATACTATCATATAGGAAGTTGCCCGGTAGCCCTTCTGCCAGGAAGCCGTGGTCGTGCCGCCCCAGTGCGGGTTGACCGGCGCACCGATTTTACCGCCGTATGGCTCCAGATCCACCGTTACCTTTAATTCATCTTTCGTGCTTTTCTTGCTGACAACCTTATACACATCGCCTTTTACATTAACTCTCAGGCTGCTCTTTTTAAACTTATAGCCCTCGTCCGCCTCCAGCGTCACGATAATTCTCGGATATTCCGAAGCATTCCAGCTATTTCCATTTGGAATGATCGTCTCAAAGCCATCGTAGGTGAATCCCTCTCCTGAACAATTCACCTCAATCGCATCGGAATCCTCTTTCGTGATATCAGATTTGATATTGATTGTCACTTTCTTGATCTCGACATCGTCATCATCGGCATAGGCTGTATAGCCGGTATGAAAAAACATCATACTGAACGCCAGCAGCATACCGCATACCGACCGGACAATCCGATGTCCCTTCACATGAGATGTATGACCTTTCATCACCATTCCCTCCTCACTCCTTTTCTGCCCTTCTCATTTCCATCTTTCTTCGAACCACCGGAAATTCCACAGTTCCTGATTGTAAATCAGGCCACCTGCTACCAGGCAGCCTGACTTACCAGATCTGCTTCCTGACTGAAACTGCAGTTCCATCCAGAAAGCAGATTGTCACTTTATAAATTGACTCATTTTACTTTGCATTTCTTCTGCGAAGCCAGAAGCTGCCCAGAATCAGCAGGATCGCTGCCGCGATACCGCCCAGAATCTTGAAGCCCCGCTTATCGGAATCCGTGTGGTGTGCTCCGGCATTGACCTGTCCGTAGTTCACATTGATGCCCTGGCGGGACAGTGCCTCCATCTTTTCCTCTGCACTTAAGACCACTCCGCCATTCGAGGAGAGAAGTTCGCCTGCATTGTAAAGCTTGTATTCGCCGCTCGCCGCATCGTAAACCGGAAGCCAGCTGCTGTTTAACGCCTCTTTCGTGCGCTCTGCATCATGGCTGCTGATCGCCGCTGCTACCTTGTCTGTTCCAAGTTTCGTACCTGTCTGGCCCGATGCAGCACTTCCAGCCGCATTCGCGTCTACGCCAGCCTGACCAGCTGCTCCTGCCTCCGTTCCACTCTGACCGGATATTCCAGTCTGACCCGATGCAGCATCTCCAGCCGCCCCAGCTTCTGCACCAGCCTGACCTGCTGCGCCTGCCTCTGTTCCGCTCTGACCTGCGCCAGTGCTTCCGGCTGCTCCGGCTTCCGTTCCGCTCTGATCTGCGCCAGCGCTTCCGGCTGCCCCGGCTTCTGTTCCGGTCTGGCCTACTGTGCCTGCCTCGCTTCCACTCGGCTCTGCACCATTTCCAGCTTCTCCGGCCTGACCGCTGCGCCCGCCGGTTCCAGCCTTCTCACGTTCGGCAGCTGTATCACCTGCCGGACCCGTGCCGGTCTTTCTGTCCGCACTCTTCTCTACATCCGTCTGTGTGCCATCAAGGTCTGCCTTGGCGCCTTCTCCAGACTGTACTGCAGCCTGCGAATCCTTCTCAGAATCACTCTGCGTCCTGGAGTCACTCTTAGAAGTTTCCTTCTTCAGGGACTCGGACTCCGGGGACTCATTTTCTGAATCCGAAGCATTGCTCTTCGCTCTGTTCGACCTGGTCTTCTTCATACTGCTGTTCTTAGAAGACTTCTTCGACTTGGATCTTTCTTCGTCTGCATTCTCCGCATCTTCTGCCTCGTCTGCATCCTCCGAATCATTCAGGTCTGCTCCATCATTCTTCGAACTCTGGACACCATTCTTCTTTGCTCCTGTCTCTGAACCAGTCTTATCGCCGCCGTCCCCGGCTTCTCCGGTCTGAACCGTATTCGCAGCCGTCGTGCCGCCAGCCGTTCCATTGCCGTCTCCGGCTTCTTTCTGCTCATTCGAGCGGACACCGGAATCCGACTGTCCCGCATCACCGCCGGCACCTCCTGCTGTATTGCCGCGGAGGACTCCTGCGATGGAGTTCTGCGTTCCGGTTCCATTGGTACCGTCGTACAGGTTCTTCACCTCATTTAAATCAACCTTATTGCCCAGATCCGTTGCTGCCAGATAGCTGGAGCGGGCACTCTTGAACATACTGTCGGTCTTATCGGAGATCCACTGTTTTGCGAAATCAACCAGATTGACCGCATCCTCATCATTCTGAACTACTTCCAGATTTTCACCGGTCAGGTAGTTGAATGCGAAGACCTTGCCGGAATTATAGCGTCCAACCACTATCGGTGCGTCGGCATATGCCGTGTTGGAAATCTCACCGATGGAAGCATTCTGGAAGCCATCCGGAAGCTTGATCTCATCTTTGCCGATGTCAGCCAGTTTTCCGTCCTCTCCCAGAACCGTCATAAAGGACTCGTCCTGATAGTGGTCGATGATCCAGCCATCCGGTGAAACCGGATTCTGTGCATTGTAGAGACTCAGCTCACCATTCTTGACAATCGCCTGATATGGAAGCACGGATGCCTCTTCTGAATCCTCCTCCGAAAGAGCCATCGGTTCTGCTGACAAGGTAAAGTTCTTGTATACCTGCAGTTCATAACCTGCATAGTCCCAGTCATACAGAGGTACTGTATCCAGTTTTTCACCGTTGGAACCGGCTGTTCCGATGATACTTCCGCTCTCCAGATCGATGATATTGCCATCCAGATCCAGAGCACATCCGTTAAACAGATGGATATACTCTCCGGCTTTCACACCTTCCGGAGTGCCTGCGCCTCCGGCGGTCAGGTAATACCAGGAATCCCCGTTTACCATAACACTGTGTGCCAATTCATCCGGATCAATCTCATATTCCTCTGATTTAACTCCGTCGGTTACCTCTGCCGTCAGAGGTGTCTGATAATCATAAGAGAATGTCATCACACGACCGGTGATAGCCTCATCAGCCAGAACATCCTGGCCAGAGAGAATCCGTACCCGGTACTCTGGTACCGCTGCCTCCGTGTCTCCATAGGCAAAATCGGCATCCATATCGTATAATGTATCTCCGTTTTCTGTTCCCGCTGCCGGTTTCTGTGCCTCGCTTGAAGAGTCATCCGCGGACGCATCTTCTTCATCCACAACCGGACGCATGCCGATACCGGCTTCTGCATCCTTCGTCACATCCCGGTCAAATTCCAGGTTGATGCTGCCTGCACCGGAGGCATAAACCTCCAGGCCCGGAAGCTCGCCCTCCGTCATGGCCAGTGTCGTCACTCCGCCCTGTGGAATCGGAATACCGGCTCCGATTGCCTTCATGGAAAGAGTGCCTTTCGCCTGGATAGGCTCTGTCTCACTCTTAAGAATCTCCAGCCCGTCAGTTGCTTTTGAGTAAGGCATAATGCCATTTGCTAAGTCTTCCTCGGACCAGTAGGACATATCCGGACTGGTGATGTTATGGTACGGACTCTCATTATTTGAACCTGAGAGAGCCATCTTCACAGATGTTGTCAGAGCAAGTCCTGTCTTTGTCTGCTGCTCAGTGTCCTTAAAGACATTTACGGCCAGACTTTCCGCTGAATTTCGAATCAGCTTCATACCGTCCCAGATATAGGAACTGTCCATCTGCCCTGCATCTGCTAAACCGGTGCTTGTATTGAAGTCCATCCAGCCGACAGATGTACTGCCGCTGGAAACCGATGTCAGCGCCAGCAGATTCGCTTTGAAGCGATCCGGAGTCATCTCCTCTGGTGCTTCTGTAATCAAAACACCATCTGCACTGTATCGGTCATCACCACGTACAAACTCTCCGGTCAGACCGCCGGCACGATCGGAAGATGCGGAAACTGTACCTGTTACAATCGTCCGTTTTACCCGTGTGTCCGGATAGTAACTTGGTGCAGATGCAAAGTATCCCAGACTGAACATTCTTCCGGACACACCACCGGCTCCAAGTGTTGCTGTTACATTCGCATTGATAATATTTCCAAAAATATCTCCGCAGTAAAGATCTCCCACCAGACCTCCGGCATAGGCAGTTGCTGAGATATCCACCTTGCTGACAAAACACTTTTGGATAGAATGCGGCCGTACCATTCCGAAGAGACCGCCGGCATAGTTGCCTGTTGCTTTAATTTCAGTGTTGTACACACCAATATTGGTAAATCTACTTGTATAATTTGGATTCTGATAACCGGAATATCCTCCCACATAGCTGGAACCGCTGATTGAGGAATTCTCAACCAATGCGCTATTGGTATTCGTGTTCGGATATTTTCCGTAAACACCGCCGATATAATCTGAGCCGCTGACCGTCACGTGGTTGATCAGCATATTATAGCCATCTCCCACTTCACCAGACACACCACCGGCACAATTCATCATGGAGGAAACCTTATTATCCTCGCTGATGAGATATTTCGGATAGTTCCAGCTGCCTCCACCGGCGTAAGAACCTGCACTCTCATAATTGCATTCTATATCACTGTTATAAATCTCACAGTAGATAATATTTTCTGTGCTCTGTCCCTGATATCCGAACAGACCGCCGACATATTGATAACCTTTAATTCTATTGCGGATGATCTCACTGCCGACTGCATCCTTGTTCGTTCCGGTTCTGGCACCACGGTAATCCAAATCCTTGTCACTCTCAACCGTACGCCGGCCCAGACGATACCCATAATAAGTGAGGGATCCTGCCGGATCTTTGGTTATGCCAATCAGGCCGCCGACATAGGTCGTTCCGATTACCTGGATGCCATCGGCTGACAAATGCTCTGCCTCTCCTTCCAGACGGCCGATGAGACCGCCAATATGGCTCGGACCACCGGAATTGCCTTCTCCGCCTGCGATGCGGTACTGATAGTTTCCGTTTTTATCCAGCGTTCCGGTCGCTGTGATGTCCTCGATCCGGCCGGATGCTGCGAAGCCGCAGAGACCTCCGGCATAGGAACTGGTTACCGTGATGCGGATATCTTTCAGATTCACATTCTTCACCGTACCCATGTTAGTTCCGATGAGTCCCGTTTTCTGGCTTCTTGACGGGGCCGTGATCGCGATATTCTCAAAAGAGGTATTGCGGATCTCGCCCTGGTTGATACTGATAAGGCCGACGTTTTCACCACCGCTGACCGTTGATGAGGATGCGGAAGTAACCGTCATATCCTTAAATGTCAGATTTTCCATGGTACCGGTCAGAACCTGGAACAGAGACTGTCCCTGACTCTGAATCTGGTAGGAAAGGTTTGAAATCGTATGGCCCGAACCAGCTCCCACCAGACGGTTTATCTTTAAGTTCAAAGGTACATCCGAAACCTGGCTCAGATCGATCTCTCCCGTGATACGGAAGTTCTCATAATTCTGGCCATATTTTGTCATCACGTCTTTAAACTGCTGTGCATCTGCAATATCGTGATACAGCGGAGTGCTTCCAAAGGAAAGCGGTGCGGTCAGAACCTGTTTGGCACCTCCCTCTGCCTTCTGAAGGGTAACTGTCACCTGGTAGCTGTCCAGATAAGACTCGATTCCTATCTTTTCATAGATTCGAATCAGGCTTCCGTCCGGATTGAACTCATCCTTCGGTGCTGATTCTGCCTCCGGCAGCAGCACCAGTCCCGGTGCCTCCGCCTTCGTCACCTCATAGAGTGTTTTCTGGTTCGGCACATCATAAGCCCCATCGACCGTCAGACGCACACTGTAGATTCCGGTTGTCTCATCCTTCATTCCCTCTGCTTTCAGAGCAAGGGACGGATCCGGAAGGCTCACCGGTTCCTGGTATGCAAGGAGTGCACCCTCTGTATCAAGCAGCATCGGAAGTACTCCGTTCTCCGCCGTACAGGCTTCGCCGCTCTGTCTTCCATTTAAGTCAAAGGAGGCACCCAGCACCGCATAATCGCGGTATGGAACCTTCGTCCAGAGTTCTGCAAGAGAAGACAGGCGGTTTACATCCCGAAGCTCAGCCGCCGGTGCTTCTTTACCCAGAAGCTGTCCGCTGTAGCCCACCGTTCTTCTGGTGGTATACCGGTAGATACCGGATGTACCGACGATACGCTGGACAGCACCAGATGCACCTGTATTGGAGCTGGTGGTATATATATTGCCAAGGGATACGAGACTCTCAAGAGAAACCTGGGCTGTCAGCTTTCCGACGATACCGCCCAGATTGTCTGAGATACTGTTGATGTCCACATAGCTCCAGACTTTCTGGATAGGGGAACCAGAGGTTCCGGCGATACCGCCTGCATTCTGGAAACTGGTGTGAATACTTCCCTGGACATAGACATTTTCAATCGGAGAGCCAGAGCCCTGTACACCTGCCAGTCCGCCGATACCGGCTGCCGTATATCCGGCATCTGCCTTAATGGTAGTTCCCTGTACATAAGAATTTGCAACATTCGTTGAACTGAGAGAACCTGCCAGTCCGCCGAGATACAGGGTATTCTTCTGAATCTCCTGACTCACAAGTTTCATGTCACGGACACCACAGTTTGTGATGGAGACATTATTCATCTCTCCTGCCAGCACACCGCCGTATCCATATACATTTACGGTGTCATATCCATCCGTTCCAACCACAAAGACGTGATCCATGGAAGCGGAATCCTTCATGGTACCGACAAATCCGGTTCGAAGGGTCGCTGACTGATGGTTCGATGACAGCTTCAGTCCCTCCACTGTCAGGTTCTCGATGATTCCCTTGCTGATAGTCTCAAAGACAGAACCGTACTGAATCTCCTGCAGGTTCTTCAGTGTATGGCCATCACCGTCCAGAGTACCGGTAAAGGTACCGCGGATACGCACATCATCACTGTAGGAACCCGAAAAATCAATATCATTTTTCAACCTGTAGTTTCCAGCCAAATCATCCTTGATGGTCTTCCATTCGCTTAATTTGCTGATAGGCTTAAAGAAGCTGGCCAGAATGGATCGATTTGTATAATCGTACTGGTTGATCGTCAGGGAACCTGCCCCGCGGTAGTAAACCCGGGTAACGGTATAGGCGGAACGGAAAATCGTCGGCTCCATCAGCTTTACCGTTACCTTGTAGCTGGTTTCGGTTGCTCCCTGTCCCTCCTGAATCTCTGCCGTCAGGCCATTCACATCCAGGCCGGTGATCTCATAACCATTGGGATTATAGAACTCCAGGTTCACCAGAGCATAATCACGACCCTGATCATCCGTTCCCGTCTCTGTTACCTCACTACTGATGATATCCGGATAGGAACTGATGCCCACCAGTGGAAGGCCGATGAGATCCTGCTTGGACTTCAGGGAATCCGGCAGGTTCAGGCGTGGGTAATAGCCCGCCTTGATCATGTTCTCTACCTCGAAGGCACCCTCACTGTTAAAGCACTTCTCATGCCAGGAGGCAGAACGCAGTGTACGGGTCTCGATAGGTTCTGCCGTCTTATAGACTGCATTACCATCCTTTCCATAGGTCTCGCCCCGCTCTGAAAGGATATAGGTATCCTGCACAATACCGGCACCGTATCCGACGGTTCCGCCGTAGAGTGTGAAGGGTTCCAGATCGGTCTGCTTATAATCTTCGAATCCATACTTATAGATATCACCCACTGAAAGCACATTCCGGACGCGTCCGGAGTTGTAACCAACCGCCAGACCAACCGTATGCATATCGGTTCCCTCTTCGATCTGCACCTGGCTTAAGGTGAAGCAGTTATACACGGTTCCGGAGTTTGAGCCGGTAATACATCCGTTCTGGGAACGGCTTCCCTTCTCGCCTCCATACACACCGCTTCCTGTGATCAGGCTTCCTCCATAGACATAACCGTTGCGGACGATTCCATCATTGCCTCGCGTCACGCCGCCGGAACCGACTCCTACATACTGGCCATTGGCCGGAAGTTCCACTGCAAAATTCTCGATGACACCGCTCTGCCGGTTGTTGTAGACGATTCCACCATGATAAATCGGAAAACGTCCCTTAAACTCTACATGAGCAATGATATTGCGAACAGTTCCGTAGTTATCATAAACAAGCCCGGACACACCTGATCGTCCGGATGCCACACCGGTATACTTAAGTTCCAGATTTTCCACGATGCCGCGGCCGCCCAGAGTGCTAAACAACCGGGAACTTCCCGTTGTATTCCAGGTAAGGGTATAGCCCTGGAAGTCCAGGTGACCATTGAACGGTTCCGTGTCAGAACCAGTATAACCACCGGTTCCGGTACTCGTGATATCATTTAAGACAATAAATTTGCCGTCTTTATGCTGATTTAAAAGTTTCAGGTCATCGGTTTTTGAGATGGTGTAGATCTTCTCACCCGTCTCAAACTTCACCCGCCCCAGCTGGACCTTATGTCCCTTAACCTCCACCAGAAGGCGGATCTCATAAGTTGTGAAGAGATCGACACTGTAATTAAACACCTGGTCAACCTGCTCAATGGAACCATCTGTGACCGCAAGCTCGTGGTGCTCCGTTACCGGCTCTGCCTCCGCAAGCTCTGCATCTGATACATCCAGTCCCTGTACCTTGCGGTACTCCAGCAGATACTCCGGTTTTTCGTCACCTGTGAAACTCTTTAAAAGATCGCTCTCCGGATCCTTGAAAATCACCCGGATCGCAGCTGTCTGGGCGTTATTCTCCGGCTCTGACAGGTCACGAAGTTCCACCTTACCGCTGATTCCGGCACCGGTTGTAAACTTCAGCCAGTTTTCCTTCGGTAACTCATAGTTCTCTTCTTTCCGGGAATCATCAAAATATTCATTATACTCGGATGCATAAAAACCGATGGTATAACTCATGTTATTGGTCAGGTTCCGGAAAATCATCAGATCTTCATCGGATGTATTATCTGCACTGTAGGTACGGTTTGTCTCTATGATACGGCTGTCTACCAGACGCTCTCCGGCATACAGACGCATATTGATTCTTCCATCTGTCACCGTGCCGTCCGGATCATCTATCCGGAAGTTGTAAAGCTCTGCAAAATCCGAGATAACCAAAAGCTCTCCACACTGAATCTGTGGAGAATTTTTCAGTGTCTGGAATCCAGCCTTCGTAACAGCTGCACTGACATCGTATTCATCACTGGCCTGGGTTACTGTAGTCTGAATACTTACGTCATACTTGGTTTTTGATTTAAATTTTCCCTTCGGATACCGCACTTCCACGGTGGCATAAGCACAGATTGCATCCCACACACTGGTGCCTTCCGGGTCATTTCCCAGATAATGGAGTACCACCTGGGGAATACCGACCTCCGGGACAGCATCTGTCAGCACATATGCTTCTCCATCCCGGTTCAGCTGTGCAATTTTCTTGTTCATCCATTCAGAGCGGTTCAGCTCCATTTCCTTGCTTCCGGTCTCTGTATTAGAGAGAACCACCTTGATCCGTGACATCAGCTGAATCAGCTGTTCATTGGTATTGCTGGTCAGATGGAACCGTGCAGTCGCAGAGGACGCTGTGATGCTGTCTTCCGGAACTGTAAGCTCATAGGCTGCTTTACCAAGATTTGAGATAGACGCTGTGTAGAAGGTGGTCTGTCCTATCAAAGCATTTTCTGTTGCTGTTGCCGGTTCTGTATCCTTCAGATCGTAGGTTCCATGGATCTCCATACGGAAATTGCGTCCGGATGGAAGATCCCCCAGTATCTCTGTCAGCATATCCTGGCTCAGATCTACTTTTCTGCGAATCTTGGTAGCCGGATCATCACCGACCTGTTCAAACATAGAAAGCTCTGCTCCGGTCTGCGGATCGCAGAGCACGATATATCCGTCCCGAAGATTGATATATTGTTTATCTTCATTCACGATGGAGATACGCATCTGCTGTTTGCCGACTGCATTCGTGATCAGGGAAACCGAAGCGGTCGGTGCCCGGTAACTGGTCCAGGCGCTTCCCTTCTGCTCCTCCGGATTCGTACACGGAAGTTCATTGCCGAAACGGTCTGTCAGCTTCAGTTCCCAGGTATAATTCGTACCGGATTTAAGTACTGCATCTGAGGTCCAGGTTGTTTTCTGGCCCATACGAAGGCTTCGGATATCCGTACCTGCCAGCGCAAGTGGTTCATCCGTCACTGCTTTTCCGTCTTTCAGGACCGTCACGCTGCCTCTGGCTATATAAAGCATGTCAGATGGAAGGCTGCTGGTCATCTGCATATTGGGAATCTTAATCTTATCTGCATAGAAATCAACTGCCTGTTCCTTGCTGAAGGTGTAGGGTGCCAGATGATTCAGCGAAAGAGTATGAAGCGGAATATCTTCCATGAACTCCTCTGTCTCTTTCACCCCATCTTTATTTAACCAGACAAAGGTACCCTGTACCAGAATACTGGTATCCGGTCTTACGTTCGGAATCTTAATACTGCCTCTTGCTTTAAAGTTCTTTCGGGTGATCAGTTTCTTCTCCTGACCATTCTCTTCTTCGTAAACACGAAGCACCACACGTTTCAGACGCATATCCGGATCCTGGATCTCCAGGTCGCCGTATACATTATATACATCTGCTTTGGCATTTGTGAAAGAAACCACTGGTTTTCGGACATTTCCATGGCTGGAGCCGTTGCCGTCGCTGGTACCGCCGCCTTCTGTGGTATTACCGCTGCTTCCGTGACCACCGTTGGTGCTTCCGCCGCTTTCCGAATCGCCGTGATCACCGCCGCCGGTTCCCATATCATCACCGGTTCCGCCGCCTCCGGAGGTACTGTTATTGTTTCCGCCTCCAGCACTGCTTCCGCCTCCGGCACCGGTTCCCCCCTGGGTACCACCGTGATCAAAATCGGAGCTGCCGCCGTTTTCACTGCCGGAATGATCACCGGAATTTGACTCACTGCTTCCATTGCTGGAACCGCTTCCCTGTGTATTACCGGAACCAGAAGAACCAGAACCGTCTCCGCTGCCTCCTCCGGCATTAGGAAAGCTGACTGACTCACCATTTCCCTGGAAGGAATCTCCTTCGTTAGGCTGATTGGCACCTTCTGCATCCAGTTCTTCACTGGAGAAAACGGTATCGCTGTCATTTTCTTCTTCCGGTGTATTTTCGAGAAGTTCATCCGTATCTTCAAAGCCGCTGCCATCGGTTCCGGAGCCATCCTTTGATGAGTCGTCCCCATCCTCTGTTTCCATCTCTTCTGCTCCATCACCTTCTGACTGTCCGGAACCGGTATGTCTATCGGCTTCGCTGTGGATTCCTTCCTCTGCTGCCATAGTCTCCTCCGGCTTTTCGTCTCTTGCCGCCGGCTCAGAGGGGTCGTGGACTGCACCGATGAGTCTTACGAAGGAATGATAATCGTAAGTATTATCTCGGATCACAACCTTCGCAGATCCAAGATTCTTCAGATCGGAATAAACCAGACGCTCCCCTGCGTATCCATAGGCAGAGAGGTCATCTTCCCGAAAACAAATGAGCGATCCAAGACGCAGGGCATGGTCTAGCCCGTTGCTCCGGATCGTGATCGGAACTGTATTCATATACAGACCATTGTTTAACTTTGCAAATATATATGTATCCTCATCCTGGCCTACGCCTTCGTCATCAAAGGCCGTACCGTCACTGACAAACAGGCCAGCATAAGGCTCATATTCCATAAAATCATCGGTCATCAGGCTTCCTGTGGCCTGAAAATACCAGATACCGGTACCATCACCGGTATAAAACGGATATTCTCCCTGGATCCGATCTTTCTTCGGGCCCAGATAGAGATTGTTGCCCCGACGGTATACCGTGTCACCGGCCCGGAACTTCTCCAGAGTAACCGGATCCGGCTCTTTATCACCGTCGGCACCTTTCTGCAGGGTTTTAGCCAGATTGCGGTCACTTACCGCCACCACATCTGTCTGGATCATGCCCAGTACCTGCAGCCGGTATGCGTATGCAAAACACATAACCGATAAAAGAACTGCTATCGCTGCAATGATTCGTTTCAAGGCTCTGCTCCCCCTTACTTCATTTCATTGATTCTTGGAAGCAGCTCCGGTTTTGTAAACAGAAGCAGCCAGGTTCCATTCGGAAGCCACAGCTTGTTGGTTCCAAGATTCACTGATCCTCCATTTTTGAAGGATGCTTTCACTTCTTTTTCATTGATGGATATCAAACGGGCTGAATCTTCACCGTACACATGCAGATTCAGCGTCTGTCCATACTGTACCACTGCAAATGACATGGCCGGCACTTCGATGGAATCATCCTCCCAGTCGATCTCAGCCGGCTCCAGAAAAATATAGGTTCCTTCCCCGTCAAAGAGAAAACCGCCTGCACCTTCCCGGACATCTTTTTGATCTTTAAGTACGACGGAACCGGTGCTGATATCTGCGGTGGAGAAAGTCTCCAGGCGGTACATCGCGGCATTTCCCACATTCATCTGTACCCAGGCATAAGGCACCGGAAGAAGCATCTTATCGTCACTTCCCATATAGAGAGGTCTCGAACTGATGCTCTGGCCACCGGCGTTTTTCAGATATGTAGCATCATCGGTCCGCTGGAATTTGGTTCCTTCCGGATATTCCGTCTGAACCTCTCCCATATAGGTATACAATTTCTCCTCCGCCCGATACGCGCCTGCCTCCCGGTACATAATAAATACCAGGATAATAATCACAATAGGAATCAGAAACAGCAGCTTCTGAAGCTGAATTTTGCCTCCATAATTGATTCTCAACTTTCGATTTCTTTTTTCTTTCACTGCCTGTCACCTCCTGTTTCTGTTCCTTTTTTATAAAACAGCCGTTTTTTCTGGTTATGTCTTTTCCGCCTTCTTCTCTTTCGCTTTGGTCTGCTGTCGCCGTCTGTCTTTTCATCCGCTGTCTGATTGGGTTCATCCGTTCCATTTTCCGGTGTTTCATCTTCTCCGGGTGCATCTTCTTCACGCGGCGGTTTCTCTTCTGCCACCGGCCGGTTCATCGCCCGATCCTTCGCAAGAAGATACATATCGCGAAGGGTAAAGTAAAGCGCATACAGAATGATGAAAACAATCAGAAGTCCCAGAATGATGAAAATCGGAAACTGAAAACGTGTCTCCAGCAGATAGGAATGCAGCAGATTTTCTGCCATCATCGCTGCAAACAGCAATACACTGTTAAATAAATCGCGAAGCAGCATCTGCATCCGCTTCCAGGCCGTGAACTTTGCCGCCGACAACAGAAGCAGCATCGCCAGATGGCACAGCTGCATATCCACGACAAAGAGGGCACTGGTTGCCGTAAAAAGCAGCCAGAGCCAGGAAGCTGCCAGAAAACAGCACTGTGGCCTTGTCAGACCAAAGAAAAAACGGTAGATCCACAGGTTTTTTCTCTGCCATCCAAAGTGCTTCGTGCCAAAAAGCAGCGCTATCTCCATCGCCAGCGCCACTATGATCGCTGCGATTAAAAATACACGGAACTGCAGAACTATCTGCATTGCATCATTTAACATACATATCCTCTTCTATCAAAAGTTCGAACTGATTCTGCCGGAATACATAATATCCTTCGATATCATCCAGACTCTCCATAATATCCTTCCCCACGATCTGTACACTGCCTTTTACTTTACCGATGGTGGGCATATAATCCTTCAGAATCAGAATGTTGTAGTCGCGGCTGACGATCCGGACCATAGACACATTTTCATAGGTCTTCATACCGCCGGACAGACTCAGCACACTGGCATGAATCGCCATTTCTTCTTTGTTTTCTTTATTTTCTTCCATGGAATTTACCTATCATATAGAATGCAGCCTCGTCCTCGTCATCGTAGACACCATTCAGGATATCTTCCACATCCTGAAGAACATCCTCGATGGCTACGAACTCACCCGGAATACCAGTGAAGTTCTCCGCTACGAACATCGGCTGGGTAAAGTAGTTTCTCAGCATTCTGGAACGATAGAAGATCTCCTTGTCCGCCTGGGACAGCTCTTCGATACCCAGAACTGCGATGATCTCCTCCAGTTCCTCATAACGTGCCAGATAACGGATGGACTCCTCCACCAGATGATAGTGGCGCTCGCCCACCTTCTCCGGATCAATGAGAGTTGATGTGGTTGCAAATACGTCAATGGCCGGATAGAGACCTTTCTCTGCCACCTTTCGTGACAGTACTACCTGTCCGTCCAGATGCTGCATGATGGTCTGTACCGCCTCGTCCGTCACATCATCCGCCGGAATATAGATCGCCTGGAAGGATGTGATGGAACCATGAGGAGTCGAGTTAATACGCTCCTCCACCTCGCTGACGTTCATCTCGATGGTTGCCGGATAACCGTTCTCGATGGGCATACGGTTCATCATGGCACTGATCTCCGAATAAGCCTGTACATAACGGTATATATTGTCGACAAACAGAAGCACATCCTGTTTCTTCTCATCCCGCAGATACTCAGCCAGTGTAAGACCACTGTAGATGGCATGGGAACGGGATGCGGAGTTGTCACCCATCTGTCCAAATACCATGGCCATCTTATCCAGAAGTCCTGCCTCTGTCATCTCGTCATACAGCTCACGGCCCTCACGGGAACGCTCACCGACACCGATAAAGACAGAGTTGGAACCCAGTCCCTGGTATACGTTATGGATCAGCTCTTTAATCAATACGGTTTTGCCGACACCGGCACCGCCCAGAAGACCCATCTTAAAGCCCTTTCTCATAGGTGCAAAGAAATCCAGCACCTTGATGCCGGTCCAGAGAATCTCTCCATTGGCATCGATCTGGGACAGGCTGGGGCTTGACTGGTATACATTCTTCTGACAGATACTGTCAAGAGGCTGCTCATCGATCATGCCGCCGTAGGGGTTAAATACACGTCCTAAGATCTGGTCGGAATACTCCATCGTCAGACCATGCTCTGCTTTCTCTACTTCCATGCCGCGCTTTAAGCCTTTTGTACTCTCAAAAGGAATCGCATTTACCACGCTTCCAGCCACGTCACAGACCTCAAAATGGCGTCTTTCCCCGTCTACTGTCGTGTAGAGCATATCACGCTCTGCCACGCCGGTGCCGTCCGTGAGAATCTCTACTCCCAGCTCCGACACGGAAATGATTTTTCCTATCATGACTCTCCTCCTACTTATACGCCCGGTTCTTGACGTAGTTATCTATGATTTTCTCGAATTCCTTGTTGTTCTTCTCACGGCGATCTGCCCGGACCTTCTCCTCCTCAATCTCATCGATCTTCTTTAAGGATTCCGTGGTTGTATTCTGACGCAGCACGTTTTCCGCTGCACGTCCGCTTACCACCGCCAGCATCACTTCGTAATTTACATAAGATGCCGTCAGGTCTGCCAGCAGGTTACCTGCATCTTCTTCCATCGCAAAGTCATCGTAATATCCGTCTTCCTCACTGGTTTCAACCGGATAGATACGCTCCGTTTTAAAATAAATCGTCGTCGTATTCACATATTCATTGTATATGATGTTGATCTCCGAACATTTTCGTCCCCGGATCCCCTCGCCCAGAAGTTCCTTCAATTCATCAAACCGATACTCCAATTCCGCGCAGGTAGAGGAAAACAGGATATTTTCCTTATCCCGGCAGTGAAGCTTGCGTCCGATCAGAATCTTCTTGTTCTCATGATCCTTGGAAATCTTTTCATTGACCAGCGAGTTGTAGTTGTTGCAGAAGCCAAAATCACTGCCCAGATAGATATTCCAGACCGGGGCAGAGGGATCCGGCTGCAGCAGCTTCTTGTCCAGAATCAGGTTCCGGTTATAGAGGATGGAAGCCATCATCTGCTGAAGCTGCTTCTGCATCATACGGTATTTGTCTGCCTTGCGCTTTGCGTTGTCCACGCGGATCAGTGCATGGAAATTCATAACTTTTACGATATTTCTTATGCTCATATCAGCCTCCCAGGATCTGACTGAATTTCGTGAGGAACTCTTCCGGCGCCTGGGGTGCAAATTTCTGCTGGTTCAATCCTTTCAGAATCTCTGCGCCTCGTTTCAGACGGTCGCGCATCTCCTGACTCATCTCATCCATATTCGCCATCTCATAGACCTCACGGGTCTCCAGATAACTTAAAAGTTCCCAGCGCACTCTGGCACCCAGCTTTTTAACCGGTGCATCCTGAACTGCTCCGCCCAGACGTGATACGGAAAGTCCGTACTGGATCGCCGGTTTTTGTCCTTTATCGAAATTCTTTCTGGACAGAACGATCTGACCGTCTGTGATGGAGATAATATTCGTCGGGATATATCCGGTGATATCTCCGCCCTTGGTCTCAACAATGGGAAGAATGGTGATGGAACCGCCGGTTCTGTGCTGGCATCCTCGCTCCAGAAGTCTGGAATGGATGTAGAAAACATCCGGCGGATATGCCTCACGGCCCGGAACCATACCGGCAAGCAGGGAGATCTCGCGGGGTACCGTTGCATGACGCTTCAGGTCATCGATCACCAGAAGGACATCCCGGCCCTCCATCATATAATTCTCAGCGATGGTAGCTGCCACATAAGGTGTCAGGAACAGCACCGGTGGCATCTCATCATTGAAAGCTGCCATGATGATGGTATGTTCCATGGCTCCGCGGGCCATCAGGTTCTGGTATACTTCTTTCACATTTTTCTTGGTCTTGCCGATGGCCACATAGATACAGAGGACATTCTTGCCCTTCTGGTTCACGATGGCATCCAGTGCGATCTGGGTCTTGCCGGTCTTTTTGTCTCCGATGATCAGCTGTCTCTGTCCTTTACCGATGGGATAGCACAGGTCGATGCCAGCGATACCGGTCAGAAGCGGACGTTTTACAGTACCGCGCTCCATGATCGGAATCGGTTTTTTCTCGATCTCGATGGGAGCTGCATCTTCAAACACAGCATCCTGCAGACATTCTGTACCAAATATATCGATGATATGTCCAACGGAGGACGGTGAATACATCGCCTTGAATTCTTCTCCGGTGGCTGTCACCACATCTCCTACATAGATCGGTGCCCCGCGGCGTACCACGGAGATCTTCACGCTGCCGCGTCCGATAGCATTAACATATCCCTCGGAATGTCCGCCGATGATGACACGCTCCATAAAAGCCACATCTTCCAGTCCGTCTGCTTCCAGAATATACTCTTTTACAGTCGTGATACGGCCCGCGCTGTACACGTTGCCGCCGTTCTGGATCGCGGCGATCTTTTTACCTATCATTTCTTCCATATAATTTGCCATAATGTTATCTTATGCCCTCCTATAGGCTGTAATCGTACATCTTACCGGACTGCAGGACGCGCACGCCCTCGCAGATATTCTCTTCTTCATAAACCGCATAAGCACCCTGGGGAGCTTCTGCTGCATTGGCCATATAAAGCACAGGTTCCGGATTGTTCAGGAAACTCTCACCGCGGATCCACTCCCGGAATGCGATGATATCCATCCCTTTTCCCTGATCTAAGAACTTCTGAAGCACGGTCTGTTCCCGCACATCCAGAACCGAACGGAGCACTTCCTCCTGATCCGATGGTTTCAGGCCGGTCAGTGTAAATACGATATTAAAGGTAAGCTTATCGTTCAGCTGCTTTAATAAGGTGCTGTATGCCGCCATCTCCGGATCCGGGGCAGCCGCCTGTGCCACTGCCTTAAGAACAGCCTCTGTATCCGGACAGAAATTGTGGCGGATACTGCGGTAGTTCTTGGCAAAATCCCGGCTTCTCAAGGGAGCCGCCGGAATATCCGACATGGACGCGGCCGCCTTCACCGAAGGCGCTGCCGCCTCCTGTTTCGGTTCATCGTCCGTTTTCCGGAGAATGTTGCGGTTGAATTTGTCGTACTCATCCTGAACTTTCTTCAGCTTTTTCGCTTTTTCTTCATAAAGTTCATCAAATACTTCCATTTCTTTCAGAAATGTCTTCCGCACCTGTCCCGACACATCCTCTGCGGTGGTGTTAATCAGAAAGAAGAAGAGGAGAATCACTGCCAGCATAATCAAAAATACGGCACCAAATACCAATATATATTGCATGGTCTCCTCCGATCCTTTACATCGTCAGCGGGTTAAAGAATAAAAGCAGAAATACAAAACCGAATAAAAGCAGTGTCAGTACCGTCAGTACAACTGCCACGATCATAATGCCCTGGACAACGTCGCTCTTGGTCTCCGGGTTTCTGCCAATTGCCTCAGCTGCCTTAGAACCCATGATTCCAAGGCCAATGCCGATACCTAAGAATGCCAGGCCCAGCATCCAGCCGATCGATGAAAGCGTAGCCGCTAAAATAGTCTCCATCTTTTTTTCCTCTTTTCTTCTTTTTTATGTATTATTCTACCGGTGAACCTTCGTCTCCGGCTTCCTCTGCCTGTCCCTCTGCTCCGTCATTCGAACTGTCGTCGGAGCTGTCATCCGAAGTTCCTTCTGACCGGCTGCTTTCGCTCTGGCTGGAACCGGAAGAATCACTGCTCTCCTCACGTTTCTCTGTATGTGCCGGTGCATGCTGAACTGTACTGCTTCCGCTACCGGTCGTATCACTGCCAGTGCTTCCACCCGCACTGCTTCCGCCGGTACTGCCACCTGCACTGCTTCCGCCTCCTGAGCTGCTTCCACCGGATGAATCATCATCTTCAAAGAAGGAGTCCAGATCCAGTACTGCAGTCGTCGATTTCAGGGTCGTCCAGCTGGTACCATCGTCCGATACCTGGAAGTTAAGACGTATCTTCTTCGTGGTCGAATCCAACCCAACCGTACTGATCGTTCCTGCATAGCCTTCCTTCGCATCGTCCACACTGAATATATCTTCCATATCGGTATGGTTGATCACTACGCGGGTGAAGGATGTCACATAATCTTCATCCAACTGAACACTATAGCAGACATCATCCGAATTGACCTGTGTAATATAGAAAGAAATACTCACATCTTCGGTAGTTGCTCGGACCACATCCATCGATCGAAATTCTCCGTCCTCTTCGTCATCATAGTAACCAATGGTTACGGTATATCTTTTTCCAGCCGTCAGCTGATCAAAGGTTACTTCCTCATCATCCGGGCCAACTCTCTTAATAATCGCTTGTCCCGAACCGCTGCTTGGCTTTACGCGGACTTCGATCTCACCGTAATTGCCGAATGTATCGTTGATGCGGAAGTGTACAACCAGCTTGTTGGAGCTTTTATCGATGCTCTTGATATACATGCCCATTCGTCCGGTGATGTTCTGACTCTGATTGCTTCCGTTGATGGAACCGCCGTTTCCTCCGGCTCCGCCTGCTCCTCCGGCTCCGCCGTCTCCGCCGCTTCCGCCGTCTCCGCCGTTTCCACCGCTTCCGCCGCTTCCGCCGCTTCCGCCTGCGCCTCCGTATCCGCCGATACCACCCTGGCCGCCGGCTCCGCCGATACCACCGGTACCGCCACGGCCACCGATTCCTCCGGCTCCGCCTTTACCACCTGCACCGCCGTTTCCTCCACGGATGGTGTAAGCATACTTCTTGCGTCCCAGATTAAAGGGATCCTCCACTACGTTCAATGCTGACATAACCGACTGCAGATCCACCACATTTTCACCTAAAGCCAAGGTTTCCTCTGCTATGTTGTACTGAAAATCACCTTCATTCAGAATCATTTCGTCCATCGATGTGACATTCATGACATCATTCATCATATGGGCATTGCCGGCTTTATCTGCAATGATGTACAGGAAGCCATCCGCCGTCACTTTTCCGCTGGCATCATGGATGTCATCCCCAACCAGAACATATTTCCGGTCGGAAAGCTTGATAAAACCACTCTCCGTCAGGGGAATTTCTTCAAAATTTGATAACTTAACAACCGTTCCGTCTTCCTTGAACTGCCAGCCGCCGCCGAACACTTTCAGCGAACCGCTTTGGGGCTCATAAGCGACTGTCTTCTTTCCAAGGTCGTACTTTTCTCCTCCGTCTACCTTCAGGTTCCAGTTTCCATTCAGTTCCCGGCGAACTTCACCGTTCCCTTCCAGATTGATCCGGCTGTAGGCATTGTCATAAACCAGGGAACCTATCTCCATGGCATACTGATCGCTGACGGTGCCGGCAGCGCGGACTACCGCACCGCCCATACCGCCCATACCAGCAAGCACAACGCCACTGAAGATTCCAAAGGATTTCTTCACTTTGCTGCTTAATTTTCGTGCCACTGTTTTCTACCTCCTGGTTTGATTAATACGGGATCGCATCCGAGTATGTCTTAATCAGCTTGTTATCATCTGTAAACAGCTGTATCGTGATTCCCCACAGTTTTCCATCCTTCTTAAGTCCGGTCGGAATCGTGATCAGGTCGAACTGTCCGGATTGTCCGCTGTTATATGTGGTAAACAGTGACTTCGTGCCTTCTCTTCTAAGCTCACCGGAGATCGGACTCTCCTGAACGTCACTGTCGGACCACGGCATCAGGGAATACTCGATTTTCGCTATCTTCTCCAGACCGTAGCTCTTTGCCAGAGACAGAGTCAGGCTTCCGCCGTCTAAGGAGATGTTCTCCTGTCCCAGGGAACCGCCCCAGGACTCCAGTCCCTTCTGTGTACTGCTGGTTATGAGATACTTCTGTTGGTCTTCTACTGGCATCTTTTCAAATTCTGTCCTTGTCAGAGCCTTCTTCCCGCTTTCGTTCTTCTGATCCACGGAGGCAAAGATGCCGACTTCCCATCCTTTATTCAACTCCTCTGCTGTTGATACAATCTGAGTTGCGGAGCTGTTGTTAACCGGATAATTCGCCTTATATTTCCACCCATTATTCGTTCCAGCTTCGCGGTATGCAATCAGATATTCAGCATTGTCTGCTGTATCGGATACAACCACCCGGTTCGTGTCAGAGAGACTCACGTCGGCCCAGAGTATATTACCGTTGGTGATACGGAAAGATACGTTGCCGGTCGGTTTACGCAGCTCCGGCCAGTTGATCTGAATGTACTCCGGTTCTTTCGCAACCGACTTGCCACTTCCGTCTACTGCATCCACAACCAGAACATAATCGTATCCCGGTGTCATAATAGTGTTTCCCGGTGCCAGATTCAGTTCCTCTGTCATATCACCTCTGAGACTCCAAGTAATTGCTCCCTTCTTCCAGGTCTTTGACTGGTCATCATAGGTATATCCAAGAAGCTTGCTCATAACATCTTCGTGGTCTGCTACCTTTTCGTATTGAGTATAGGCCGGATTTTTTCCCTCACCCAGCGGATACCGACGCAGGGTATATCTAAGATTATATCCATTGACACGATCCAGTTTGTAGCGGACAGTTACATTCTTCTTCTGATAAGTCTCATAGTTGATAATATCGGCCTCTCCACCTGATATGGTGATGTTGTCAATGGTTTTGAACATGTATTTAGCGCGCTTATTTACTGTCTGTCCAAGCATCACCGTCGGTGTATCCTGTTCCTCTGACCAGGTATAACATACCAGCATATAATTTGCAGCCTTATGCAGAAGTCCGTCTTTTATACACAGCTCCGGCATCATAGTTTCATCCAGTTTATAGTAACTTTGCTCCTTCATGATCGGAAGCGCACGTACCCATACCGGTTCCTTATGATCGACCGTTGTATCGATCGTATCGCCCTCGTTCATCTCATACAGCTTCAACCAGATGTATTTCGTCGTTCCGTCTGCTATTACCGTTTCACCGTTATTATTTTCACCAAGAACAGTTCCAAGCGCTGGCGGAGTAATCAACGCATAGCTTCCGGTGGTAAGTTCGATGTTAGCCGCTGTAATACCCGGACTGATCGTCATATAGGTGATAGAAGGCTGCAGAGTACCAACCGTAATAGTAGGACCAACATTTCCTTTCGGTCCGGTCATCTTATTAACAGGTACCGAATCACTGGATACAAGCTTACAGAATGCCATATTATAGCCGGTTCCGCTCTTCTGATCCTCTGTCTCCAGCCACTCCGCACCGGTTTTTCCGTAATACAGGTTCATGGTGTGCCAGAGGTTATTATCAGAACTATAGCGTAGTCTCTGGCTCTGCAGACGCAGCCTTCGATCTGCCTTCGGATCCGCTGTCTCCGTATCATCATTCTCCTGCACCTTGTATTCACCCTGAGTCAGGTAAGGATTATTCATGACCTTATACTCGTACTTCTCTCCCTGGGTGCTGGAACTATAGTAATAGCTGTTCATAAAGTTGCTGCCATCTATTATCTTTGCTGCATAAACTTCATCCGGTGCAAAGCTGTCCGGAAGTCCATACATGCCATCTGCATACTTTGCCTTCACCTTGAAGGAATAGGTTCCAGCGAGGCTTTCATCACCATGACGGGCATCGGTCAGGTCAACCGTTACTGTTCGGCTGTTTCCATTCAATCCATTTAACGATCTATCCCAGGCATATACCCTTTTTTGGGTTCCACTGTCCTCCTTATACATCTCGATCTCTAAAGCAATGATCCGGCTCAGCATGGTTGGATTGCCGCTCAGCGTGAAGGTAACCTCGTTGCTGGATTCCGGGAAGGAACCGGAGATCTCCACATTTCCGCCTCCATTCGGATCCGTCAGCTTCAATTCCGCCGGTGGCAGGTATTCATGGGATGCCAGGAATTGTCCGCTGGCAGTAGTCTTATCCGTTTCCTCCTCGTCATAATACTTCTGATACATCTTGAACTGATAACGGTTCTTGGCAGATTTAACAGGAACCGTAAGCTGGTAGCCGTTTTCAACCTCCTTAATGTCTGCCTCTCTCGGAACACCATCCTGGAAAATCAGTCGAAGTCCATTCTTGTATTTTGCACCTTTCTGATCGGAGTCTTCCCCTCCGAATGTTTCGTCCCAGGTATGATCCACATCCTTCAGGACATTCATCTGCCAGATTGTCTTATAGGGAGTGGCATCCGTTCCATTTCCTATGGTTTCTTTCAGATACATCGATACGCTGGTGCTCTGGCGGGGTGCCCCTACCGAAAGGGAACTCAGCATACCGATACCGCCTACGATCTGCTGCTTATACTCATCCGGATAGAGGATACTGGTATTCTCTACCTGCATACGTACCTTAAAACCAAAGGTATAGTGGTATCCGCGCTTCATTCCGTCTGGCTGACCACCAGTAAATACGGTCTGATAACCATCCATGGTCATCTCGTAAGGCTGATCCGGCAACTTCATATCGACATTTTTAATATAGTTACGATCATCCGGATCAAGGCCTGATGCTCCAGACGGTGCCATATCCGGAGCTTTAAGGAAGAGCACCTGCAGGGCCGGCATACCGGCGCCCTCGGATACCTTCAGCGGATATGCGAAATCATAATGCTCTCCATTGTCCCAGTTAACCGGATCCGAAGCATCGGAGATCGCCGGGTTAAACTTATCCAATTCGGATGTCTTGAATCCAAAGTAACGGATTGCACGTGCATAACCGTTATCGTTGTTCAGGCGTGCCTGAATCCGGTAACCTACCACCGTGTCATCATCCAGATCCTCCAGCTGGTCTGCAATACTCTGATAAGTATTACTGTTGTCTCTCAGATCCTTAGCCTTGATCGTCGTTGTAGCGATGGCATCATTGACCGGCTGCGGAAGAGATGGCAGGGCGTTGCTGATGGGAAGCTGCACACCGCCCAGTACAAAGGGAAGTTCGTTCTTAAATCCAGACAGGTTCTCACCTTTTCCGTCCTCTGTGGCACCGTTCTTATAAAAGGATGCCGTATAGTCGTATGCAGCACGGACCTCCAGATAATAGGAGTCCGCCGTCAGGGCATTGTTAGCAAGATGGAAGTTCTCATTGGTGATCACATACTGCTTTGTCGCATCCGTTACATTCAAGTATTTATCTGAGATGGAACTTTTATTGTGTAACGGGTTTGTATCATCCAGAGTGAAACTTCCCACAAAGAGTCCCTTGTTGTTGGTTCCCTGATACAGGCAGAATTCCAGCTGGTCCAACACATCTGTTTCGACATTGGATTCTCCATCTTCTGTCGTCATATCCATGAGGGCTGTAAAGCTTGCATTGATATTATCTCCCACACGAACCAGGTTGATGGTGGCTGCCTTATCTTTATAGGAAGTTGTTGATGCCACATAATCACCCAGGTATACGTTGGTAAATCTATTCGAATCCGTTGGATCCTTTGCAAATCCGGTTGCGAAGATCCGATAGTTCGTATTAGCCTTCAATCCATTTGCTTGAATCTCAACCGCTATTGCATCCGTAAACTTATTATAATAACCGTCATTTGTAATCGTCCAGGTTCTGCGGTAGTTTCCGCTGCTCTCCAGTGTAACCGTCAGCGGATAATCCTGAGAGATTTCCAGATCCAGGTTCTTCGGCTTAATCATAACGCGGCCCCAGATCATGCTCTGATGCGTATAGATCTTTCCTTCATTCGCCTTCTCATCGATCAGCTTGCCATTGTAGTAGTTCTGCTGATCCTTCTCATCCGCATGGACAAAATAAATCAAAGAATCACCCTGGTCATCCATACGGAACGGAGCCGAATAATCCGTCTCTATCTGAACATTCTTTTCGTTATCATAATAGGTCGCCGTTGTCTTAGCTGTATAGGTCTCATTGCGCTCAATCATGCCCTGCTCCAGATAGATCGCTACATTGTTCGTGCTGGTGGACTCGATGGCCTTGACACAGTCTGTTCCTTTGTAAATCTTATAGATGTACTTGGTCAGTGCATGGTCCGGGTCACTCACGATCGGCTGGGAAAGCTCGAAATAGCCGCCATTATTAACTCTTACCTTCGGTTTATCCAGGGACGGTTTCTGTTTCAGGGTCTTCCACTTCTGGGTAACATCCTTTTTCACATTGGCACCGGTCAGCTTCATGGTCACGGTGTAGCTTCCGTCTGACAGATCATTTTCGGATAATCCAGCTACATTGTCATCCTTCATATCGATCTTATAGGATGTCTTGCCGCTTGAAAGGCTGTAATCCTTCGGTCCAAATACCGTATTACCCTTTTTATCTGTGATCGTAAGGGATGCGGATGTAACCAGTGCATACTCCTTCTTATCGATGGTAAAGGAAAATCCGGTTGTTGTCGCATTCTCCAGATTCAGGATGATACCCGTAGAATCTGTATAGAAGAGACGGTTGATAAAGTCCTTGGTACCGCCAGAGCTGTTTCCATTCTCAGAAAGACTGTATCCGGATGATACAATCAGACGGTACTGTGTATCTGCATTCAGATTTTTGACATTGAATGAGTATGTTTCATCTGCCGAGAAAGTAAGATTCTCTGCCTCATCCATATCATCAATCAGGACATCCACAGGAAGTCCGGTTGAAACATCGATTACTTTAATTGAACCGGTATCTGCCTCCAGTACACCATCCTCATCAATGACGGTGATCATACCGCTTGCGTTCGCTGAATCCACATCAAAATTGCTCAGCGAGATGGTCGCCTGCTCGGTTGCCTGGTTCTGGGGAATGGAACCGTTCGCACCATCACCGCCCAGCTTACCGTTGCTTCCGGCACTTCCGTTTTTACCGCTGGAACCATCGGATCCGTCATTGCCATCGTCTCCGGATGCGCCTTCTTCACCGTCCACACCGTTCTCACCGAGTTCTCCGGATACTCCGGCTGCTCCATTTTCTCCGTTCTCGCCTGCCTGACCGGCTGCACCATCCTCACCGATCTCACCATCTTCACCATCTACTGCGGTAAATTCAAATTCCGGCGGAACCCAGTCCTGGGCGGACTGGACTTTGATGTTGTCATCCGCATCCATCAGAAGTTCCCCCAGTGTCAGGCGGGCATCTCCCTGTGCGTCGGCGATCACTTTGTCATCAAAGCTAAGAGTCGAACCGTCACCGGCTGTTGCTTTGGCACCGGCTGCGATTCCCTGCCAGGCTGTATTCTGGGTGGAAAGACGGATAATTCCATCTTCCAGATACTCAACCTCTACACCGCCTGTGGTATCTTCCATGGTTCCGTTGACGGTCTCTACCTTCAGGTCATCGGAATATACGTAATATTTATCATCGCTTAATTTCCAGACGAAGTTGTCAAAGGGAATCGACGTTCCGTTGTTCTCCGCTGTAAATCCCGTTCCGTTGGATGCCAGCACCGTGCCCGCATCAAAGGAGTATGTGTTTACCAGACCACCGTTGACATCGTCCAGATTCAGGACAACGCCCGATGTCATCGCACTCATGGATCCGTCCTGATAATGGACAAAACTGTCCTAATCGACTGTATATTTGGTTCCACGGATGTCCTTGAATACTGCTTCATCCGGATATGTCTTCTTATATTTGGTTCCGGCTGAGAAATAAACCGGCTCTGCGGTCAGACCTTCCTCGGTTTCTGCCACATTGACAATGTAGCCATCGCCCTCAAAGGAGGACGCCATACTTCTGTTTCTCACGACCCCCGTTGTCACAGCGCCGGTCAATGCCGCCACGGACAAAAGGGTAGTCACGATAAGACTTTTGTACTTCGCCATAACTGTTCTCCTCTTTTGCATTTCTGCTTTGTTTGCTGTTATCTATCACTTTTTGTATATTTTTCGGTAATCTGTATCAGCTTTCCGCTGTTGACTAATTCCTGCATCAAGCGGTTCATCTGGTTGCTCAGACCTTCTTTTTCATGCAGCACTGTGAGTACTCTGCCTTCTGCGTATTCCTGTGTGAAATCCCAATGCTGCGTCGGCTCCGGGGTCGGCGATTCCTCCTGCTCTGGCGTATCTGATATTACCTCGCCATTTTCAGCTTCTCCAGTTCCGGCGCTTTCAGAACCATCATTTCCAGTTCCGGCGCTTTCGTTTGTCGCATTTTCATCCGCTTCCGCTATCTCTGAGCCGTCGGCTGAAAATCTCTCCGGCCACATCTCCCGAAAGACCTCCGGGGCTGTCTCGGCTGGCTGCCCCGGTTCTCCAGCTGCGTCATTCGCCTGATTTGAACCATTATTTCCAGCTTCGCCTTCTTCTCCTTCATTAACAGCTGCCCCATTTTCCGGGTCAGCGATTCCTTTTGAAGAAAGATTCAATTCTTCTGTAAACGGATCCGTCAGAGATTTAGCACCTATAAGCAAATCCACTTTACCATCATATAAAAGCGGTCCACCTGTCTGGTCGGTCACCGTCTGTATATCGACCGCATTGTTCTCCCTGGCCTCTTCCGGCGTGCATCCAAAAATACGGCTTGCCGCTTCATATGCCAGATCTACATCGATTCCACTCAGCTCTCCACTTACCGGATCCTCCTGATAATACGGTGGATCGCCGCTCTGGATTCCCACCCGCAGAACCCCGGATGCCCGGATGTTTTGCAGGTCCTCCGGCAGATCGCCCGGCGCGTCTTTCACATATAATATGCTTCCGTCCGACGGTGTGGCTTCTTCTCCCGTCTGGGATGCGCCATGGCCGCACCCGGAAAGAAATACGGCTGTGGCCATCATCGCAGCCGTCACGACGGGAAGTTTCTGACAGACACGCCTGAACCATCCTCGGCTTTTTTTGTGTTCTTTCTTATATAAGTATAAGTACATTTCTTATCTTCTCACCTCTGCTATCTTTTTTACTGCCTTTCTGTCATAGTCAGATGGAATATTTAATTTATGACATGCGAAAAAAATGTCAGTGACACCTCTCGCAGACATTTTTCCTTTTTCATATTCGCCGCCGCTGTGCCACGTATCGTTCGATCGTTCCAGCCATCGTTCTCATCTTTCAAACAAAAAAAAGCATAAATCATCCTCTTAAAAGACGGTCTTTCCGAAAACCCTTCTAATAAAAGAAGTTTATGCCATACCCAGTAGTCTAAAATATCCTTTTTCTTCAAACATTTCGGGCAACCAGGTTCAAAAATCTTATTTAATTCACTCATACTCATATCCCTGTCTAGCCCCCAGATAGAAGTGAATCCATAGGTACCATTTCCGTCCACAGGATTGATTTTCCACTTTTTCCACTATCTTTCTATATAATATCACGGTGTTTTGCAGATGTCAATTTGGGGGTTGAATAAATAATAACTGAATTCGGCGTTTTCATTACAGCTCAGGCGTCATTCATAACTCATTATCATTAAAGCATATTTCAGTCTCAGCCGGAATCTCAACAAAGCTTGGGCGTGACATATAAATCTTTATGTTATCCATTTGAAATATCATTTTAAGAACATTCGGACCACATTCTTCCATTGCACTTTATTTTACTTTACCCTATAATGTTTATAAAAACAATCCAATTCTTACAGTCATAAAAGATACGGAACGACTGCCCTGGCAGCCATATCCTATTTTTATATCATAAAGGAGATAAGCAAATGAAATTATCCCTCGGAATCGACATCGGCAGTTCCAGCACCAAGGCGGCGGCGCTGGATGAGCATGGCACTCTGCTTGGTACGCTTCAGGTTCACGCGGATGACCCGCGCACCTCGGCTTACGGTGTTCTCGGGCGTTTCCTGGATCAGCAGGGCGCTTCGTTTGACGATGTTGAAAAAATCGTCCTGACCGGGCTCGGTTCGACGTATTTCCATGAAAATATCTTCGGCATCCCGACCATCCATGCCCTGGAGCTGGATGCCATCGGGCGCGGCGGCTTATACCTGTCCGGGCTTGACGAAGCGCTGGTGGTCAGCCTTGGAACCGGCTCTGCCTTTATCCGCGCTTCCAAGACAAACGGCTTCCGTCATCTGGGCGGAAGCGGTGTCGGCGGTGGGACACTTGCCGGCATGGCGGAGCGCTTTCTCGGCGTCACCGACATTTTTGCCCTCTCAGAGATGGCGCTGCGCGGCAATAAGGCCATGGCAGATCTCCGCATCGCCGACGTACAGGAAGAAGATGTCCCGGGACTTGCCGCCGACTTAACCGCTGCCAATTTTGGGCGAATCAAAAGCGGCGCCTCGGATGCTGACCTGGCTGCCGCTCTTTTCAATATGATTTATGAAAATGTGGGTGTGATGGCGTCCCTGGCGCTCAGCCAGGACACCACCCGAAATGTCGTCCTGACCGGTTCTCTCGCCAGCCTTGCACCTGCTGCAAAGACCTTTGACATTTTCAATCAGATGCACGATGTCTTTGGAATCGACTATATCATTCCGCCTCATCCGTCTTTCGCCACGGCAGTCGGAGCACTTTTATGTGATCCTCTGCCGGAGAAGTAAGATCACGGACGGCTCCCAGCAGATCGGAGGCTGCGATCAGGGCGCTTCCTGCGAAGATAAAAAAGTCTCCCAGATTAAAGACGACCTTTTCCAGGTATTTACACCGGATGCTGAAATAATCTACCACATAACCGCGTTTGAGGCGGTCATACAGGTTGCTTAAACCACCCGCCGTGATGAGGGCAAAACCGATCCGATCGGCTTTTCTGCCTTCGTCCCGGCACAGTAACCATGTCAGAATGCCCGCTGCCGCCGAGGTAAAGACAACCGGCACCATGCGGACCAGTTCTTTCTTTTCTTTTTTTACCCCAAAACAGAAACCGTCGTTGTGATTGCGGTACAGGCGGATCTTTCCATGACTTTTTTCCATGTCGCGCGGAAAATCTTCCGGTTTCTGGGCTTCTATGTTTTCCTTGCAGAAATAATCGATGCCGAACAGGGCAGCTATCATATACAGGTATTTTTTCATAAGGGCACCTCCTCATATAATTGTCATTATCTAACTTATATTTATTATAACAAGTTTTTCCGACAGAGTATAGGGAAGCTTTCGTATTTTACCGCATATCTTATCTTAAATTCTAAAAAATCTCTATGGAAAACGCTATGAATTGCTCTTCTCTTCCAGACAACCAAACCGCCGATTTTATCGAACGTTTTTTTCCTTTTACCTATAACCAGATTTTGGATAATGATTCCGGCTGCTATGATTTTGTCAATCATGAGTATGTGATCTGGCACCGGTCTCTGGCTGAGGCGCTGCCGCTCTCAGTCCAGCAGTATGGCTATGACTCGATCCCGAATCTTTATACCATATTAGATACATCCAGCCTGGACAGCGCAGGAATTTCCCGGACCGCAGAACAGACATTTCTGGGAAATAAGGGGCGCGGGGCGCTGATTGGGATTGTGGATACGGGGATCGATTATACAAATCCCTTGTTACGCAATCCGGATGGAAGCACGCGCATCGCCGCCATCTGGGATCAGACGGTTCCGGGCGCGGGGCTTAGCACGCCGGATCCGATCGATGCGCTGCACTACGGAAGTGTCTACCAGCGTTCCCACATCAACGAGGCGCTGCGCTCGGAAGATCCGCATTCCATCGTCCCCACCTCGGATCCTCTCCGCCACGGCACGCAGATGGCGCTGGTCGCCGCCGGTTCCGAAGATGCCGATGCTTTTTTCTCCGGGGCGGCGCCGGAATCGGAACTGGTCGTTGTCCGCTTGAAACCAGCCAGAACCTATCTTCGCGATTTTTTTCTGATCCGCGAGGATGCCATCGCCTTTCAGGAGGACGACATCATGCTCGGAATCAAGTTTCTTCTTTATATTGCCAGGCAGGAGAAAAAGCCCCTTGTGATCCTGCTGGGTCTTGGCACCAATACCGGAAGCCACAGCGGCACTTCGCCGCTTGGTCTATATCTGAACAGCCTGTCGCGCGCCAGCGGGCAGATTCTGGTCGCCGCCGGAGGCAATGAAACCGGGCGCGGGCACCATTTTCGCAGTGTATTTCCTGCTTCCACCTCCTATGAGGATGTGGAACTGCGGGTCGGTCCCGACGAACGGGGATTTACGCTGGAACTATGGGCGCGTGAATCGGAGCTTTACAGTGTCGGATTTTTATCCCCATCCGGCGACGAAACGGGACGCATCCGGCTCTCCGGCGACGAAGAACGCCGGATTCCCTTTCTTCTGGAAGGAACGACCATTCACCTCAACTATACCAGCTCCGAGCTGGCGACCGGAAGCGAACTGATCCTGATGCGCTTTGATGCCCCCGCCGCCGGAATCTGGAAAATCCGCGTCTACCACACGCTCTCGATTCAGGGTGAATACCATATGTGGCTGCCGGTGCACGGCTTTATCTCGGATGAAACCTTCTTTCTGCGCCCGGATCCGGACACAACCATCACCGATCCGGGCAATACAGCAGCCATCATCACCACCGCCGCCTACAGCCACCAGACGGGCGGGATCTATCTGCATTCCAGCCGCGGTTTTACCCGCACCAGAACTATCAAGCCCGACCTTGCCGCCCCCGGCGTCCGGCTCCCGCTTCCCGATTATCAGGAGGTAACCGGAACCTCATTTGCCGCCGCCATGACCGCCGGAGCCGCCGCGATCCTGCTCTCCTGGTCTGCCTATACGCCATCAGCCCCGCGGATCAACACCTCGATTGCCAAGGCATTTCTGATCCGCGGGGCTGACCGCCGAAATTCCATCGAATATCCCAGCCGGGAGTGGGGGTATGGGACGTTAAACCTATATAACTCTTTTTTATCCATGAGAAGTTAATTAACTTCTGCTGTTTTCTCTTCACACACAAATTGCTTTTCCAGATCCTTACATCGCTAACTTTCACCACATCCTTGACACCGTTCACCGATCATGTTCCTGAAAAGCTATTATCCCCGCATCTCTATCCGCGGACCGCCCTTCTTCTCCAGATACGGGCGCGTGATCACAACGGAGCCGATATTCGGATCTTTCGGGATCTCATACATGATATCCATCATAAAATCCTCTAAAATTGCACGCAGCGCACGGGCACCCGTATCTTTTTCCAGCGCCCGCTCGGCGATCCACTCCAGTGCATCGTCCTCAAACACCAGTTTGACCTCATCCAGCGCCAGCAGGCGCTCATACTGCTTGAGGATCGCATTTTTCGGTTCTTTCAGAATCCGCATCAGCAATTCCTTTGTCAGCCCCTGCAGGCTCACAAGCACCGGCAGACGTCCGAGAAACTCTGGAATCATGCCAAAATTCCGCAGATCTTCCGTTGTCACCTGGCTCAAAATATCCGGATCATTGTCAAATTCATCCTTCAAATGGGAGTTGAAGCCCATCGTGGAACGCTTTTTCAGGCGCTCCTTGATGATATCATCCAATCCCGGAAACGCGCCGCCACAGATAAACAGGATGTTGTTCGTATCCACAGTCGCCATCGGCGTGAGTGCATTCTTCTGGTTTGAGCCGACCGGCACCTCTACCTGGCTGCCTTCCAGAAGTTTTAAAAGCTCCTGCTGTACCGACTCACCGCTGACATCGCGGCTCATCGTATTTTTCTTTTTCGCAATTTTATCGATCTCATCGATGAAAATGATGCCGTGCTCAGCTTTCTCCACATCATTTCCAGCCGCTGCCAGAAGCTTGGAGACTACGCTTTCTATATCATCTCCGATATATCCAGCTTCCGTGAGCGCCGTCGCATCCGCGATCGCCAGCGGCACATCCAAAAGCTTCGCCAGCGTCTTGACCAGGTACGTTTTTCCGCTTCCGGTCGGTCCCAGCATCAGGATGTTGGATTTCTCAATCTCCGGCTCGCCGCCCTGCATCTGCATTCCCTGTGCCGCCGCGTTTTCCGCCTTTTTTTCCGTATTTTCATTTGCCCGAAGCTCGTCCTGCTGCCGGAGAATCACGCGCTTATAATGGTTGTAGACTGCCACTGAAACTGCCCGTTTCGCCCGCTCCTGCCCAATCACATACGCATCCAGCTGCGCCTTGATCTGGTGCGGTGCCGGAACATCCTTCATCGTCAGAAATTTCTCCGCGTCTTTTGCCTTGCTCTTTTTCTTGATCTTATTTTTCTCTGGAATCTCTGTATTCGGCATCTGCATGCCCGCAAAATCATTGAGATTCATGTTCATAAACGGCATATTTTGAAGCTTGGAAAAGTCCATGCCCGACTTGGAAATCGAGTCAAATGCTTTCTGCATACACTCATGGCAGAAATTCATCCCGCCCGGCATCGTGATCATCTCTCCCGCCTTGCTCTCCGGGCGGCGGCAGACGTAGCAGATTTTCTCGTAATCATCCGAATGATCTGTACTGGTTTTATTTGTATCTGTTTCGTTTATATTGGTTGTCGTATCTATATTCTGGTTATCACTCATATTTTTATATTTCCTCCAATCTGAAAGCACCTTTTCATTTTATCATAGCTTGTGAAAAACGTAAATCATAACAGCAGCCGTCATTTCGTTTTAAAAATAAAAAAATTTCCTATGAAACAAAAAGACAGATGAATCACCGCCCTCTCTGATTACAAGAGGATCTACCGGCGGTTCACCTGCCTTCTTTTCTATATCTTCCTGATTTTATTCATTTCCGCTTCGCAACAGTTCCGTATCTTCACCGTTACGGGCAAATATCCATCCCAGCCCACTTCGCTGATGGGGTATTTTCTATCTTCCCAGTTTTCTCTGCGGACTTGCCTGTGATTCACTCTGGCTCTCGTTCTGGCTATCCTGGCTCTGCGGCATATCGCTCTTGGAGCCCAGTGTAATTTGTACGTTTCTCTCGACATATTTGCCATTTTCCAGACTCTGTACCGTCATGGTAACGGTGGAACCTGCCTTATAGTAAGTCAGCAGTTTCTTGAGATCATCACCATTCTTTACCTTCTCACCGTCAAACTTGGTGATAATATCGCGCTCCCGCAGATCCGACCTGGATGCCGCGCCGCCCGCAACAATCTTGTATACATAGATACCTTCCGGCATGCCATACGCCTGCGCCATCTGGCTGTCGATATTCTGAAGCTGGATTCCCAGATATCCCTGCTCATTCTCATCGACAGCTACCTTCGTCGTCTTCGTCATCAGGTCGCTGATAATATCCTTTGCCTGTGAAATCGGGATCGCATAGCCGATGCCCTCAACACTGGTGTCCGAATACTTCGCCGCATTGATGCCGATAACTTCACCGTTCATATTTAAAAGTGCGCCGCCGCTGTTGCCTGGGTTGATCGCCGCATCGACCTGCAGAAGTGTCCGCTCTACGTCGTTGATGGTTAGCTTTTTATTTAAAGCGCTGACATAACCGACGGTAACCGACTGCCCCTGTCCCAGTGCGTTACCGATTGCCACAACACCCTGTCCCAGCTTCAGGGAATCAGAATCGCCCAGATCGGCTGCCTTAATCTGTTTTCTCGTTTCTTCCGGTATATCCGAAAGCTGTACGGCAATGACTGCCAGATCCGAATCGGAATCAGTACCTTTGACCGCTGCCTTAACGCTCTGGTTATCAATAAAGGTAACCGAAAGTTCCTCGGAATCTTCAACGACATGGTTATTGGTAATAATCAGAAATTCCGTGTCATTCTGTCCGGCAATGATTCCTGAACCGCTGCTCGGCACCTCGTACTGCTGCTGACCAAACAGCCAGTTGTCCTGTGTATAAATCATCTTGTTGTTGATCGCTACAACGGACGGCATCGCTTTCTCTACAATCGAAGAAACATCGTTGCCAATGGAGGTCTGCGTTTTAGTGCCCGCATCTGCCTGTGTCTCCTGGGAAACCTGACCGATCGTTTCCTGTGCGGTCTCACCCGGAAGAAGCCGGTTTGAAAGTGCATTCACGCCGACCATGGTTCCGCCTGCCACACAGCCAAACAAAATGCCCGACATCACAAGTGCCGCAATTTTCTTACCAGTATTCTTAGAGCCATGTCCCCGGCCACTCCGTTCTTCCGGAATATAGCTGCGTTCCGGCTGCTTCTCTGCATTCTCTTTCGGATCTGCTCCGGCTGCTGCCTCCGGTTCTCCATCGAGACTGCCCCGGTAACGGGAATCATGATAACCGCCATAATCGGAAGTTTCTTCTTTTTTAGCAGTATCGTTATTCTTTTCCTCATAAGCGCTGTCCGAATAAGCGCCCTCCGTATAATCTACATCCTGATCGTGTCTCTCATTTCTTTCATTCTCGTCATACATATATTCATACCTCCTGTTCTCAGGAATCACAGCCGCGTACTGTCCATTTTGCGAACCTTCCCGCAGCGGATTGTTCATACTCTTATATTCTATCTCAGGCTTTCTGCCCTCTCTCTGTTTACATGAGATAGTCTATCAGTTATTTGTGATGTAATTGTGAAAATAAAATCATAAATCTGTGAAGCTTAAAAACATCTCTCGGTTTTCACTTGTCAGTCCTTCTCTCCTCTTGTATACTTAATGAAAGAAACGAATTTTACATTTTATATGAAAGGACTGTTACATCCATGATGAATACACAGGCAGTTGTCCATATCCGCAAAGGCGAGGCTCGTTCCCTGAAAGCCGGCGGTATGTGGATCTATGATAATGAAATTGAACGAATTGAGGGCGAATTTGAAAATGGCGATATCCTTCGTGTCGAAGATTTTGACGGTTATCCGCTCGGATGTGGTTTTATCAACACCCGCTCCAAGCTTACCGTGCGAATGCTTTCCCGCAAAAAGGATACTGTCATCGACGATGCTTTTATCGAAATGCGCGTCCGCAATGCCTGGGAATACCGCCGTCAGACAGTTGATACCAGAAGCTGCCGCCTGATTTTCGGCGAAGCAGATTTCCTTCCGGGCATCGTGATCGACAAATTTTCCGATGTGCTGGTCGTTGAATCCCTGGCGCTCGGTATCGACCGTCTGAAACCGCTGATTCTGGAAAAACTCGTCAAGGTGCTTGAGGAAGACGGCATTCATATCCGCGGTATTTACGAGCGCAGCGACGCTAAGGTCCGCTTACAGGAGGGCATGGAGCGCTATAAGGGCTTTATCGGGGAACCATTTGATACAAAAGTAGAGATCGTTGAAAATGGTGTCCGCTATCTGGTAGATGTCAAGGACGGGCAGAAAACTGGCTTTTTCCTCGACCAGAAATACAACCGTCTGGCAATCCAGCGTCTCTGCCCGGGCAAACGCGTTCTGGACTGTTTTACCCACACCGGCTCCTTTGCCTTAAATGCAGCCGTCTCCGGCGCCAAAGAGGTCATCGGCGTGGATGCGTCCGAACTTGCCGTCGCACAGGCGCGTGAAAATGCAGAGTTAAACGGTGTTTCCGGCACCACCACCTTTCAGTGCGCGGATGTCTTTGACCTGCTTCCGGAATTAGAGGCAAAAGGTGAGCAATTTGACGTCGTGATCCTCGATCCGCCTGCCTTCACAAAATCCCGCAGCTCGGTCAAAAATGCCATCAAGGGCTACCGCGAGATCAATATTCGCGGTCTGCGTCTGGTAAAGGACGGCGGCTACTTCGCCACCTGCTCCTGCTCCCATTTCATGACGCCGGAGCTCTTCACAAAGGCGATTCAGGAGGCAGCCCGCAGCGCCCACCGCCGCCTGCGCCAGATCGAATACCGCACCCAGGCAGCCGACCATCCGATTCTGTGGGCGGGGGATGAGACGTCCTATTATCTGAAGTTCTACATTTTCCAGGTTGTGGATGAAAAGTAACTAAAAGACGGCAGCCCATATTTTTTATTTCACTTTTGCATATATGCAGGTTGCTGCTTTTATTATATCACGATTCGCATCTTCGATGCTTACCGCTGCTGACGCAGCTATCGTGATCGCCATTCGCCGTTCGCCATAAATCTGCAAGCAGCTTTCTGGCTCACTTGCGCTCATTATATCATGATATACTATGATTACGGAAAGTCAGAGCACAGAAGGCGGTCTACCCTTCCTACATTGGAGGGGCTTTACCCTCCAGAGAGGAGGGCGATGCCAATGTACGTTACATATTCGGATTTGTTCCAGATAGGTATCTTCATTGTCTCCCTTATCGGTCTTATGTATGAGATCTTTAAGGATAAAAAATAAGCCGCCACTACTCGCACTAGTGACGGCAGACCTCATAAGAGGTTAATGTAAAACACTAAGGGTAGACCATGTGTCTCTGACTTTCCCTTTTCTTTACTATATCATATTTAAAAATGATATGCAACTTCTATTTTTTGTTTTCTTTTTGAATTGCTTCTTTACAGATTGCTATTTCACTCTCATAATTCGCTTTTTTACCGCTGCAGCACCATACACCAAACCGGTGCCGACACCATCGAAAGCAGCGTCGTAAATACCACGCACTTCGTCGCAAAGACTTCATCCCCGCCATATTTCGCGGCAAGAATCGCCGTCGTGCTTGCTGCCGGCATCGCTGCCAGCACCACAGAAATCCCCATCACCAGCGTGTCGATATGGAACAGGAGGCAGCCGATCCACACAAGCGCCGGGATCAGGATCAGGCGCACGGCGGCATAGTAGCAGCTGAGCGGCGTGATCATCGTCTTCATATCTGCCTCCGCCAGAACGGTTCCGACGAAAATCATGGAGACTGCCGTGTTTGCCTTGTTTAAGCTATGTACCGTATCTCCCAGGAATCCTGGAATCTGCATCTGCAAAAGCATCAGCACAAAGCCGATGAATACGGAGACAATACACGGATGCGTGCATATCTTTTTAATCAGCGTCTTCCGATCCGGCGCCTTCGTAAAATACGTCATTCCCAGCGACCACATCGCAGTTCTCTGCGGAATCAGGTAAAAAGAGGCGTAGAAAAGCCCCATCGATCCGAAAATGCCCTCCGCCACCGGATTTCCCAGAATCCCGGCATTGGACGCCATCGTCGCGTATTTGAGGACCTTCTTCTTTTCCTCTCCCACACCCGGGTACAGTACCATATTTAAGATATAACAAGCCACCTGAACCATACATGAGACGAGCAGCGCCTGTGCGCTGCTCTTTAAGATGTCCATGCTCAGTTCTACTTCAAATGACTCGATGATACTGCAGGGAAGTGTCACAAAGATAACCAGATCCGCAATGACCCTTTTTCCTTCATCCGTGATAATTCCCTTCTTCTTTAAGAATGCCCCCAGAATCATCAGGGAAAATAACATTCCCTGCATCCGGTACAGACCATCTAAATTCAAAGCATTTCCTCCGTTTCACACTCTCTCATCACTCAATGATGATTCCCGCATCCGTCTTACTTCCCGGTGCACTGCTTCCATTCGGGGAACCGCTGCCGGAAGGTTTTTCTCTGCCATTCTCCCTCTCGCCGGTGCCAGAATTTCCGCCCGGAAATGCCGGCGAAGAACCGCCAGACTCTGCCTCACTGCTCTCCCGCGCATTTTCCTTTGATGCATGCGTACCGTCCGGACGGCTTTCCTGCTCAGAAACGTCATTCTCCTGTGTTTCCGAAGCATTACCGGTCTCTTTCTCCGACTCGTCGCTGCCGCTCCCGGCTTCCTGGCTTTCGTCCGCGCCGCTCTCCTGCGTCGGATCCAGGATGGAAATTGTCGTAGCCTCGGTCGTCTTCGGCAATGCCTTCGTTTCTTCCTGTTTCGTGCCATGAACGCCTGTATCTGATACAATTTTCTGACTGATCGTCCGGACCGTCTCAGTCGGCGTGTATTCCTCATCGCCAAACAGGAAATGATGCAGCTCGATGACATTGCTCTCCAGCGTCTGCGGGATGACGCAGGCGCCCTTGCGTCCCATCTTCTTTTCCCTCAGCTCCGACGGGAAACCGGTCGTCTCGGTCAGATGGTAACGCGTAATATTTCGTCCTATCTTCAACAGATCATTAATCTCGATGCTGGTCGCCACCTGTGGAAATACCGTCTGCACAATATTGTTGATCGTCGCCCAATCTGCTTTTTTCATCTTCTCAAACGCGAGGGAAATAACCTTTCTCTGCCGTTCGGTACGGGCATAGTCCGTATCCATCAGACGGAGACGCCCATATGCAACCGCCTGCACACCGTCCAGATGGTTCATGCCCGCTGATTTAAGCTGGGTCGAAGCGACGCCGGTCGCCTTGACCGTCTCAGAAATGAACGCATTGATATAATAAAACTCTGATTTCGTGATCTCTACGTCAATGCCGCCCAGAATGTTGATCGCATCTGCAACGGCTTTCCAGTTAAAGGTCGCATAATCGTCAATATCGATATCCAGGTTCCTATTGAGCGCCTTGACAACCTGCTCCGGTCCGCCCTGCATATAAGCGGCGTTGATTTTGTTGTAGGTATTCTTGTCGCTGATATTTAAATATGAATCCCGGTACACCGAAACCAGACGTATCTCACCGGTTCCCTGATCGATGTTGCAGAGAATATTGACATCCGAGTTGTTGCCCTTTCCGACCGATGAGTTACGGCTATCCACGCCGAAAACCGCGATCGTCCAGTAACCGCTCATCTGCTCCTGCTTCTCCTCCGAAATCTCGACGTTTTTGATCTCATCCGGGTTCCAAGGAAGCCGCTGCATCAGATCCAGACGGCTGCTGATATACGAATATCCCGCAAAGCAGAGAATCCCAATCAGCATCACGCTCTCCAGAAGAATAAACCATATCTTCCGCTTCTTTTTCCGGCGCGCTTTCAATTTAACCGGGTCGGCGTAAATATCCGACCGGTTCATAGTCCGGGTTTTCTCCTGATTCCGGCTCTCCCGACTGCTGCCAGGCTGCGTCTGTCCCCTCTTTGCCGCTTTCTGACCACTTCGGCTTCTATCTCCGCTCCGGTGGGATCCGTCCTCCCGGCGTTCCGTAAATGAATCCGTGATCAGTGTCAGACCATCGTCTTCCATCTCCGACGGTTTTGCCCGTCGGCTCCGGCGGTGTCCTGACCTATCTCTTTCTTCTTCATATCCCATGTGGTTTTCCTCATCAATACGCGTTTTTATTTATAAAGCCCTTAAAAACCGTCAAAAACATGATTTTAAAATCAAATCCCAGCGTCCAGTTCTCGATGTAATACAGATCATGCTCAATCCGCTTCGTGATCGAGGTATCGCCCCGGTAACCATTGACCTGTGCCCATCCGGTCATTCCCGGACGCACCTGGTGTTTGATCATATAACGCGGAATCTCTTCCTTGAATTTTTCAACGAAAAACGGGCGTTCCGGGCGCGGTCCAACCAGGCTCATATCGCCCTTCAGAACATTAAACAGCTGCGGAAGCTCGTCAATGCTCGTCTTCCGGATAAATCTTCCAATCGGAGTCACACGCGGGTCTCCCGGCGTCGTCCACTGGCTTTTCTCCTTTGCCGCCGACTGTACCGCCATCGAGCGGAACTTATACATCTTAAACGGCTTATTGTGAAGTCCCACCCGCTCCTGACAGAAAATGACCGGTCCCGGCGAAGTCGCCTTTATAAGAATCGCCGTCACCAGCATCACCGGTGAAAACAGGATGAGCGCCATCATGCCGCCGACCAGATCCATCGTCCGCTTCATCGTTGCGTTGAGCAGATTCGTGAGCGGCACATGGCGGATGTGGATCACCGGAAGTCCCTGCAGATCCTCCATAAACGGACGGGTCGGGATAAAGTTATAATAATCCGGGATAAATTTCGTATGCACACCCGATTTTTCACAGCCCGCCACGATTTTTTCCAGTTTTCCATACTCCTGGATGCTCAGGGTGATCGCGATCTCATCCAGCGTATTGAGCGCCAGAATCGTATCCAGATCGTCAATTTTGCCGATCACGCGCACTCCCTTATATTCTTTGCCCCACTCCTCATGGTCATCCAGAATACCGCGGATTTTATAGCCCCACTCCGGATTGACATTCACACGGTCAATAAATCCTTCCGCTGCCCGGCTGTAACCGACCAGAAGCAGATGCTTCTGGTTATATCCCTTCGACCGCATCGACCGGAGCGCTATCCGCAGGATATTCCGCATCAGAATCTCAGCAAAGAGATTGATGCCAAAAAACAAAAATACCATCGGACGGGAGAAGTTGTGGAAATACTCATTTTTACCGCCCAGGTAAAGAATCAGTGAGATCACCAAAAGACCGATGATGTTCGCCTTGAAAATATTGGCTAACTCCACCCGTCTTCCCTGAACCCGTTTGGGCGTATAAAGATGAAAAAATGCGTATAAAATCAAATAAAACGGTACAATAAGAACGCCAGCCGCCAGATAGACGACTGCCATTGCGCTCTTATTATGCCCTGTTACATTAAACCACGACGTTCCATTGACGATAAACCACGCAAGTGCGTAGGCGCATGCGATGACACATGCGTCCAGCACTACGTGGAAATGGTTCAGCCGTTTCTGGTTATCTTTTATCATAGTATATCACCTGAATTCGGATTAAGCTCCCGGTCCTGCCGGACCGCCGGGGCCTGCTGCATCGCTGTTTCCGGAATCCCCCGGTTCCTGAATCTCTGTGACCGGACTTTTCACACCGGAATTATCCGACGCACCCGGAGAAGTCTTTTCACTGGATGCCGATGTCTCTGCCGCCGTTGTGGTTGTAGATCCCGGTTTTGCAATGGAAGACTTCGTCTCCGATGTGCTGCCTGGTCCGGATAAAGAATCATCCGCCTCGGTTGTCCTATCCGTATGATTGTTCTTGCCGGGAGTCGTCGTTGTTCCTGGTCCCTTACTGCTGTTGCTCTTCGACTCTTCTTCCTCCCAGTCAATCCAGTCTTCATCCGGATCAAAGATCTCGTCCAATCCAATCGAGCTCTCGCTCTCGCCCTTCTTGGTCTCATCCCCGCTCTCGTCATCCGACTCGTCCGAAGCACTCGTCGATGACTTCTTAGCGGATGCTTCCGCCGCTGCCTTCGCGGCAATCCGGCTCGCCCGTTTCTTGATAAACGTCTGGGCGCTGACACCCTGATCGACCGGAACATGACCGATCAGCTTCGCATTCGTCGTAAGACCTGTTACCTGCGCGATATGGTTGCTATACTCCTTGACATTGGACGGAACCTGATAATCTTCCTCATCAAACAGGAACTTATGAAGCTCTTTTACGTTGTACTCCAGTGTCTGCGGGATAACGCAGTCGCCGATCTTTCCAACATCCTGCTCGCCTCTGGCTGCCGGGAATCCGGCGGTCTCACCGATATGGAACTTCGCGATATTGCGTGCCAGCGGAATCAAATCCGTAATATCAACATTGGTTGCAAGCTGCGGCATGATCGTCTGAATCAGACAGTTGAGTGTCGCCCAGTCTGCATTTTTTGCCTTATCAAAGGCTTTCTGAAGAATAATTCTCTGACGCTCGGTACGCGCATAGTCCGTATCTGAATAACGGATACGTCCGTATGCAACTGCCTGGATACCATCCAGATGTACATTGCCCGCATGGGTCAGCTGATGAGAACCGATACCAGTCTCCTTTACGGTCTCCGTGATGAAGGCATTGATCCAGGAGAACTCTGCATCGCTCAGCTCGACATCTACACCGCCCAGAATGTTGATGGCATCCGCAACCGCTTTCCAGTTGAACGTCGCATACTGGGTAATGTTAAGACCCAGGTTCTTATTCAGCGCCTTAACTGCCTGCTCCGGACCGCCCTGTGCGTAAGCGGCGTTGATCTTATTATAAGAGTTTTTATCGTTGATATTCAGATAACTGTCCCGGAATACCGATACAAGGCGGATCTCACCCGTCTCCAGATTGATATTGGCAATCATGTTGACATCCGCGTTCGTACCTTTTCCGACATTCATCTGCCCGTGCTGACTTCGCGAATCGACACCGAAGCACGCTACGGTCATGTAGCCCTTCATATCATCGATCTGTTCCTGGGACAGGTTGACGTTCTTAACCTGGTCCTCGTTGAAATCAATCTTCTGCATAGAACCGAAGGTTCTGTGATACATATACCAGAACGCACCGCCCAGAATCATCAATATAATCACGACAATCTCCGCCGCAATGATCATATGCTTTCTGTGGCGCGCCGATTTACGGTAATGGCTGCCGCGGCGTCCCGAACTCTTTTTTCCACTTCCAGCGCTCTTAGGACCGCTGTAGCCGGAACGTACTGAACTGCTGCCCGCCTCACCTTTTCTCTGGCTATTTTCAACTGTACTGCTGACTCTTCTGCGGCTGGTGCCGGAAGCAGAACTGCCGCGCGAAGAATGCCCTGCCTGACTGGCACGGCTGCTTCTGCCCTCGCGGCGCGCCCTCATGCGCTCCAGCTCATCATCCTCATAATTCATAAGCTACCTCATCTTTCACTTGCTTGCTGCCGCTCAGACATTGTCTGATAAGCAGCCTTTCTCCGTGCTGCATCTGCTAAACCATGACCGTTCACACATCGCGCAAACTCTAAGTTACTGTCCACGCATACGTGCCCAGTAACAACTCTAACCTTTTCCTCACGATTTATCAGATGCTGCTTTTTTCTCGATCTGTCTCACAGCAAATTCATAGACATAGAGAAATGTCCCGGCTAAAAGTTCCAGCTCTATCGCCAGATAATTTTTAAGCCGTTCCGGGCGGTACGCCACTTTTTTACACTTCTTTGCCGTCCGTATGCCTTCTTTCAGACCTTCCAGATAATCTTTTCCAAACCCGAGTTTCCTGAAAAATGAATATTTCACGAAAATCCCCGCTGCGATCGGAATCGCATTTATGATAAGCTGTAAGCACGGCATATTTTTATAATTCAGATACACATTGTTGCGTGCCGCCAGCTTAACCTTGAATGAATTGTACTTGGAACCGCTGGTTCCGCTTCCGACGTGCCATACCAGCGCCGCCGGGCAGTATATATTGTCATACCCCGCAATCCGGGCTCTATATCCCACATCAATATCTTCCAGATAGGCAAAATGCATCTCATCGAAATAGCCTATCTCCTCAAATACCTCTCTCCTGTAGATCGCTGCGCCCGCGCACGCCGAGAATACCCGGCTTGAACGGCGGTAATGCGTAAGATCCCGTCCCACGCCGCGCTGGTACGCCCAGCCAAGCAGGGAATACATATCGCCTGCATCATCCAGCCTGTCCGGATGGTACATCTGGATCATCCGGCTGCTGACGGAAAAGATGCGCTCCGACTGACCGATCGCACGCACCATCTCCGCCACGAAATACTCGTCCACCCGGACGTCATTATTTAAAAGCAGCACATACGGTGTGTCTGCCGCCTTGATTCCGACGTTGACTGCGCCGGAAAATCCTGTGTTTTCCGGCAGGAAAATCGTATCAATCTGATGTTCCTTCAGCCACTCCACGCTTCCGTCCGTCGAACCGTTGTCCACCACCAGCGTCCGGAAATTCGGATACGTCTGTACATTCAGTGAACGGATGCATTCGTCCATAAACTTTAACCCATTATAATTGGGAATAATAATTGTCGTTGTAATCTCCATCCCGGGTTATACCTCCAGATGATACGGTTCTCCGATTTTCTCTTTTTTCAGATCCCTGAGGGCGAAATTGGACTTCCGCAGCGTCAGGTTCGGATTGTAGTAAGGATCTCCATCTTTAAGGATCTCCGGCCAGCGCTCCGAGAAAATCTTGATCTCCCTGTTAAAACGTGCCACCTTCTCCGGCGTATCCTCCAGTCCTCTTGACTTCGACTCATAATGATACAGCAATGCGTACGGATTGTAAACCACTAAATGATTTGATGCCCGCACTTTCATGCAATAATCGATATCGTTAAATGCGACCGCCAGCTTCTCCGTAAAGCCGCCGACCTCATCAAAGAGCGCTTTCTTTGTCATCAGGCACGCCGCCGTCACAGCGCTGTAATCCTGTGTACTCATCGCACGGTGGAAATAGCTGTTTTCCGCCTTATGAAGCCCGATAAACGTATGCCCTGCGATGCCGCCGAAACCAACCACGACGCCCGCATGCTGGATCGTATCATCCTGATAGAGCAGTCTCGCGCCAACTGCGCCGACGTCCTCCCGCTGGCACAGTCCCAGCATCTCCTCGATGAAATTCTCCGCAATCAGCTCGGTATCATTATTTAAAAACAGCAGATATTCGCCCTTTGCGAAGGTCACGCCAAAGTTGTTGATCGCCGAATAGTTAAACTCGCGCTCCCAGGTTACCACATGGACATTGGAAAATTCCTTCTGAATCTTTTCATAGTATTCAAAGGTTTCCTTCTCCGTGCTGTTGTTCTCTACAATGATAAACTCAACATTGCGGTACGTTGCCCGCGTCTCAATCGCCCGCAGGCATAGATCCAGATCCGTATGATGATCCTTGTTCGGAATGATGATCGATACCAGCGGTTCCCCCTGAATTTTATATACAGAGTGATAAATGCCGTAGTCCACACCTTTTTCCACGCGCTCCGCCTCGATACCGACGCGTTTATAATGATCCATGATCGCGCGCGCACCCGCATCAAATGCGTACAGCTTGCTCTCCGGGTTGCTCGCTGTCGAATCCTTGTGGCAGCGCCAGTGATACAGCACCTTCGGGATATGACGGATCTCCTTCGCCTTCTCCGTACAACGGAAAATGAAGTCATAATCTTGCGCTCCGTCGTATTCCTGACGGAAGCCGCCCACCTGCGCTGCCAGATCGTGGCTGACGACAAACAGATGGCAGATATAGTTGACGCTGCAGAGCAGATCGATATTGAAATCCGGCTTAAAATGCGGATCAAACAAAGCGCCGCCGTCCATATCCAGCTTATCCTCATCCGAATAGAAGCAGTCGCATCCCGGATGTTCCTGTAACAGTTTCGCACACTCATAGAGAGCATTCGGTGTCAGCTTATCGTCATGGTCTGCCAGCACGATATAATCGCCGGTCGCCATATCCATTGCTGCATTCGTATTGCCGGAAATGCCCTTATTTTCCCCTAAAATCACGTATTTAAAACGGCTGTCCTTCTTCGCATACTGCTCCAGCACCCGCTCGCAGCTTTGTCCTGCCGGACTGCCGTCCGCCACGCAGACCTCCCAGTTTGCGTATGTCTGTTCCGCGATCGAATCCAGCATTTCCCGCAGGAATCGCTCCGGTGTCTTAAATGCCGGAATCACGATCGAGAATTTAACCGGCGCGTCAAACGCCTTTTTCCTCTGCTCCTCCAGCTCCTCCGCCGTCGGCTTCGTCAGTGAATACCACTCGCCGTAATCGTAGTCATTGTCAATTCCCTGCAGTTTGTGCTTGGATTTTACCAGCAGGGCTTTCAGACCATTTTCCTTCCAGAAATCCAGACAGACCCGCACAGTCTCCATGTTCATCAGATCGCGGATCTTCTGCATCCGCTTGTGCGCCACACTGCTGCGCTTGCGGATCAGTTCTTCATTATATTTAATGCGGATTTTGCGTCCCTCGCCTTTTGCGATCAGATAATAATCTTTTCCGCGCTCATACGGGAACTGGATATCAAATCCAAGCTCTTTTTCTACCGTTCGCCCAAAATAAATCTGGCTGACGTCGTCGCGGCGGGTCGCCACATACTGAAACCGGATCGGCTGATGTGCCCCATCTTCAACCTGATAGGTGATCTCCGTCTCCGGCGTCTTTCCAATCGCCCAGCCATTGAGCTGAATCGAATTTTCACGAATCCGAACTACATCGACATTACATTTCATGCTGTTTGCCCCCAACTTTTTTTACCGGTGTATCAAAATTCAGCCGCTCTTCCTCCACTACCAGCGGACGCTTCATGACTCTCGAATTGATCGATAAAATATACTCCCCCACCAGACCGATGAAAAAGATCTGAACCGACCCTAAAAAACACATTCCAATCAGGACCGGCGCCATACCAGCCGGAAAATCATACCAGTGAAGCAGTTTCATCACCAGATATACAATCGCCACGATCATACTGATCGCCGCGCAGATACTTCCAAAGATCGTCGCCAGGCGCAGACCGACCTTCGTATAGGAGGTCACACTGAGCATCGCGGCATCGTAGAGCCGGTAAAAATTGTTGTGTGTCTTGCCTGCGCGGCGCTGCGGCTGGATATATGGAATCTCCTTGCGCTTATAACCAAGCTCCGCCACGATTCCGCGCAGAAACGGCGTCGGATCGTCAAGCTCCCGCAGAATCTCAATAAAATCGCGGTCATACAGACCCGAACCGGTAAAATGCTCAATCTGCTCGACATCGGAGAGTTTCTTTATCATCTTGTAATAGCAGCTCCTCAGCGCATACATGATCGGGTTTTCCTTGCTTCCCGTCTTGATGCCGATGACAATCTTGTAGCCATTTTCCCACTCATGGACATATTTCGGGATCATATCGACCGGATCCTGAAAATCTGCCACCATGCTGATCACACAGTCGCCGGTACACTGTAACATTCCATAATACGGGGAATTGAACTGTCCAAAGTTTTTGGCATTAAAAATTGCCTTGATCCGTGGATTCTCGCTACAGATCTTCCGAAGAATCGGGCGCGTCTGGTCTGTCGAATCATTGTCGATAAAGACAAGCTCATAGTCATATTCTGGCAGATCGCGCTCCAGCGTCTCCACAACCGCCTCGCTGATCGGACCTACATTCTCTTCCTCGTTGTAGCAGGGAATTAATATACTGATTTTTTTCATACTTTTCTGATTCCTATTAATTTGCTTTTTGTTTGAACTCTTCTGTTTCGTTCCACCAAATTTCGAACACAAAAAAAAGAGAAAGCCGCTTCGGCTATACTGCCTTTATTTTAAACGTCTTTCTCTCTTTTGACAACCTACAATTTTCTTAACGATTTTTGGCTGCTTCGCTATTTACTTGGCATAAACTGATAAAATATGTCCAAATATTTACCATTCTCTCCCGTCACTCTGCACAGAGGGCAGAAAAATCATTTCTGAAAAGCCAGAATTCTCTTCATTCCTTCTTCAAAATATACCTGTGGCTTCCAGCCAACCACCCGCTCCATCTTGCGGATATCCGGGATCAGATTGACGATTCCCTCTGCATTCGGCGGGCGGACGCCAAATTCCATGCTGCCCTGCCTGCCGCACAGCTCATAGACCGTCTCGACAAACCCGCGCAGCGGTCCTGTCTCATTCATCGGACCGCCCAGATTGTAGACACATCCGTGATCCGCGAGATTTCCCGCATATTCTGCCAGATCCGCCAGGGCGCGCCCCGCATCGTCAATATACATGAAGTTCCAGAGCTGCGTGCAGGCAGTCATCGTCATCTTCTCCCCTGCCCGGAAGACCCGGACACAGGAGGAAAGAAGCGACCACGGGTGATCGCCCGGTCCATACGTACTGAAAATCCGTGCATGCCCATAATCCAGTCCCAATTCCCGGCAGAGCACTTCCGCCTGCTGCCGTACTGCCAGTTTCGCGCGTCCATACGGAGAGGTCGGCTCGCAGACCGCCTCCTCGTCTGTTAGCTCGCTCTTGACGCCATACTCCGCCTGCGAACCTGTAAAGAGAAACCGCCGGCACCCGAGGTCTTTCGCCACGCGGACGGCATTCAGCGCGTCCTGCACGCTCTCCTCCTGGACTGACTCATTTTTCCGTGAATCACTCCCTGCACCGCGCCAGCCCATATGGAGAAACACATCGCATCCGCCCGGAATCCGTTCCGGCAGTTTCGAGAGATTCCCCAGATCCTCCTCCAAAATCGTGAGTCCCTGCGGAAATTTTTCATTTTCCCGCAGCAGATCCGCTTTCGTCGAATGTTCCCGCAGTACGGCGTATACCTGATGTCCGCGATGTAACAGCTCGCGCACCGCCCCCAGACCTACAAAGCTGGTGGCACCTGTGACAACTATCTTCATTCTATCGTTTCCTTTACTATTTTTTAATACGCGGAATCAGCATGATACGGTCCATCTCCTCGTCCGGCAGGAATGGGGACAGATCCTCCAGCGGCGGCGATACAAGCGTTCCGTCCGGCAGTCTCTTCGCCGCGGACTTTGGCTCAAAGTTCTGATCCAGCGTTACAAATACCTCGCAGATCACCGGGCCGTCCATCGCCAGCGTTTCTTCTACTTTCTCGCCCAGCTCCTTGTTTCCATGAATCGATACATATGGGAATCCATACGCCCACGCCAGCTTTTCCATGCTCGGGAAGCCAAGATCGCCGCTGTCCACGCCGATACCGATGAGCGGCTCGCCGAAGAAATTCTTCTGGGTCTGTCGGATGGAATGGTAACCGCCGTTATTGATAATGAAAATCTTGATCGGCATCCGGTGGCTGACAACTGTCTCAAGCTCCTGTAAATTCATCTGAATACTGCCGTCTCCGGTGATCAGGATAATATCCTGGCTGTGATCTGCCACGCACGCGCCGATCGATGCCGGAAGTCCGTAGCCCATCGAAGCGATGCCGGAGTTCGAGATAAATCTCTGTCCTTTTTTCACAATATTTGCGTGTCCACACACAACATTTGCAGATCCATTCCCCACAACCACGATCTGGTTCTCATTTAAACGGCGGCTCATCTCATACGCAAATGCATATACGTTTGCCTCTGTCTCCGTGCCGCCGTTCATGTGCTTCGGCAGAACCACCGGATAATCATGCTTCCAGCCCTGGCAGATACGCAGCCACTCTGCCTGCGCGTCCTTGTACTCCTGCGTCATCGAAGCCGCGCCGTCCGCTTTTCCTTCCTCCGAAAGAACCTCGTCCATCACGGTCAGAAGATCCTTCACATCCGCGTGAACCGGCATGTCCACATGCAGGGTCGGCTTTTTCAGCTCTTCGGCATCGATATCATTCACAATCACATACGCCTCGCGCGCCCAGGTAGTAAAACGGTAACCGACCTGACGGAAACTCAGACGGCTTCCGAGCGACAGCACCAGATCGCTGTTCTGGATCGCGAAGTTGCCCGGGCGATCGCCGACGTTGCCGCCTTTTCCGATGTACAGCGGGTGTTCGTCATAGATACAGTCGATGCTGTCCGCGCCGGTCACAACCGGGATTCCCAGCTTTTCAACCACGCGCATGAAAACATCGTGCGCCGCGCCGATACGGATACCATTTCCGGCATTGATCACCGGACGTTTGGAGGTGCGGACTTTCTCGATGATCGCACGCGCCGTCTCCTTCGTCACACGTGCCGGAAGTTTTGCACGAAATTCACCTTTTCCGGCGGTATCCTCCGGGATCTCGGACGCGCTCTCTGCCGCCCAGCCGGTTCCACCCGCCTCATAATCCTCCGGATCAAAGCCGATCAGATCGTCTGTCTCGATCATTGCCGCCTGCACATTCAGCGGAATATCCAGCCAGGTAGGACCCGGACGACCGTTGTAAGCCAGATACAGGGCTTTTTCCACACAGAAGCGGATACGCATCGGATCGATCACCATCTCACAGTATTTTGTCATATTGGCAACCGATTTGGTGATATCATACTCCTGATCGCCCATCGCGCGCAGGTGAAGTCCCGTGCTGCGCGCTGTCGTGTCATAACGCACCTGTCCGGAAATGACAAACATCGGGATTGAATCCAGAAATCCGCCCGCAACGCCGTTCATCGCATTGATGCCGCCAGGTCCCGTCGTCACGCACACTGCCGCAATCTTGTTGTGGATGCGGGCATACGCCTCCGCTGCCATCGCACATGCCTGCTCATGATGATTGTAGAGGCAGTGAAGTCCTTCCTGATGCCCCAGCGCGTCATCCAGATGCATCGCGCCGCCGCCCGTGATCATAAACACATCCGTGATGCCGGATGCGAGAAGCTTTTCTGCTATATAATTAGAAAGTTTCTGTTTCATTTTGATTTCCTCCTGAAAATACCTTGTCAAGTGTTCATACTACATCATAAGAACGTATTCTCACCCGTCCACTCACGAACCCGCGCTATCGCGCTCTACCGCCCTGCTTCGCATGGCTGTTCGTTCGTTAATGGCGCAAGAAAAGAATATGTCTGCTTCGCAGCCGCATTCTTTTCTTCTGCGCTCATTATATCACACATATTTCTCTTTTCATAGCCAGCACGGCGTTTTCCATTCTTCTGAAACGTTCTTTTGTTACTGTTCACGCATACGTGCCCAGTAACGGAATTTGCCGTGGCTTCGCATTTAAATACGGCAAATTCCTGCTGCCACCACGTTTTCTTACGGCACTTTCGGTTCCAAAAGTGCCTACCCCTGAACAGTAACTTACATTTTTCTTATGTTGTCTTGTGTTTTTCCTATTTCTTTTCTATAATAAAGGTCAGCATCCGGTTCACATCGGTATGCCTGAATCGTTACGGTTCAGTTTACTTTATGTAACTGCATTTTTATCATACAGAGGAACGTCTTATGAATCGATTAGCACAGAAAAAAAAGGTCTGCGCGCTAATTCCGGCGCGGCTTAATTCGGTTCGCTTTCCGGGAAAGGCATTGAAACAGATTGATGGGATTCCAATGGTTGTGCGGGTTCTCGCGGCGGCGCGGGACAGCGGTGTATTTGATGCCGTTTACGCTTCGACCGACAGCCCTGAGATTGCTGCTGTTTGCCAGACATATGGATTTGAGGCGGTTTTCACCTCCCATTCCCATCAGAATCCGACCTCCCGCATTCAGGAGGCGGTGACGATTCTGGAAGATTCCAAGTCTGCTTCTTCGCGGAAATTTGATTTTTATGCGATGATCGGCGGGGATGAACCGCTTCTGACACCGGAGATTCTGCAAAATTTTATGGAGCAGGCGCTTACTGTTATTACCTCAAAAGAACATGTACAACGTCCATTTCTCATCAATGCCATGGCAGATATCCCGAACAATGCCGAGACAGCCGATCCATCCAACATAAAAGTAGTCTGCCGCCCGGACGGCACAGGGCTTTACATTTCCCGTGCGCCAATTCCATTCCGCAAGGGGACGCTTGACAAACCTTCCCGGAAATTTGTGAGTATCGGGCTTTATACG
>OLNK01000457.1_pt1 | contig 52305 bp, 40 predicted proteins | sample 1672791 | NCBI WGS metagenome assembly OLNK01 (sample SAMEA3136724, study PRJEB25190) | human gut metagenome | biome: human gut; feature: human-associated habitat; material: faeces | place: Austria | collected 2013 | reverse complement strand
ACCAGATATAAAATACAGGTTGATTACATATTATATAACAGACTCTTTCCTGACGCAAACTGCATAGAAGCCCTATTTTCAGCAAAAATTCTTATTATCACAGAAATCTTTTGAATAAAAATCCTGATTAGAAATCTCTCCTTCTGACAGACAATATTTATCTGAGTAAGCAGAAACCTTCTGTCCCAATCCCCCAGCCTTCACCCTCCAATTTAATTCACCAACTCCAGCCAACACACAGAAAATAGAAAAAAGCCAATATAGAAAATGTAATATTGGAGCAAGTAAAAATGCGACTGAACATTTTCTACGCCGTGACGGCTTTTACATTTTCTATATTGGCTTTTTTCTATTTTCGTCTGTTTATCGTTAATGAATTAAATTGTTATCTTGTTTCAAATTTCTGGAATAAGGTTACCATTAAAGGACAGAGGATGGCTGTGACAATGATTGCAGCCGAAACCTGTGCTGTTGCAGCCTCACTGACCTGAGTGGAAATAACTCCTGCGGTGGCCAGAGCCGCCGGGGTTGCGGCAGCATTTCCTGCTGTAGTACCAATTGCTGCTCCAATTGCCGGTGCTTTCATTCGTAATACTTTATATACAAGATATCCAATGCCACCTGTAATTACTGTACATAATATGCCAAGTACAATTCCCGGAACACCTGCAACAACAAAAGAAGATAAAGTAAGGTTTGCTCCTAATGGAAATGCAAAAAATGGAATTAACATAGAAGCACCCGGCTGACAGAAGTCACGAATATCTGTATCAAGATTACCAAGAATTACACCAACAAGAATTGGAATGACACATCCGAGCAATGTATTGATTGGAACAGAATATCCTGCTGCTCCAAGTGCAAGCATTGTAAAGAATGGACCATCATTGATTGCCAGAATAGATACCGCACCAACATCTGTTGCATCTCCGTATTCACCAGCAAGTGCTGCATAAATTCCTCCGTTGGAATTTGCAAATGACGCAATAACTGCAATCGGCGCTACTCCCAAAAATCCAGCTTCTCCAAATATTGCACCTACTAACAGCCCACAACCCATACCGACAAGTACTTTTGTTGCTGTAAGAACTACACCCTTATAAATTGTAACCCCTGCTTCTTTAAAGTTAATTGTTGTTCCATTACAGAATAAAAATGCTGCAAGAATCGGGATTGCTCCTGTTTTCCATAAATTTGTTGTAAATGTTCCGTCAAAATATTCAAAGAAAAACGGACAGAATGTATTAGCCAGCACCCCCCAATAAGAGTGGTACAATCATCAAACCTCCAGGTATCTTTTTTACCGTCTCCATTATTTTCATTATCTTATTTCCTCCCTCTCTGTCACTTTTAACTTTCTTAATCCGTATGTAATCGCATCTGTTTTGCCAAATGCACCCGCTTTTGTCACTATGGAAAGTCCGTCATACTCTCCTCCAACAATTTTCATTTTCGGAATACCCACTGCAATTTCTTCCGTTATAAAAGAGCCTTTTGCTTTAATTCGATTTAAAAATCCAATTGCTGTATCTCCACCCGTCAGAAAAACTCCAGATATTTTACATTCCTTCAGTATATTTTCACCGATTTCTCCCAGTACATTCTGTGTGTATTCACTAATCTGTGCCAATGTCATATTCTTTTCTTTTCCTACATTCAGGGATTTCTCAATTTCATCACGATCATAGGAAGCACTGCTGTGAAGAATCACGTCTTTTCCTTCTTTTAACATCAGAACTGCCTTCCTGCTATATTCCTCTCCACACACCTTTTCTTCCAACATAGCCGGAATATCTACCGATATTAGATTTACACCGGTTTTTTTTGCTTCTTTAATCTGTTCTCTTGTCACATTACTGACACTTCCACAGATACACAGAGCCGGTTTTACCTTCCTTACCATATCCATGAGTGCTTCCGCAATTGCCGCTGAACCTACCCAAAGAATTCTTTTTTGTGTCTCAACTGCTTTGGAAATAATATTTTGCATATCATGATTTTCTTTTACATCAAAGGTATAGACCCTTGCCTCACCAAATTCAAAGCCATTTCTTACCTGATTCAAATCAATATGTACAATCGGCTCGTCGTATACTTTTTTTAGTATTTCAGATAATTTATCTATTTTTACCGGTTTCTTAGGGTCCAGCCCTATTTCTGTCTGGGAAACCGGGACCCCATTTAACATATGTATCCCATCTTCTGTTGTTCTTCCCAAATCTGGAAGTGCCGGTGCAAATATAATCAGTTCGCTCTTATAATAATCATCAATTGCTTTAATTTCTTCCGCAACATTTCCACGAAGTGTCGAATCTACCTTTTTAATTACATAAGAATAATCTGAAAAATCTATCTCTTTCATCAAAGAAGCGACATATTGATATGCTTCTTTTTTCTCCATTCCTCTGCTCTCTGTGTCAAGAACCACAGAAGATTCTATATCCTCCATATCTTCTGAATGAAATACCACAGAAATATCTATTCCCCGATTTTTCAATTGAACCCCTGTATCATTAGAACCAGTAAAATCATCTGCAACAATCAGATATTTCTCGCTCACGATAAATACTCCTCCTATTTTCTGTTCTTTGCTAAGCGAATGGCATAATCAATCGAATTCATTAAGCTTAGTTCATTTGCCTGTCCTGTTCCCGCCTGATCAAAGGCTGTACCGTGGTCAACCGATACCCGGATAATAGGAAGTCCGAGAGTAATATTGACTCCTTCGACAGCTTCCCACACCTGTGCATCTCTGTCATAAACAAATCCCACAACTTTCAACGGAATATGTCCCTGATCATGATACATTGCAACAACAATGTCATACCATCCGCCTCTTGCTTTTGAAAATACTGTATCTGGCGGAACTGGTCCTTCTGCCAAAATTCCTTCTGCATTTGCTGCCTCAATTGCCGGAATAATTTCTTCGATTTCCTCTCTGCCAAACAGGCCGCCCTCTCCACTGTGAGGATTCAGGCCTGCCACACCAACTTTAGGATTCTTAATTCCAAGCTGTTTACATGCATCATTTGCTATACGAATTACTTCTAATACCCGGTCTTTCTTCACTCTGTCACAGGCCTCTCTCAAAGACACATGTGTTGATACATGAACAACTCGGAGATCTCCAAGAGCAAGCATCATTGTATAACTTTTGGTTCCTGTATATTCTGCATACACTTCAGTATGTCCAGAATAATGATGTCCGGCAAGATTAATCGCCTCTTTATTAAATGCGTTTGTTACTGTAGCATCTACCTTGCCCTTATTCGCAAGTTCTATCACTTTTACTACATATTGAAATGCAGCTTCCCCGGCCTCTTTACTAACTTTTCCCAATTCCAGCTTTTCAGAATCTACAAGTCCCATATCTAAAACATCTATTGTTCCATACTCAAAAAGAGCTTCCGAAACCTGACTGATTTTATGAAATTTTAAATTCTTAAGACCGACCGTTTCACGCGCTTTATACATCATTCCAAGGTCACCAACAACTAACGGTTTAGCTTGTTCATAAATACTTGGATTGTTCAATGCCTTTAATGTAATTTCCGGTCCGATACTTGCCGGATCACCCATCGTAATTCCAATAACTGGTCTTTTAACTGTCATCTTTCTTCTCCTTTTTCAATATTTGTATTGTTTCCTTACAAATCATACTATATCCTTTTTTTAATTGATTTTCCCTACCCAAAACGCTATAATATGTTTATATTTGAAACATATTTTTATTTTATATTTTTTTATTTTCAGAAGGGAGATAATTGTTCATTTTTTGAACATATTTTTATATGAGAAAAATTAAGATATTAGGGATTGCTCCCTATGAAGGACTTAAAAATGTGATGGATACTATTGCATCCCAGAGAACTGACATTGAAATGACTACTTATCATGCCGATTTAGATTATGCTCCGACATTACTTTCTGGTCTTGATCTTGAAACTTACGATGCAATCCTGTCACGAGGTGGAACAGCATTAACACTCAAAACTCTTACAACACTTCCTGTTTTTGATATGGAATTATCTTATTATGATGTTCTAAATGCAATTACATTAGCGGAGGGCATTACAAATAATTTTTCTATTGTGTGTTATCCTAGCATTGCCGTACTTGCTGAACAACTCGGAGAAATATTAAATCATGATTTAAATATTTTAATTACGTATTCATGGGACGATACGGTTAAACATATTGATACGCTGAAAAAACAGGGATGTGAGCTAATTATCGGCGATATGAGTGCCTGCCGCTACGCAAAAGAATGTAATATTCCAAATATGCTTTTTAACTCTGGAAGTGCAACCATAAAAAAAACGCTCGATCAGATTGTAGATTTTTCAAAATATTACCTGAACTATCAGATTGAAAATCGTCTGGTCAAGACGAAAATGATTGAACGAGATGAAATGTACCTTATCTACGATGAAACAGGTATATTAACTTACTCCTCTATTAAGGCTCCCTCCCACTTTCTAACAACAGAAACCAGGAAGTTGATACCTGATGTAAAAAAATACGGACATACTGTAACTATAAAAAATAATAAAGGAAGCTCTTATAAACTTACTGGTGAAAAAGCTGTTTTGTCTGATATCTACTATTACTATTTCTTTATCGAAGTGAATAAAAAGGCAGAATTAGAGCTGACAGGAAGTATTATTAAATCAGAACCTCAAAAAACTTCTTCCCAGTTTTTTTCTTTCTTATATCAACATAAAGCATATAATGCAATTCGTAGAAAAATTGAAGATATTAGTAAGACAAACCTTCCTGTATTTTTAGAAGGGGAAGAAGGCACAGGAAAAGACCGTCTGGCACAAATCATCCATAATACAAGCCGCCTTCAATCTTATCCTCTTTTTACGATTAATTGCGAATCCCTTACAGATAACGAAGTAAAGGAATTAATTGGAAATACTAATTCACCATTTTATAATAATGATTACACTTTTTATTTCAAAAACTGTAATTATCTCAGTACTACATTAATAGAACAGTTAATTACTTTTATCTCCTTTACAAATATGTCCCGACGAAATCGTTTGCTTCTTTCATGGAGAATCGAAGATACCGAATCGAACACTTTATCAAATCGAGAATATTTAGTCAACAAATTATCCTGTGTTCATATTATACTGCCAAATATGTCTCATTTTATTGATGAGATACCAAAACTTGTAAATATATATATTTCAGAACTGAACAAAACTCACGGTATGCAATTAGCAGGAATTGAACCTGAAGCTTTAAGCCTGCTCCAGGGATATCGATGGAAAAATAATTTAGACCAGCTAAAACGGGTAATTAATGAAGCTTTTTTCGGTACACATGGGACTTACATCAAAACCTCTCTTATTGCAGATATTCTTAGAAGAGAGTCTTTCTCTAACCGTCGATTTAATACCAATTCCTGCAATTTAGATTTAAGTGGTTCTTTAAAAGACATCACCTACAACATTATTTTGCAGGTTTTACAGGAGGAAAATTATAATCAGAGTGCCACCGCCACAAGACTTGGAATTAGCCGAACCACCCTGTGGAGACTCCTAAAACAAGGATAATTTAATAAATAACAATTTAATTCACTAACAAACAAATAGACGAACCGTGAAAAAATCCAATATAGAAAATATAAAAGTCGTCGCGGACGCACAAAATGCTCAACCGCATTTTTGCTGCTCCAATATTATATTTTCTATATTGGATTTTTTCACGGTTCTGTTTTTGGGCTGTAGAAGAAATTACTTAAATTGTTATTTAATTATGGGAAGCCGGGGGATTCGATCAGGAGTCTTCTGCTTACTCTTACAATGTCTTTTTCAGAAAATATTTAAATCATTGAAGGCTTATTACTTAGAAAATCTGGAAAACATACTGTCAGATAAATGTTTAAAAGCTCTGATTTCAAGCATGTTTTCAAGCCTTTTCTACAAACGAAATGTTTTTATTTGTAATATTATCCTCTGATAAAAATTATAGACATATTAAAAATTCTCTATTTACCAAATCTTACGAACAAGCAGAAACCTTCTGTCCCAATCCCCCAGCCTTCACCCTCCAATTTAATTCACCAACTCCAGCCAACACACAGAAAATAGAAAAAAGCCAATATAGAAAATGTAATATTGGAGCAAGTAAAAATGCGACTGAGCATTTTCTACGCCGCGACGACTTTTACATTTTCTATATTGGCTTTTTCTATTTTCGTCCGTTTGTCTGCTAATGAATTAAATTGCTATGAATCAACAAAAGCCATGCCAGACCGTAATAAGTAATTACTGCAACCAGGTCATTAATTGTTGTAATCAACGGTCCGGATGCAACCGCCGGGTCTATTTTAATTTTATGGAAAAACATCGGTACGAGTGTTCCGACCATGCTTGAAATAACCATCGCTGTCATCAAAGAAAATCCAACGCAGCCGGAAATTACAAAGGCATGTGTTATCGGATTACTTTTTAGCAGCCAGATATAACATCCGATAAATACAAAAGCAAGAATTCCAAGGAAAAGACCATTGCAAAATCCAACTCGCATTTCTTTTACTACAAGACCAAATTTCTGCTTTGTACTTAATGTTTCATCCATCAGTACACGAATTGTCACAGCCAAAGACTGTGTTCCGACATTTCCTGCCATATCAAGAATTAAAGACTGGAAACACATAACAACTGGAAGTACAGCAACAACTGTCTCAAACACGCCGACAACAGAAGATACACCCATTCCTAAAAATAAAAGAATAATCAGCCATGGCAGTCTTTTTTTCATACTTTGTGCTGTCGTCTCTTTTAAATCTTCTTCCGCAGTTAAACCGGCTAACTTTGCATAGTCATCTCCCATCTCTTCATCAACAGCTTCTACAATATCCACAGCTGTGATGACACCGATCAGGAGATGTTCCTGCGTAAGAACCGGAATAGAATCTTCCGCATAATCTTTAATTCTTTCAATACATTCGTCAACTTTTTCATGATCATTTACATACGGATAAGAAGTACTGATGATATCCTCTAAGTTATCCTGCTGTCTTGCTACGATCAAATCCTTTAAATCAATCGCACCGTAAAACTTGTCATTCTCATCAAGAACATACACTGTAGAAATATTATCATTCTCTCCCGCCTGCTGCACCAGTTCACGCATTGCCTGACGAATTGTCAGATTATTATGAATCACAATGAAATTCGTAGTCATTCTGCCACCCATTTCATCATCCTCATAGGAAAGAATCATCTTAATATCATGTCCTGATTCTTCATCAAGTAATCCCACCAGTTTTTCCTGGGTGGAGTCATCCATTTCATCTAAAATATCAGCTGCATCATCCGAATCCATATAAGAAAGTACCTTTGCAGCCTCATCTAGCGGTAATTCCTTCAAATAGGAATCCGGATCATCAATATAAGAAAAAATCTCTGCAATCTGTTCCGGACCAAACATCCGATACCATCTTTTTCGCTCCGCTTCTGACAGTAATTCAAAGGCTTCTGCGATATCATTCTCATGGTAATCTGAAATTCTTTCCAGCATATCCTCTTCCGAAAAAGAGCCATGCATAATCTCCAGAATCTCTTTCGCATAATCTGGTTTTTTTAACATTTTCTCCATCATACATCTCCCTTCGACCCTTAAAAGGGCATAAAAAACCCACCGCATCAAGTTTCCAAAACTTTTCAGCAGTATGTCAACCAATTACTAACTGTGAAGTATAGGAATCCACGCGGTGGAAAAACGATTAATGTATAATGGTAACTAGCTAAAAATAGTAGTTCTATATACTATACAATAAAAACATAAAAAATCAGATGTTTCTTAAACTACTTCTCTGACGAAATCCATATCCAGTCACATCCAAATTTTTAAACTCTTTTTTATAACACATACCACCGCAAATTATACTCTGCCCCGTACTATCACAACTGTCCATGAATTTCACCTCTTTTCCTAATCAAAATCAAACTTAAACCGTTGACATTCTACTATAATATACTTGTAAAAGCAAGTATTTTTCCCGTTTTTACAAAGATAACACCTCTGCTTTGCTTATACTACAGTACCTGTAAACATCTCCACCTGAGCCATAGTTCAGATGGAGCTTCCGCTACAAAGATTTTCAGTCAAAAGAAAACACCTGTTTGATGCTGTCATAGTGAAGGAACTTGCCTTCTTTAGCAAAACTTTCAATCTGCTCTCTTGTTGCAAACATATGACCGTCAATCTCTGCTTGCTGAAAAGATACATCCTTCTCATCAATATCCATCACAAAACGATAGACATCTACAAAATAATTATCTCCCTCATCAGGATTCACTCTTTTATAAGTAAATACATATCCGCCTTCTGCATTACGCACGTCAAGACCCGTTTCTTCCTTCACTTCTCTTCTTACTGCTTCCTCGGAAGATTCTCCTGCCTGTACTCCGCCACCGGAAACTTCCCACCATCCAGGTGCCCATGCCTTTGTCATAACACGCTTTGTAATTAAGAAAGTACCATCCGGTCTTGCGATTACGCCAAGAACAGTCAGATGGTATTCTCCCTCTTTTAAACACCAGTCATTTCTCTTCATCTTACGTCCTGTAAGCTGTTTATTTTCATCATAAATATCCCAAAATTCCATTTCGTTCAGCTCCTTTCAAGATTGTCCCATTCATCATAACATGAGAACGCAGCGAAAACAACTCATACTATTTTTATCTGCTATAGTGAACATAGAATAGATAAGAAAAAGTGAGTGACCGAATTGCATTCGACATTTTTTTATTTTATAATATGTAAAGGATTTTTATTTATCTTTACATTACAACAAATGTAAACTATTGATTTTGGAGGTACGCATGAATCAGATGTATGATGTTATTATTATTGGCTGTGGTGAGGCTGGTATTTATGCCGGTTATGAGCTTAGTTTAAAAAATCCTTCCTTAAAAATTGGGGTTTTTGAGCAGGGAAGAGATATTTATAAAAGAAGCTGCCCGATTGTAGCAAAGAAAGTGAAACAGTGTATTAACTGTAAAGTCTGTGATACTATGTGTGGTTTTGGTGGAGCCGGTGCATTTTCTGATGGTAAGTTTAATTTTACTACGGAATTTGGCGGCTGGCTGACAGACTACATGGATCATAACGAAGTTATGGAATTGATTCATTATGTAGATGATGTAAATGTAGCTCATGGGGCTACTACAAATTATTTCTCTACAACTACTCCGGAGGCACAGGCTCTTGCAAAGAAAGCTCTTGAATTTGACCTTCATCTTCTGCAGGCACAGTGCAAACATCTTGGTACTGAAAAAAATCTTATGATTCTTACAAATATTTATGAAGATTTAAAAGATAAAATGGATTTTCATTTTAATACAGCTATTTCTGAAATTAAAACTTGTTCTGAAGGATATGAGCTTGTAACAGAAAAGGGAGATATTGCACGTTGTCAGTATCTAATTGCCGCTCCCGGCCGCAGTGGTGCTGAATGGTTTGCAAATCAGTGCAAGAATCTTGGAATTAAACTTATTAATAATCAGGTAGATATCGGGGTTCGTGTTGAACTTCCTGCCAGAGTATTCGAACACATTACAGATGTTGTATATGAATCAAAGCTTGTTTACCGTACCAAACAATATGGTGACAGTGTTCGTACTTTCTGTATGAATCCTTACGGTCACGTTGTTGCTGAAAACGTAGAAGGTATCAACACTGTAAATGGACATTCTTACTCTGATGCTTCTCTTCGCAGTGAGAATACAAACTTTGCCCTTCTTGTTTCCAACCGTTTTACAGAACCATTTGACGAACCATATCGCTATGGTAAACACATCGCTTCTCTTTCTAATATGTTAGCAGGTGGTGTCCTTGTACAGCGTTTCGGTGATCTTGTAAAAGGAGTCCGCACAAATGAACATCGTTTAAGTCAGTCTTTCGTAAAACCGACACTGACAGCGGCTATTCCAGGTGACTTATCTTTAGCACTTCCGAAACGTCAGCTTGATGATATTATCGAGATGATTTACGCTCTTGATAAAGTTGCCCCAGGTACTGCAAATTATGACACTCTTTTATACGGTGCGGAAGTTAAATTTTACTCTTCCCGTTTAGAGTTAAGCCACGAACTTGAAACAAAGCTTCCTGGATTCTTCGCGATTGGAGACGGTGCCGGCACAACAAGAGGACTTGCACAGGCAGGAGCTTCCGGAATTAAAGCCGCAAGAGCGGTACTTTCAAGAATAAAATAAATACTAATAGACTAAAGAAACGAAAAACAGAAATATGCTATAGAAGAAAATGTGAAGATAGTCGCGGCGCAGAAAATGCCTAATCGGCATTTTTACTTGCTCCGACATCACATTTTCTTCTATAGCATATTTCTGTTTTTCTGTTCTTTGGCTCCAGATAGAAATTCGTTTTTTCGTTGGAGGGGGAAAAAGGGACTTGGCCAGAAGTCTATGGTTTTCATTGGAATGAAAATCTCCAGATGAAGATATCTTCTTTCAAAATTATAGGGATATTACAGTAAAAGAAACGAAGCAATCAGAAGACTTTGACCAGCACTACTATTTTCTTATGGCGAAACAGTTCTCTGATTAAAAAGCATAATCTTCTGGGCAATCCCCCTCTCTTTCCAACAGAAATCACTAATTTGCTATTTGCTATTAAAAACAGACAGCCGCTGAAACAAAATTTCTTGCTGAATTGTAAGGAAACTATGGTAAAGAAAAAAGAATTGTGATAAGTATTGCATTTTGAGACTTTGCGCTATTCCATTCTGACCATAGGAACTTGGGACTCGTTTTTCCCAAGTTCCTGTTTTTCCGGGCAGAATGGAATGCTTAGCGCAACGGAACAAAATCAAACTTATCACAATTCTTTTTTCTTTAGAAGGCTAACTACAATTTAGCTCAATATCTTCTACTAAAGCGGCGTCTGTGTCCCCAGCAAATTACTGTTCTTTATATGCTTTATAGGTTTCAAATTCTTCAACAATGGATTCTTCCGGTGCTTTTGTTATAAGGCTTACTACAATGATGAAGAGCAAGCTGATGATAAATCCAACAACCAGTGAATATAATCCAGTTGCGACATACGGAGTCTGTCCACCGATCAGTGGGATATAATCCCAGATAATTACAGTTAACGCTCCAGAAAGAAGTCCTGCGATTGCTCCCGGAAGGTTTGTTCTCTTCCAGAAAAGACTCATTACTACTAATGGTCCGAAAGCAGAACCAAGTCCTGCCCATGCATCAGATACAAGGGCCATAACGGAGCTGTTTGGATTCCAGGCGATAATAAATGCAAGTGCTGCGACAACAATTGTCGTAATTCGTCCTACATTTAATACTTCTTTATCTGTTGCTTCTGGTTTAAAAATATCCTGATAAATATCGGCGGATACAGAAGAGGAACATACAAGAAGCTGGGAATCTGCCGTAGACATGATTGCTGCTAAAATACCACAGATAAAGATTCCTCCGATAAATGGAAGATTAATCTTATTTGTAAATGTTTCCTGAATCATCTGAATAAATACGGATTCTGCTGATGGGGCTCCTGCTGTTTCTCCAAGAATTGCTGGAAGAAGATACGCACGACCGATCACACCGATTGCTACGGCAAGTGTAAGAGAGATAATAACCCACACAATTGCAATGACAGATGATTTACGAAGTTCTTTTTCATTCTTGATTGCCATGAATCGAACCAAAATATGAGGCATTCCGCAGTATCCAAGTCCCCATGCGAGATTAGATATAATCTCAATCGGTGTAATCGGATGATCTCCATTATACATAAGACTCATATAGTGTTCTGAATTCACTCCACTCTGTGTTAATAATGCAGAGAAATCTCCGCTTACAAATCCCCATGCAACAATCGGAACAACTAATAATGCGATAAGCATTAAGGTTCCCTGCACAAAGTCGGTTGTACATACTGCAAGGAAACCGCCCATAAATGTATAAATTAAAATAACGGCTGCTCCAATAAATAATGCTACATGATAATCAATACCAAATACCGTATTAAAAAGCTTTCCTCCTGATGCCAGCGCAGAGGCTGTGTATACTAAGAAAAATACAACGATGATAACTGAAGAAATTCCTAAAAGAATCTTCTTCTTATCATGGTAACGATTTCCGAAAAATTCCGGAAGAGTCATGGAATTATTTGCCACAATCGTATACGCACGAAGTGGCTTTGCAATAATTAACCAGTTTGCGATTGTTCCAAGTCCAAGACCGACAGCGATCCATGCCTGTCCTGTACCTAATGCATATACAGAACCTGGAAGTCCCATAAGCAGCCATCCACTCATATCGGATGCTTGTGCAGATAATGCAGCTACCGGACCGGAAAGACCTCTTCCTCCTAAGAAATAGTCATCGGCTCCCGTTGTCTTTTTCATACACCAGACACCAATTCCAATCATCAGCAGCAAGTACACGCCAAAGGCGCATAATATTGCGGTTGTTGTTGACATACTTTATCCTCCTGTTTTCTCTTATTTGCAGTTGTCCATACGTGGCAAGTCCACGTTCTATAACTTTATTATAAACAGCTGCTTTAATTTATTCATCATACAAATTTTTGTATAACAATCTTACTTTATCTTTACGGAATTCATATTCTTCAGACTGATTCAGTGTAATATTTTCATTTGTCACACTTACCTGATGAACCGTAATCTTGTCACCTTCCTTTACAGCCTTTTTAGAAATTTTTAACACACCACTGCTTTGTTTTTCTGAAGCTACTTTCACTCCGTTTACAAAAACCCGGCTTGCATCTGTAAAATTATTTCCAATTAATAAATAGCTATCTTCACATTCTTTTATTTCTGTAATTTCTACAGGATCTAAGCTGTAATTTACCTTGGTCGGTTCCAAAGGCTTTTTGCCTTCTCGTACAAAATCACTTCCATAAAGCATATCATACTGTAAAAGTTTTAGATTTTTACGGTATTTTTCACTAGACTGCATCGTCTGATGATATTTATTTAAAAATCCATTATAGATTCCTACCTCGCCAAGTACTTTCGATGCAAGCTGCCAGGCTTCTACTTTACAGGATTCTTTCTTTTTGTTTGCCTTGTTATATCCAAAATTATCCCAGATAAAATACGGTGTCTCGTACTTTGAATCATTCTTGAGATCTTTATTTTCAAGATTCATTCCCGGCAAATGATCGCCATAGGCAATTACCATCACATCTTCTGGGTAGTCGGAAAGTTTTTCTGTCAGTGCTTTAATAAAATCATCCATTTCTCTTGTTTGATTCACATAGTATGTAAACTGATTAAGATAGCTCTGACTCAAGCCTTCCCCGGAAACGGTAATTGGAGAATTACTCTGATCATCTGTAGGATAATCTCCATGCCCCTGTACAGATATCGTATAAATAACATCTTTCTTCTCTGTCTGCTGTAAAGTATCCATGATATATCTGGTTAAAACAGAATCTTTCGCCCATCCAGCTTCGTTTCTGCTTTCGATATCCATATTTTCAATACTGATAAAATTATCAAATCCAAGATTGGAAAAAACGGCATCCCTATCATAAAAAGATGCATTATTGTTATGAATCACACTTGATGCATACTTCTTCTCTTTTAACCAATAAGCTATACTGTCACAGGTTGTTTTGTGAAGAATACTTCGATATGGGTATTCTCCTGTACCGAAATAATCGATATTCATTCCTGTAATGACTTCAAATTCTGTATTGATTGTTCCTGCTCCATAAACCGGAACTTTTAAATATCCTGATGTATATTCTTTCTGAATCTTATGAAATGTAGGAATCGGATCTTCTGAAATATTTAAATTCTTTACTGTTGTTGCGTCAAAAAAAGACTCTAACTGAATAAAAATAATATTAGGCTGACGTACAACTCCTGCCTTTTTCGTTTCTTTTTGTTTCTTTTCTGCTTTTTTTACTTTTTTCTTTATGCGGTTTACCGTTTCTCTTGAATAATTGATTGGACGGTCAATCCCGGTATCTATTGCTGTGACACAAAAACCATAGGCAACCCCATAATCTTTATACCCGGCGATCAGATTATCAAACTTCTTAATCAACATTCCTTTACCGACTCCGACATACGTTACCGCACAAAAACATACTACAGTAACTGCTGTACATAAAATTTCTGTTACCAAATGCCTCGAACGCTTATCTTCCGGAGAATAAAGGTAAAGACATACAAGACCACCTATTCCGACCACTAATAAGATGACTATTCCAAGAATCTGCCACACTTCAAGATAACTGCCAAGAATCGGCAGAACCGACTTTACTAATGTAAGATCTACTGCCGTAAACGGTGTCTTTCTGTCACTTAAAACTACTCCGTTCGCAATCGCTACTAAAACCCAGCAGCCACTGATAAATACATAGGCAAAAAACCTTTTCCTTACTAAAAATACAATGGAAAAACATAAAAATATAATAAATCCATTATAGAGAAATACAAATGTTCTTTCCTGAACAAATGTAATCACCTCACCTACAGATCTCCTTTCCGTAAATTCCAGAAGAAGATTCAGGCAAAGAGTCAGAATCAGATTAAGAATAAGAACTCTGCAATTCGAAGAATTCCTGATTCTCTCCCATATATTTTTCTCTCTCATATCTACTCCTTGTCTACTACTTTGCTGTCCTTTGTATCTGTGTTGCCTGCACAATAAAACGGCCGGCTTCCGAAGAAGAAGTACATGTGGATAATGTCAGAATATCTTCTTCACTGTCTGGTTTTGTTTTCAGACTATAAAGTGCCTTTTCAATAGAATTCTTCAAATAAGATGCATAGTCTTCCTCAGAAGCAAATGCAATCGTATATACATCAGAATCCTCATTAACATCAATCTCTCTTGCTGCAAACACCTTATATTCTATCTCTTCCTCCGGTGTGATGATCCAGATTTTCTGATACTTTTTATAATCGGCATCCGGGTTATACTCTGTATCATAATGCTTCTTTAGCATACCAAACATCTGGCCATTTTTCAAATTGTGTCCATAAACGATACTGTTTTCCGAAGAAAAATCCGGTTCACATCCTGCATCTAAAAAGATTGCACCAATAAAACTATCCTTTCCTTCAAATGTCCGATGAAGGTATGTCGTATTATCTGCCGCTTGAACGATCGGATAATTAATGCCCGTACCCTTAATATAGATCCAGGCCTTTACATCCGGATTCACCTTAGCAAGTGCCTCAAAATCTACTGTAACCGGACATTTATCCTTCTCCTTCTTCGTTTTCTGTTCGTCAGGATCAGCATTTTCCTCCACATATTGTCTTAACTGCTCATATTCCTTTTTCCCACCATGGTAATGTCTATAATACCCCCACAGCTTCCATGCCGCAACACAAAAAATGAGAATGCACAATATAAGAAGCAGATTTGAAAAAAATCCGCTCCCTTTTCTTTTTTTCTTTTTAGCCATAGGCACACCTATTTAAGACGAAGTGGCAGGCCACTGATTGCTACATAAACTTCATCACTTAAAGAAGCAAGAACCTGATTTGCCTTTCCTGAAATATCGCTAAAAATTCTTCCAAGACGATATGACGGAATCACACTCATTCCAACCTCATTAGATACAATGATAAGTGTCTTATCTTCATCACGAATTGCCTTTACAAGATTACTCAGTTCCTTTATCACTTCGCTCTCAAGCTTTTCTACTTCGGAAGCAGAAATCTTATCAAAATCTCTCTCCTCATCTTCACATAAAATATTTGTAATCATTACGGTAACACAATCAAGAAGGATCGTATTCTTTTCTGTACTCTTTACAACTTCTCCAAGATCCCGGTATCCTTCATAAGTTCCCCATTCGGAATCTCGTCTTTCCTGATGGATACGGATACGTTCTTTCATATCATCATCGACTGGAATCGCTGTCGCAAGATAAAGAACACTGCGCTTTCCATATTCCTTTGCCTTCTGCTCTGCGATCACGCTCTTTCCGCTTCGGCTGCCGCCGGTAACCATAATAACCTTTGACATAACAAATTCCTCCTTAAACCTCTCTGCTGATTTCTCAACAGATTACTGATTCGTCTCTTTTCAAGTTCGTTATGAACTCTTTTACACTCATTATTCCTTTGATGTCTGTGTATCCAGCACAGAAATCTCTCCACGCATGATAAATCCCATCGTAATAAATACTGTCACGATCATAAGAATCATACTATCTATCCTATATCCAAGCGCCGCATTCACACTCCCGATTATTGCAGCCAATGTTCTTGCATACACTGCAATATAAAAAGATTCTGCCATGGACACCATCTTCCCATCACTTCTTCGGACACTTCCCCTGCAGATCAAGGCAAATGCCAATGCCACAAGAAGATACTGTACTGCCTTCGTAATGAGCAGCACTACCAGATAAAATGCCAGGAACATATACAGCGCTGGCAGCATTTCCACCAGACCCTGGTTATTAAGCCTCCAGTTTTTAAACTGAGAAAGACTGATAACCTGCTTCCCACTTGGCATTTTAATCAAAATATTCTTCTTTCCAACCAAAAGCTCCTGTACATAGTCTGATTGAAAATCGGACTCCTTAAATTGTTCTACCGATGAATCCGCTTTAACACGAACCACACCACCTATGGTAAAATCAATCGGGCTTTCACTATGGAACTCTCCTTTTTCTAAAGTAAATCCAGGAATACGCTCTAAAAACAGGTTCTCAAATCCTCCCACACTCGCTGTCCATGCTGCAAACGGAATCACGTTCTCTATAAAAACAAGAAACATAATAAGAACACTGATATATCCAATAAACGCTCCTTTTTTCTTCCTGATCAGTTCTTTATACTGAGACGGATGGACGCAGGCAATCACATATTGCCACAAAAATCCAATCTTACTCTCCTGCTGCATCTTCTTCCTCCTACGCTGAGTATATGATAGAAGCAGCAATCTCTTCTGCCTTCTCTTTACTGATTAATACTTCAATAAGCTTCAGCGCAAATGCAATCGCAGTCCCTACACCTCTGCTCGTTACTACATTCCCATCAACAACAACCGGGTCTTCTTTATATACTCCAACCGGAATACCATCAAGACATCCTGGATAACTTGTTGCCTCTTTATCTTTCAAAAAACCAAGACCGCCAAATACAGATGGCGCTGCACAGATAGCTGCGACCCACTTTCCAGCTTCATATTGTTTCTTTAAAAGATCTGCTAAACCTTCATGTTCCCTTAAATAATTCGTTCCCGGCATTCCACCCGGCAGTAAAAGCATATCCGCTTCTTCCTTGATATCTTCTATTAAAATATCTGTATTCACAGAAATATTATGTGAGCCTGTTATCTGTAATCTGCCCATAATAGACACCATTTTCACATCGATACCCGCTCTTCTTAATAAATCTACTGCCGTCAAGCCTTCCACTTCTTCAAAACCATCGGCACAAAATACATATACTGAACGCATAAATAAGCCCTCCTTTGTCTTTATGATAAATTCATTAACCTTAATTGTAGCTTAATTACCTCTTTTTATCAAGCTTGGTCATACTTTTTTCACTTTATTTCTTTGAAAAATATGCTATCATATAAAAATACGTTGTTATTATTATAATAATTCATCTGATTAGAAAGGAAAATTGAAATGGAAATCGAAAGAAAGTTTTTAATAAAATCTTTACCTGATGACCTGAATCATTACCCTTGTGACACTTTAACACAGGCCTATATTTCTACAGAACCGGTCATACGTGTCAGACAAAAGAATACAGACTATATCTTAACCTTAAAATCTTCTGGTCTTCTTGCAAGAGAAGAAGTTGAGATGCCCCTGTCAGAAGAATCTTTTACACATCTTCTTACAAAAAAAGATGGGATTTCTATTGAAAAAAAACGCTATAAGATTCCAGATCCCCCTTATCTGATTGAACTAGATGTATTTGAAGGGGACTACAGCGGATTTTGTATGGCAGAAGTAGAATTTCCTGATATCGAGCATGCCAACGCTTATACGGCACCTTCCTGGTTTGGTCCGGAAGTTACCATGGATTCCCGCTTTCATAACTCAAGCTTAAGTAAGCGTACTCCAAATCAGATCAAAGAATTTCTTAGTCTTATCCAAACAATGTGATTTTGGGATTTGTAATAGAATTTTAAGAATAATTAATATCATTTTCTTGTGAAATGTATTATAATGATACTGTTTTGTTACTTGATCTTTATAAATTTTTTAACAAAACTATTTTGAGAAGGGAGAATATCAACGAATGAGTGATAATACACAACCAACAAATGCTGCTTCTGGCAGCAATACAACAAGAAATCGCCGCAGTAATAAGAAGGCAGCCTCTAATACAGGTAAAATCATCGCAGCTGTTATTCTTATTCTTCTAATCGCTGTTTACGGTGGCGGTGTTTACTATTATTCCAGTCATTTTCCACATAATACCGTAATCAATCACGTAAAAGTCGGAGAGATGGATACCGCAGCAGCAGAGAAAGCATTTACAGATGATCTTGCATCACATAAGATTTCCTTAAAAGAAAAGGAACGTACTGAAGTGATTGATGCGAATGATGTCGGAACCGTAATCAATGTCGGCAGTCAGATTACCAATCTTCATGATTCCATGAATCCATGGTTATGGTTTACAAACCTGTTTGGAGAAAAGAAATATACCGTTAAATTAGATGTAACTTATGATGAAGCAAAGTTAAAGGAAGTTGTAAATAATCTTGAATGTTTCAAAAAAGAGAATGTAATCGCACCAAAGAGTGCTTACATAAAAGCAGGAGACAGCCAGTTTGAGATTGTTCCGGAAGTTCTCGGAAACACTGTGAAAAAGAAAGCATTGCTTCAGTTAATCGGAACTGACTTATCTACCGGTATTACAAAGATTGATCTTGAAAAAGAAAATCTTTACAAGCTTCCAAAATACTATGCGAAAGATCAGGCTGTGACAGATGCACTTGCCAAAGCGAATAAGTACGCCAGCGGCACGATCACCTATGATTTTGACTACACAAAGGAAACTCTTGATTACAATACATCCAAGAATTGGGTTAAGATTTCCAAAGACTTTAAAGTAACTTTAGATGAAAGTAAGGTTGGAGACTATATCGAAAAACTCGGTTCTAAATATAATACGATGGGTTCTTCCCGTCCTTTCACAACTGCCTACGGTTCTAAAATCAATGTATACGGTGGTGACTATGGATGGAAGATCTACTTCGATAAAGAAAAAGCCCAGTTGATCAAAGAACTAAAATCCGGAAAAGATGTTGAAAGAGAACCTGTATATTCCTACAAGGCAAGATGCAGAAAATCTGCTAAAAATGATATCGGTAACTCTTATGTTGAAGTAAGTATTTCTAATCAGGAAGTATGGCTCTTCGTAAACGGAGAATGTAAAGTAAACTCCTCCGTTGTTACCGGAGACCCAACAAAAGGACATCAGACCTACACTGGTGTTTATGCGCTCACTTACAAACAGCGAAACGCAACTTTAACCGGTCCTAATGCAGGCGGCGGCTCCTATTCTTCTAAGGTAAGCTTCTGGATGCCATTTAATGGTGGTCAGGGACTTCATGATGCAACATGGCGTTCTTCTTTCGGCGGTTCTATTTACAGAGGCAACGGTTCTCATGGATGTGTAAACTGTCCATATTCTACTGCCGCAGTCCTTTATAAATATGTAGAAGAAGGATTCCCTGTTATCGTTTATTAATATAGCGTTCATCAATTTTTATTTGTTAATGACAAAAAAATATCCCCACCGGGTGGAGTGCTGCTCCACAATGGTGGGGATATTTTTTTGTTTAGAAGTCACCCTATCCTTTCTCTGTTCTCCAGCATTTTGATTAACTCCTGCTTTGATACAGCACCTTGTATCGTATATGTAACTCCATTTACTTCATAGATTATGACTCCTTTATCTTCATGCGTAAAGTATTTTCCTTTTACACCACAAACAGAAACCTCTTCTTTCCTGTCTTTTTGTTTGTCAAAAGCCATCTGAATCACATAATCTGCATCATGCTGATTATATATGATCAAATCTCCTTTTTCGTTACTATAAGTCATATAATACCAGTATAGATCTTTCTCATCGCTGTTTTCAGTCTCTTTTTTGTAGCCTTCAGGAACCCACTTTAATTTATACTTAGCTGGTACACTATAATCAATTGTTTTTTTCTGATTTGCTGTTATTTTCTCATTTTCTTTGTTTTCTGATTGCTTTTCGTTTTGCAAAACTGCATTTTTGCTATCTTCCCTGGTATCTTCCTTTTCTTTTCCACCATATTCAATCCGTAAACCATCTTCTTCCTGTTTTACAATAAGATTGCTTCTCCACTCCCGGATTGTTTCCTTGGCAAATACACTGCCACAGAGTAAAACCGCAACTAAAGCCGCAACTAAAATAATTCTCTTTTTTCCTTTTCCCATATGAAAATATCTTTTTTCACTTTTTGTATCTTTTAACTGACTTTTACTTTTTGTCTGCTCATCTCCGATAAAATTATTTTGACAACTCTCTTTTTGATATAATTTTTCCATCTTTTCTTCAAACTCTTTAGATGGCTTATACCGAATCTTTTTGCTCTTTTGGCTGATCTCCTCCCATTCTTTTTCAGCACACTGTTCCACTGCTTCTTTCAACAATTCTTCAAACTTCTTATCTGTCATCTCCCATACCCCATTTCTATCATTTTCTCTTTCAATATTTTTCTCGCCCTGCTGGCTATCTTTCGCACATTATCCGGCTTTATTGAAAGAATTTCCCCTATCTCTTTACTCCCTAATTCGTTATAATATTGCAAATATAAAACTTCTTTATAAGGGTATTTCAGATTCATGATCAACTTTATCAATAGTTCCTGTTTTTCCCTGATGATAATTTCCTCTTCCAAATGATTTTTAAAAATATTCTCCTTTGCATCTAAACTTTCCTCTACATTGAAATTTTCTTTATCATCTGCATATTTATAATACTTCTGTTTTCTCATCCAATCAAAACAGCGATTTTTTAATATAGTAACAATGTAATTCCAGGTTTTTTTATCCTTTATGTTACCAATTTGTCCTAAATGCTCCGATAAAATTAGAAATGTATCATGCACTATATTTTCTGCCTCCGATGAATCTTCTAACAATTTCAGCGCAATATAAAACATTTTATTTTTATATGTACGATAGAGAAGTTCTAAAGTTTCTCCATCTTCTTCCTTACAGTAAGTCATTAAACTTCCAAGCAATCATTCTTCCTCCTGCTTCTTTTAATTTCGCCCCTGTACAAGTGCTTCTACTATAGTAACGCATTAAGAAGACCAAATGTGACAAAAATTTAATTCATTAAGGAGAAACAGACGAAAAAAGAAAGAATAGACCATTGCAAATGTAATGTGAGAGCAAGTAAAAATGCCGAACAGGCATTTTCTACGCAGTGATATCTTTACATTTGCAATGGTCTATTCTTTTTATTTTCGTCTGTTCCCTAATGAATTAAATAGTAATCAAAATAATATTTATGTTATAATGTATTCAAGTAGAGCAGTCACTCACCACCTGAAAGATGTGGGAGTCTTCTCGACTGAGATAAACTTTGAGGAAGGAGATTTAAAGCATGCCAAAATATTTTAATACAACTGCCATCTGTCGACCGAAAGAACACTATATGGTAGACATTACAGAAAAATTAAAACAGATCAAACGTATGGTAGATGCTGGACAGTATTTCACAATAAATCGTGCTCGCCAATATGGAAAAACGACAACTTTGAGAGCCTTACAAGCTTTTTTGAAAGATGAGTATATAGTAATCAGCCTTGATTTTCAGATGCTTAGCTCAGCAGATTTTTCTACAGAAATGGCTTTTGTAGATGCTTTTTCCAGCGAATTACTGGATGCTTGTGAAGAAGTTCCAAACAAAATCAGTGATGATCTAAATAATCTTATAGGTAAAAGAACTACGTTATCAATGCTTTTTAGAATCCTTTCGAAATGGTGCGGTATTTCTTCTAAAGGAATTATTTTAATTATAGATGAAGTGGATAATGCTTCTAATAATCAGATATTTTTAGACTTTCTGGCACAAATCAGAGGCTACTACATTAACCGAGATGTAAAACCAACTTTTCAATCAGTGATTTTATCAAGTGTATATGATATTAAAAATTTAAAACAAAAGTTTGAAAATGGAGCAGAGCCTCGAAGAAATAGTCCCTGGAATATTGCGGCAGATTTCTTGGTCGATATGAGCTTCTCTGCAAAAGAGATTGAGGGAATGCTCAATGAATATGAATCAGATTATCATACAGGAATGAATACCGAAATATCTGCTAATTTAATTTATGATTACACAGCAGGCTATCCATTTCTTGTATCAAAACTTTGCAAATTAATTGATGAAAGGGTTGCTGGAAGTAAAAACTTTCCAGAAAAAACGGATGCCTGGACAAAAGCTGGAATTATTGAAGCCGTCAAACTTCTTCTTAACGAAAAAAATACTCTATTTGAATCTCTGGTAAACAAGATTCAAGATTATCCTCAGCTTCATGAAATAATATATGAATTACTCTTTAATGGAAAAACCATCCTGTATAACTCTTTAAATCCTTCTATAGAAGCAGCTGAAATGTTTGGTTTTATTAAAAATAATGACGGACAGGTAATAGTATCAAATAGAATTTTTGAAACCGTTTTATATAACCTGTTTCTAGCAGAAGATATTTTTAAATCCTGATTGTAAGGAGAAACAGACGAAAAGCAGAAATTTTATATAGAATGAAATGTGAAGATAGTCGCGGCATAGAAAATGCCTGACCGGCATTTTTATTTGCTCCGACATCACATTTCATTCTATATAAAATTTCTGCTTTTCTGTTTGCTGGCTCCAGATGAAATCAAGATTTTGTGTGGGAAAAATAAGGGGGGGTTGTCCAAAAGTCTAAGATTTTCATTCAGATAAAATCCTCAGAAGGAATACGCTTTCTGCTAAATTCCATAGCCCAAAGTTACAAAACACAATATTTATAAGCATTTTTTCTCTTTTTCCATAATTTTTAACAATTCAGTAACGCACAACAATTTAAATGTCAGCCCTTTAGAATTTAATTCCATGGAAAGCCATAACTTTCTGGAGAATCCCCATTCTCATCAACTGTAGATTTGGAGTTGTCAGAAAAAAGAAAAAATACCCTATCCCAGATGCGGCTTGGGAGCGTGGTTAGGATGCGGATGAGCATCTTAACCACAGCGACTACAGAGCAGATGGGATAGGGTATTTTTTCTTTTTTCGTCTACACGAAATCTACAAATCAAGTCCTATCTTCTTACCTTGACTCCTTTTCCGTCTCTTCCCATGAGTCGTATCTTACTAAATACCAGTTCTTTTTCTTTATAAATAATAGATGGGGTATCTTCCTCTTCCACTCCGGTAAGATATATGTGCTTGACATGATCCTGCTCCTGAAGCTTCATACCGCGGATACCGATTGCTCCTTTTTTCTTTCTTGTTACTTCTTCTAATGGAAAACGAAGGAAATATCCTTCTTCACTCTGCATAATGATCTGTGCATTAGTGATACTTTCTTTGGCGCTGACAATGCGTACTGCTGTTAAAGTATCCCCTTCTGCTAACTTTGTAGCAGCGACTGTCTTTTTCTGTACAATAAATTCTGCTCCATCAACAAGCTTTACCATGGATGCGGCAGTAACAAATAATAAGGAGGATTCTTTTAATGTCCGATCCGGTGCAATTAAAAGAATCTGTTCATTTCTACTGTCATAATTCCCAATATTATCAAGTGGAGTTCCTTTATCCCGGAGTCGTCCTGATGGAATATCCTGCACTTTTATCTGATGCATCACACCTGTATCAGTAAATACACAGACTTTATCGGTATTCATACAGTGCACGATATGACGGTATTCTTTTAATACGGTTTCTTCGTTTCTCTCGTACGTACTCTTATCAAGAATCTTAGAATAACCGAAACGATCCATGACAAATACAACTTCTTTTTCTTCAATTGGCAGTGCTTTTACAACTGCAGCCTTTGCATTGGTAAGTTCTGTTTTTCTTTCAAATCCATAGATTTTTTTGATTTTTTCCAGATCTTTTTTCATCACTTTCTTCATGGAAGCCGGATGTTCTAAAATATCCTGATACTTATCTATCTTTTTAAGGATTTCTGCGTATTCTTCCTGTAATGCCATAATCTCAAGACCGATCAGTCGATACAGACGCATCTCAAGAATAGCGGAAGCCTGCTTTTCTGTAAAACAAAGCTTTGAAGCTTCTTTTTTCGATTTTTGTGTCTTAAAAGTAATATTGTCTGTTTCTCCATGAATCAGACAGCTCTTTGCATCTTTTAAGCTCTTGCTGCCACGAAGAATTTCTATGATCAGATCAATCATATCGCTTGCTTTGATCAGACCTTCTTTAATTTCTTTTTGCTCTAATTCTTTTTTCAGAAGTGTCTCATACTTTCTTGTGAGTACTTCGTAATGGAATCTTGTATGGTAGCTTATGATATCTTTCAGGCTTAAAAGTTCCGGTCTTCCATTCGCAATAGCGAGCATATTTACCCCAAAAGTATCTTCTAATCTCGTCTTCTTATATAGAAGATTCTCAAGGCGCTCTACATCTGCATTCCGGCGAAGTTCTAATACAATACGGATACCTTCTTTTGAAGACTCATTAGAAACATCCACAATATCACTTGTTGTCTTATTCTCGATCAGACCTACCACATCTGCAATAAACTTACTGATATTTGCACCGATCATTGTGTATGGAATTTCTGTGATAACAAGCTTGTCTCTTTCTGAGCGCTTTTTCGCTTTTTCAAAATGAACCTTTCCTCGAAGTTTCATCTTTCCACTGCCTGTTTCATAAATATTCTTTAGCTCTTTCTGATTGACTACGATTCCACCTGTCGGAAAATCCGGTCCTTTTACATATTCCATCAGTTCTTCTGTCGTAATATCCGGATTATCCATATAAGCTTTCACTCCGTCTACCACTTCAGAAAGATTATGTGGAGGAATGCTTGTAGTCATGCCGACAGCGATTCCCTCTGCTCCATTAATCAAAAGATTCGGGATACGAACCGGAAGTACGACCGGCTCTTTTTCTGTTTCATCAAAGTTTGACTGGAAATCGACCACATTCTTGTCCATATCTGCAAGGTAGACTTCCTGTGTAAATTTCTGAAGCTTTGCTTCTGTGTAACGCATCGCCGCCGCTCCGTCTCCCTCGATCGAACCAAAGTTACCATGCCCGTCAACAAGAGGCATTCCTTTTTTAAAATCCTGTTCCATTACAACTAAGGCTTCATAGATTGAGCTGTCACCATGTGGATGATACTTACCCATGGTATCTCCAACAATACGTGCTGACTTACGGTGCGGTTTATCGGCAGAAAGTCCTAACTCCTGCATCGCATACAGTACTCTCCGCTGTACAGGTTTCAAGCCATCCCTCACATCCGGAAGGGCACGCTGACAGATGACGCTCATCGCATAATCAATATAAGACTTCTGCATAATATCAGAAAACTCTGTTTTTATAATCTGTTCAGACATATTTCTCTCCGTTTCTTTATTATGTACTTTCGAAATCTTTCTTTGTTTGACTTTACAAAAAAAGGCTCCGAACGTACATTATTCTATAAATCCAGATCCGCATCCTTTGCATGCGTATGGATAAACTCTCTTCTTGGCGGAACTTCACTTCCCATCAACATCGATGTAACTTCTGATGCAAGTCTTCCGTCCTCAATCTCAACCTGTTTTAAGATACGTGTCTCTGGATTTAGCGTTGTTTCCCAAAGCTGCTCTGCATCCATCTCTCCAAGACCTTTAAAGCGCTGTAGAGTAAAGTTACTCTTATGTGTTTTTCGATAATTCTCTAATGCTCTATCATCATAAAGATATTCTTCTTTTCCCCGCTTCGGAATTGCTTTATAAAGTGGTGGTGTTGCCAGATAAACATGTCCCTGATGAATGAGATCTGGCATAAAACGGTAGAAAAATGTAAGCAGCAATGTTGCAATATGTGCTCCATCTACATCGGCATCTGTCATAATGACAATCTTATGATACTTTAACTTGGAAATATCAAAATCATTGCCGTAGCCTTCTGAAAATCCGCATCCAAAAGTATGGATCATTGTCTTGATTTCCGCATTAGCAAGCACTTTATCCATGGATGCCTTCTCCACATTAAGAATCTTTCCACGAATCGGCAGAATTGCCTGTGTACGGCGATTTCTTGCTGTTTTAGCAGAGCCACCGGCAGAATCTCCCTCTACAATAAAAACCTCGCACTCTTCCGGAACACGGCTCTCACAGTTTGCCAGTTTTCCGTTCGTATCAATAGAAAATTTGGACTTCGAGATGAGATTCGTTCTCGCTCTTTCCTCTGCTTTTCGAATCTTTGCAGACTTTTCCGCACAGGCAATCACCTTTTTCAGTTCTTCTAAATTCCTGTCATAATATAACGTCAGTTCTTCTCCAAGTACTTCACTAACTGCTTTTCCGGCATCCGGATTATCCAGCTTCGTCTTGGTCTGTCCTTCGAATCTTGGATCTTTATGCTTAACCGAAAGAACCGCTGTCATACCGTTACGAACATCTGCACCGGTAAAATTCTTATCTTTTTCTTTTAAAATCCCCAGTTCTCTCGCATACTGATTCATAATAGACGTAAACTTTGTCTTAAATCCAGTAATATGGGTTCCACCTTCCATCGTACAGATATTATTGCAGAATCCCATGATCGTTTCCTGAAATTCATCTACATACTGAAAAGCCGCTTCCACCTCAATATCATCGATCTTTTTCTTAAAATAAACAATCTCACCAACTGCCGGCTTTCCCTTATTCAAATCTCTGACATAAGCCTTTAATCCTTCTTCTTCATGAAAAAGGACGGTTTCCTCTTCTCCTGGTCTTCTATTCTCAAAAGTAATAGATAATCCAGGATTCAGATAAGCAGTCTCATGTAATCTGCTCTTAATGGATTCCGCCTTAAAGTATGTTTTATCAAATATTTCTCCATCTGGTAAAAAAGTAACGCTCGTTCCCGTATCGCCTTTCCGACACTTGCCGATGACTTCCAACGGTGCTACTGCTTTCCCTCTCTCGTACATCTGCTGATACACCTTACCATCTGACTGTACTTTCACTTCAAGCCAGACAGAAAGTGCATTAACAACGGAGGCTCCTACTCCATGAAGGCCACCGGAAATCTTATAACCTCCCGTACCAAACTTACCTCCGGCATGTAACATAGTAAATACCATCTCTACTGCCGGAATTCCTGTCTTATTATTAATTCCTGTCGGAATACCTCGTCCATTATCCCGAACCGTTGCCGTTCCGTCTTCTTCAAGAATCACCTGAATATTACTGCAATACCCTGCCAGATGCTCATCTACAGAGTTATCTACAATCTCATAAATAAGGTGATTAAGACCTCTGGTTGAAACACTTCCGATATACATTCCCGGACGCTTTCTTACCGCTTCTAGTCCCTCAAGAACTGCAATGCTATTCGCATTATATGCCATCTGTTCTCCCATAAATACCTCACAATTTTATTATAATTACTTACCTTTATACATATCTTCTCATAGATATTCACCTGTAAATATCCACTTATAAATGTTTACTTTCTATATCCTTTCTTATAGGAAGGAATCTGTTGCTGCCAGTCAGGACAATCTGTATCATAATATAACTTATTCTCATAAATCATATTTATTTCACCATTTTTATATTCAAATGCCACCGAAGAGCAATTCTTTCCAAAAGGTGTCTTCCAAAACTGACCAAGGGAACGTCCTGTCAAATTAAGGATAAAACTTCTGACTACGCAGCCATGTGCCACAATGAGAACATTCTCTGCTTTTCCTTCTAATGGAACAATCTCCTCTTTAAAGAATTCGTCAGTTCGTCTTAAAACATCCTGGAAATATTCTCCATACTTTGCCGGGCGAAAATGTTCTGGATCAAGACGGAATCTCTGATAGCGTGTCATTGCCGGATTCTCCATAATCTTCCCGATACACTTTCCTTCGGACGTTCCAAAACTCATCTCCTTCAGACGGTCATCGCGGACAATCTCTATCGGACGATCCATGCGAACAATCTGTGCCGTTTTATACGCTCTTTTTAACGGACTGGAGAAAATATGATCAAAAGGAATCTCTTTCATTCCTTCTGCTGTCATCTGCGCCTGCTCGATACCTTTAGGTGCCAGAGGAATATCAACCTGTCCCTGAAGCTTACTCCTCTTATTCCACTTTGTCTCTCCATGTCTCATTATATATATCTTCATCTGTAAAGCTCCCTTTTCCTGAAAATTATTCATTCTGTAAAAATGCTTCTGCTATCTCTTTTAACTTCATTCCGTTAGACGCTTTTAATAAAAGTACGTCATCCGGATGTACATATGTTAAGAGATACTCCTGTAATTCCCCTCTTGTCTCAAAATGCTTTACAACAATTCTCGCATTATTGTCTTCAATACCTTTTAATATTTCTTCGGAAAGTTCACCGTAGGCAGCAACTTCATCTACCTGTGTTCCAGCAATAAACTTACCCACTTCATAATGATATTCTCTCTCTTTTTCTCCAAGTTCAAGCATATCTGCCAGTGCGGCAATTCTCCTGCCCTTCACACCTTCCATAGAAGAAAGTACCGAAATACTTGCCTTCATAGAATCTGGGCTGGCATTATATGTATCATCAATCAACGTACAGCTCTTTAATGTATGCATCTGCTGACGCTGTCCATGGAAAGTACTAAGTGCCTTCGCTGCCACTTCCATGTCAAGTCCCATCTGATGTGCGACACCTAATGCAACTAAGGCATTACGTACATTATGCTCTCCCATAGTGCCAAGAACAACTTCCATATTTTTCTCTGCTTCGCCGTCTTTATAATAAAAATGAAACAGGGTCTGTCCATCCCGCACACGTACTTCTTCTGCTCGATAATCACATTCCTTATTCAATCCATAAAAAAATGTTCTGTGAGAAAGCTTTCCACGATATGGTGCAAGGAACTTATCATCCCCATTCAAAAAGACCATACCATCTTCTGGAAGTCCTTTTACAATATCCATCTTCTCGAGACAAATATTCTCCTGAGTTTTCAACTGTGCAATATGACTTACTCCAATCATCGTCACAACTGCTATATTCGGACGAATCATATTGGTAAGCTTCTCGATCTGCCCTCTTTCACTCATGCCAATTTCAAGAACGGCAATCTCATCTTCCGCTGTAAGATGAGAAAGAGTCAATGGCACACCAATCTGACTATTCTGATTCCCGATCGTCTGGAATACCCTCTTCTGTGAAGCTAATGCTGTGCCGATCATCTCTCTTGTTGTTGTCTTTCCAACACTTCCTGTTACAGCAACAACCGGAAGATTCATACGATTTCTGTAAAATGTTCCTACCTTCTGCATCGCTTCTACTGTATCTGCCACTTTAATCCATGGCTTGTCCTCAAAACCAGTTAACGGCTTATCATGCTCTGATGTAAACGTCGCCCCATTTATCTTAAGTGCGCCATCAATAAACTTATGTGCATCCACTCTCTCCCCGATAATCGGTACAAAAATGCTATCCTCGTTACCGGAGCGGGAATCGATTGAAAACTCCTTGATTACTTTATTCTCATCTCCACATAAAAGCTGTCCTTCGGCAGCCTTTACAATATCTTTAATTGTTATATTCTCCATGATTATTCTCCTGATAAATAAATACTATCTTTAGTCAATTAAAATCTCTCCAGGAAATTCTAACATAACATATGATACAAACTTGCTGCTCGCCACCTGCAGAGGTGGGAGTCATCTCCCATCTGATATCTTACAGCAATCTGCAAACAGATGCAAGAGCAGTCTCCTTTTTCCAAACATTTGTTCTGACATATTATACATCATCAAAAATAAAATTTCAAGATGAAATTCTATAGAGCTTTTATGAAGCTTTATAAAATCCCACAACATCCATTCCATAATGCAATATAGCAGCAATTATAGTCAATTCAAGTCGAGCAGCCGCGAGACTTGGCGCGTGATTCTGGTCAGCGTAAGCTGACATATTCTTTACAGAATCACTGCGCATCCTCGCGGAGCGTTTATCTCAGTCGGAGATTGGACTCCCACTGAGACAAATTTGCTGTCACTCACCACCTGAAAGAGGTGGGAGTCTTCTCGACTGAGATAAAAAATTAAACAATACGCACAAAAAAGCATGATATAACAACTGCCTCCTGTCAATGCACGATGATGCGCTGCATCCATCGCTTGCTCTAAGGCGCAGTTATTATATCATGCTTATTTATTTTAGTTTTTGGCAAAATGACTATTCAAGTAAAAACTTTATGCACAATGACCTTTTTTCTCGATAACTTCAATTACCGAATCAACATACTTTTCACATTCTTCCTTTGTTTCCGCTTCTACCATAACACGTATCACTGGCTCTGTACCACTTTCACGAACAAGGATTCTTCCTGTTGCTCCGAGTGTTTCTGCAACCTGCTTTACTGCTGCCTGTACGTCAGCATCATTCTGTGCTTCCGGTTTACTCTTTACACGTACATTCTTAAGTACCTGCGGATAAATACGAACCGGTGATGTCAATGTTGCTAAAGACTGCTTCTTCTCTAACATTACTTCCATCACCTTAATAGCTGTAAGGATTCCATCTCCGGTTGTTGCATATTTACTGAAAATAATATGTCCTGACTGTTCACCGCCGATACGATGTCCATTCTGTACCATATTTTCGTAAACATATTTATCTCCAACCTGTGTCTTTTCATAATCAACACCAAGTTCGTCAAATGCTTTATACAATCCAAAGTTTGACATAATTGTTGTTACGACTGTATTATTACGAAGTTCACCTTTTTCTTTAAGATATCTGCCGTAAACATACAGAATGAGGTCTCCATCTACAACGCTTCCATTCTCATCAACAGCGATACAACGGTCTGCATCCCCATCGAAGGCGAATCCCACATCAAGCTGATTCTCTTTTACAAACTTCTGAAGCACTTCGATATGTGTAGAACCGGCATTCATATTAATATTCAGTCCGTCTGGCTGTGCATTAATTACATAGGTCTTTGCTCCTAATGCGTCAAAAACACTCTTTGCGATCATCCAGGAACTTCCATTAGCACAGTCCAATCCTACCTTCATATTCTTATAAGAGCGTGTTGCAAGAGAAATCAAATAACCGATGTAACGATTTCTTCCTGCGGAATAATCAACTGTACATCCAATCTGATCACGTACTGCCATCGGAATTTCTAACTTACCATCAATATAATCTTCCACTTTAAGGATTGTTTCCTCATCCATCTTCTCGCCTTTAGAATTAATGAGTTTAATTCCATTATCATAGTATGGATTATGGCTTGCAGAAATCATGATACCACAGTCAAAATCTTCTGTTCTTACTACATAAGAAACGCTAGGTGTTGTTGTTACGTGCAGTAAATATACATCTGCCCCTGAAGCTGTAAGTCCTGCTACTAAAGAATATTCAAACATATAGCTTGAACGACGTGTATCTTTACCAATTACAACTTTACATTTCTCTTCTTTATCTTTACCATAATACCAGCCAAGAAAACGACCTACCTGATATGCGTGCTCTACTGTTAGATTTACATTTGCTTCTCCACGGAAACCATCTGTTCCAAAATACTTACCCATTCTCTTCTCCTATCAGCTATTACTTATTGTTCTTTTTACATCTTATTCCTGTATTTTTTAATATATCCAAGATTCAAGAATGCCCCGGCATTCTTGCTGAGATATGCGCGTTCTACATATTTTCATAGTTTCATTTGCATATTTTAACTTATGTATGATAACACTATTCATGACGTAATGCAACGATTGGATCTAAATTGGCTGCTTTTACTGCCGGAAGCAATCCAAATACTACTCCGATTATTGTAGAAAATGCAATTGCCAGAATAACTGCCGGTATACTGATTGCAATTGGAACATTTGATATCTTTCCGATAACTTCTGCTAACGCAATACCGGTAATCGTACCAATGATGCCTCCAAGACTGGTCAGTACCGCCGCTTCTGTTAAAAACTGTGCCAGTATTCGATTCTTTCTCGCACCGATCGCCTTTTTCAAACCGATTTCTCTTGTACGCTCTGTTACAGATACAAGCATGATATTCATAACACCGATACCACCAACTAATAATGAAATACTTGCGATCCATATTAACTGTTTATTTGTCGTTGCGCTTACCTGCTGACTTTCTTCTGCGGTCTCATTCATATTTGCCGCACGATATTTGATATCTTTATTCGTTACCGTTTCGTTTAATAATGTTTGTGCGGCTTTTCCAACAGATGTCATATTATCTGTAGAATCTGCCAGCAGCTTTGCATTCTGTGGCTCATCATACTGCTGAACAATATTCCAGTCCACATCAGGAATTACAACAATACCACTCGCACTTCCGTCGTTATATACATAAGTATAGTAATCCTCTACAGAATTAATTACCGGGCTGAAGGCGGTAGACTCTTCAATGACACCAACAACAATAAATGGCTCTCCTTTTATATCAATGGTCTTTCCTACCGGATTCTCGTTTCCAAAAAGAGAGTCGGCTGCTACACTGTCTACTACTGCTACTTTACGATACTTCTCATAATCGCTCTCCGTAAAGCCTCTTCCTCTTTTCATTACATAACCACAGGTTCCAAGATAATGAGAATCTGCCCCGATCAACTGCCCACCGGAAAGCACTGTTGAATTATAGTAAATGTAATCTACCTGTGTACGTGACATATAAAGGGAAGCATCTTTTACATGGGAAAGCTCAGCTAACTGTTCACGCATGGCATCATCAAGAACAGGAATTCCCTTCGGAATTCCATATTCCATTTCTGCTGGATAGTTTCCACTTTCTGTTAACTGTACTGTTGTTGTATTGGTACCAGAACCAATCAGATTCTTTTTAATCTGTTCATTCGTTCCCTTAATTGTTGATACAATGGCAATAATTGCCGCAATACCGATAATGATGCCCAGCATCGTCAGGAAAGAACGCAGTCTGTGACTCCATACACCCTGAAAAGATAATCTTATATTTTCAAGCATCGTTCTCCTCCTTAATAAATCATTTCGCTGTCATCTTCGGAAATCTTCGTTTTAACTCCTTCTCTTAAGTTCTTTCCATAAGGGAAGGCAATGTTATCTTCATCTGTCAGTCCAGATATAATTTCCATATACTGGCCATTCATAGTCTTTCCAACTTTGACATACTGCTTCTTCAGACGCTTTGTCTTTTTATCACGAATATAAACATAATTCTTTTTGTCTTCTGTGCGGATATATGCTTTCTGAATGTAGATTGCATTATCATTCGCTGTTCCCATAGACTTTGAACTATAAGAAACTTCGACAGAACCACCCGGACTCAAACCATCTGCATCTTTAATAAAGCCAATGACCGGATAATAAGAACTATTTGGATTGGAACTTCCTCCATCATTACTACTGTCTCCGGTAGGGAAATCCGAAATTTCCTTTACTTCTGCGGTATACTCATCTCCTGTATCACTAGATACACATTTGATCGTTCCACCAACCTTTATATTGCTAAGTTCCATCTCGCTAATCGAAGTCTTAACATACATTCCATCTGCTGCCTTAACTACGATAGCCGCCGAACCATCTGTAGGAACCGTTCCTTTATCGCATGAAGTAGTAACCGTACCAGCAATCTTTGCCTTAACTGTCGCTTTATCTACTTCTGCTTTTGCTTCATTGTAGTTAATCTGCGCTTCATGAAGATCTTGTTTGGCTTCAGAAATTTCATCTTCTTTTTCGGCAATTGCTTCCCTTAACTCTGCTGCAGTATAATTATTGCCATCATCACCGCCATTATCTCCACTGCCATCGTCAATGCCAGAACCGCCATCTCCATCATCACCGCCGTCTCCGCCAGTATTATCTCCACCGCTGGTGTCCGCTTCTTTCACAACCAACGTTCTTGATATCTTAGTTTTAGAAATACCTTTTACATTCTTAACCTGCGCAGTAAGTGTAATAGAAGAAGACGGTTCTCCTTCATCTACATATAACCAGACACCAGACTTCGTCTTCTCAATACTTGTATACTTTGAAATATTATTTGATAAAGTCCATGTAACCTTACTCTGGTCATCCTCTCCATTTCCCCAGCTTCCATCTTTAGACACTACAGAAAAGAGATAGCCATTACCCGCTTTTACTTTCTTTCGATTCTGTTTAAACTTGATCTCCTTATCTGCCGCCGGCGTTGGTGTCTTATTTGTTGTTGGAACAGTATTTTCTTTATTCTCGGTTGTTGTAGCCGCTGAATCCTCTTTCTTTACTTTACTCTTTAAATAAGAAATCGTATACCCTGTTCCATCTGCAAGTTCCACTGTAAACTTACTGTCAGGTGTAATCTCTAATTTATTTGCATTTTCTGTATTTTCATTATCATAATCTGTCTCGGAAGCATATTCTATAAATTCCGCTGTTAACCCCTTCTTAATCAGATCATTAATCAGTGCGCCGCTAATTTTTCCATCTTTAGGCAAATAGAATGTATACTTTCCATCTGCATCCTGCTGTCCATCTTCCAGACTTTCTGCCTTTAAATCTTTGTATGCTGCCCGTTCATTCAGATCATAAAGACTTTTTTCTTTTCCTTTGGAAACAGTATAATATTCATCTTCATCGAGATCTTTAAAAACTTTAGAAGGATTATATTCATATCGATCTTTTTCTTTTCCGTTCTCATCAAATTCGATAAATGTAGCATATTTATTCTCTTTATGAAGACTAGAAATTACAGATCCTTTTACCAGTCCATTTACATTCAAATAATAAATATAGGCATTTCCGGCGGAACTTCCATTTCCACTAGATGCATCTTTTTCACTAACCAGATCAATAGAATTATGAAGAGTTTTTGTATCTCCACCTTCATTTAACTGATTGACCGTATAGCCATCTTCTGCATAAACATTCACTTTCGTACTTGGATCAAGCTCAAAGGTAGCTGATGGTTTTTTTGCTTCCTCTGATTTATAAGCACGAAATTCCGCATAACTGCCATCAGTAATCAACTTCTTAATAAAAGAACCTTTTACTTTGCCATCCATTGTTAAATTAAATATATACGGATCTTTTTCTGTGCCACTACCAGATGCTTTATCTGAAATATCATTCACACTGGATTTTAAGGAAAGTTTCGCATCATCCTTTCCTGATTCCTCTCCAGAACCACCTTCGGAGCCTGAGCTGCCTCCACTTCCAGAACCGCTTTCGGAGCCTGAGCCACTTCCACTTCCTGAACCACTCTCGGAGCCTGAGCCACTTCCACTTCCTGAACCACTCTCGGAGCCGGAGCCGCTTCCACTTCCTGAGCCGCTTCCGCTTCCTGAACCGCTCTCAGAGCCGGAGCCACTTCCACTTCCTGAACCGCTCTCGGAGCCGGCGCTGCCTCCATTTCCAGAGCCACTTTCGGAGCCGGAGCCGCCTCCACTTCCGGAACCACTCTCAGAGCCGGCGCTGCTTCCACTTCCGGAACCACTTTCGGAACCACTGTTTCCATCTGACTCATTCGCGGCTTTCGAATTGCTCACTGCGGTAGTTCCATCACTTTCCGCCTCTGCCATAAGGTAACGAAGACTTGTTCCCTTTATATCGGAAAGATTAACAGATGCATCCATCACACTGCTGTTTCCCGTATTGATCGAACCAACTGTCTTTGTATTTTTAAGCTTCTTTAATTCCTTCTCCATCTCAGCAATTTCCAACTTGGACGATTGAATCTGAAGCTTCTGAAGTTTTAAATCCAGTTCTTTTTCCGCAACATTATACTTCAAAAGAATATCGCCTTTTTTAACTTTGTCACCTTTTTTGACATAAATCTTCTTTACTTTTTGTCCACCGGAAACATGTACTTCCTGTATAAAATCTGAAGTAAGCGTTCCCGTAAGAGAAGTATCTGTATCAAACCAGTCAGAACTGTTCAGACTACTTACCGGGAATACTTTTACTACAATTTTATTTCTCTTTCTTATAACAACAATGGAAGTGATTCCCACTGCCATAACGAGAACTAAAACTACAGCAAGCAGTATCTTCTTCTTTCCCTTCAAATCAGATCTCTCCTTCCCATGCATTCACTCCGAAATCTTTTTCTAATTCTGATGAAACACTTTCTGCGGCCTCACTCCGAATTTCGGACTGTTGTTTTTCTTTCTCTTTTCTTGCTTTATCTTCTACAATCTCTCCATCAAAAATATGAAGTACTTTTTTCGCATGATTGGCAATATTCGCATCATGCGTAATCATAATAATCGTAACACCTTCTTCATTTAACTGCTGAAACAGATTCATTACCTGAATACCGGAACGGCTGTCTAAAGCTCCAGTAGGTTCATCGGCAAGAATAATCTTAGGATTATTCACAAGTGCTCTGGCTATCGCCACACGCTGCTGCTGTCCACCGGAAAGCTGACTTGGACGGAAATGTACTCTATCCGCCAGCCCAACTCTTTTCAATGCCTGAAAAGCAATCTCTTTTCTTTTCTTCACCGGTATGCCTGCATAACTTAAAGGAAGTGCTACGTTATCAAGAGCGGTCTGCTTCGGCAGAAGATTAAAACTCTGGAATACGAATCCCAAAGTATTTAATCGAAGATCCGAGAGGCGATTTTCATTATAATCTACAATAGACTCCCCTTCTAAAAGAAATTCTCCCTTCGTCGGACGATCCAGACACCCTATGATATTCATCAACGTTGTCTTTCCTGATCCGGAAGGACCCATGATTGCCACATATTCTCCCTCATCAATAGAGATATTCACATCTTTAAGAACTGGTATGACAATCTTATCCTGCAAATAATTTTTATAAATATGTTTTAGTTCTAAAAGCATATGCTGTATGTCCTTTCTGATCGAGAATCTCTATTCTCCAAAGTCTGCAACATCACTGTCGCTCGTTCCATCATCAACAATATCTGAACTGTCACTTCCTGTATCGAAACTATCATCCCCTGCATCTGTGCCGTCATCTATACTTTCATCATACCCACTGTCATACGTATCTTCTCCATAATCAGAAGTATCTCCTTCATAGGAATCATAATCATCCGCTCCAAATGTTTCGGCATCATCGCTTGTCTGTTCTTCTCCATAGTCAGAAGTACTATCTTCCGGAGCAACTCTTGTAACCCGCATACCTTCTTTTAATGTACTATCATCACAAGCAATGTAATCTGTTGTCTTGAGTCCACTCTTCACTTCGTACTCATCAAGATTCTCATCATACTCACCAACTTTAATCTCCTGAAGCTTCAGCTTATTATGAGAATCCAGCCATACATAATACTTACCATTACTCTTCTTAATATAGGCAGCCGGCAACCACATACCATCCTTCTTCTCATCCTGGCCGTTATCCGGTTCAACAAGAACATGCTGTCCCATCATTAAGCCATTATCATCATCGAGCTTCACATAGAAATTATATTTTGATGCAGTCTCTCCTGTACTACCATCCGAAGAATCATCGTAAGCCATCTCATCGCTACTCTCGGTAGAATCATCTGCAGTAGCATCTGTCTTGATACTGCTGATCGTTCCTTTCCAGGTCTGGGAATCATCTACTCTTGAACGTACAATAACCGGATCCCCTTCATTCAGGCTGTTAACATTCGTTTCACTGACCTTTCCTTTAATACGGTAGTTACCTACTGCAAGAATTGTCATATATGTAGAATCATCTGAACTTCCATCTCCGGAATCTGAACCATCATCTGAACTATCATCACCTGAGGAAGAACTACTTTCCAGAGAACTGTTTATCTTCTTTACAAGACCATTCATCTTACTCTTTACTGTAGCATCTTTAATATTCTTCTCTAATGTCTTGATCGTCTCTTTATTCGTCTTGATCGTATACTGATCTTTCTTAATCGTAGTCTGTGCTGTTAAAATCTGCGTCTGAAGCTGAATCTTCTCCGTAGCACTTGCAGACTTCAAATCAGACTGATAGGAACTGATGTCTTTTGTCAACTGATTAATCTCATTCTGTAAAGTCTCCTGTTCCAGCTCTTTCTTTTCTTTTGAAAGCTTCAGCTCCTGTGTATTATATTTAAACAGCTTATCTCCCTTTTTCACCTGATCGCCAACATTCACATAACGCTTCTCTACAGACATATCCGACTGTAAATTAATCTTCCATGAACTCTCCGCATCAACCGTTCCTGTATAACGGTTATTCGCCCCGGCAGCCGTTCCAAGTCCTGTAATCTCACGAACAGATTCCACATACGCCTTTCCTTCGCTTGTACCACCCATATTCCGAATAACAAAAAAAGCAACAGCTATCACTATGACTGCTGCCGTACCACAGATGAGCGCCGGCTTCTTCTTAGAAAACTTCTTCTTTTCCGGCTCCTGCAGAATAATCGCATCCTCATCACTGAGAAAACCATCTTCATCATGATGTTCCTCTGCTAAATCTTCTGTCTGAGCTTCTTCCGGTGTATCTTCTTTCTTCCGATGCCAAAATCTTCTCTTTCTCTTTTCCGGTTTCTCATCTTCCTGTAACTCATCTAATTCTTTATCATATTCTTCTTCTGAAAAATCACCGTCCTCCTCGATATAGCCCATATCATCTTCATATAGATTAATCTCTTTCTTCTTCCTCCTGTGGAAAAATCCCTTTTTCTCTTCTTTATCATTCACAGATGAATCCACGTTCAGCTCATCCATGAACTCCTGCCCATTCTTCTTCCGAAACATACTTACCTCCTAAATACTCTTACATACTCTCGGAATCTTTTGTACTTAATCTGCGGGAAGATTCTTATCAGACCTGCCTCAAATTTTGAGGTATACGCAATACATGCGTTAGTAAAAAATCATCCATAAAAGCAAATGTACTAAAAACTCTGAGAACACATCCTTTATAAAAAGCCTGGCAAAGCTTTAAGATAGTCACTTGAAACTTTTTATATGATATCACAATTACTTTGAAAAATCATCAAACATTATCATAAATTAAAAGAATGTTCACATTTTTATTATACATAACAAAAACATTCCCTGGCTACTTAATAATTATTAAGAATGAATTTTAAGATATAGCCTTTTAGCGTAAACAAAAATTAGTATAAACGAAAAAAGGAAAACGATATATCCCATCTGCTCTTTCCTTTCTGTGTCAAAAATACTCACCTGCATTTTTAACACTCTTTGAAGGAGCATCCTGGATATATCGTTTTCCTTTGTACTCTAAATCCTGCAAATCAGCAGGAATGCCGGGGCATTCTTACACTTTCCACTAATCTGCATCATTTATTTAATTTTCACACCTTTTCCAATTCCTTTTGTTTTTAAGAACTTCTGATATGCTTTCTTCTGTTTCTTTGGTACTTTAATCGTTGCTTTTGCATGAATTCCTTTAAATGCTTTCACACCTACAGATTTCTTTGTAAGATACGTCGTCTTAATCGTAATACTCTTAAGATTCTTACATCCGCTAAATGCCTGTTTTCCAATACTTCTTACACTTGCCGGGATGACAATCTTTGTTAACTTCTTGTTGTTGGCAAATGCTTTAGCTGCAATGGATGTTACCTGATACTTCACTCCATTTACAGTAATCGTTGATGGAACCGTTGCTTTCTTCGCTTTTTTATTTGCTTTATTATATTCAACTGTCTTATTACCATTTACTTTATATACTGCTTTGGATTTCTTATCTGTTACTTTAGTTCCTTTCTGTAAGGAAGCAGGCTGTGCTGGCTGCTGTGGTTGTGGTGCTGGTGTTGTTCCATTCGTATTCTCACTTTTTACAGTAAAAGTCTTTGATATTGTTCTGAATACTTTATTATTCTGATAGATAGTACCTGTTACAGTAAGCTGTCCTGCTTTCTTCACAGTAAACAAACAATTCGGTGTTGCCCCACCAGCGAAACCTCTGTAATAAGTCATAAAATCTGGCTGTTGAATTGGTGTATTATAATCTTCGGCTTCTTTATCTGTTATAGTAAATGTCTTACCATCCATAGTAAATTCCCATGAAGAGAAACACTGATCTGCATCATTACCATAATCCCAGCCAAAGTCTCCTCCTGTTAAATCAATGAAATAGCGTTTATTAAGAAGTAATGGGGCAGTTGTATCCTGCTCTTTCATTGCTGTACCCGGCATTTCATAAACCTTGTAATCTAAAACACCATTCTTCACCTTTAAGTAAACAGATTGTGTTGTAATCTTCTTGCCAGCAATATAAATATCAACAGAAATTTCTGCTTCTTTCTCATCATTTGGAGCTGTATACGTAACAGATTCTGTTGTTTCTCCATCTATCTCAGGGATTTCAGCAGATTTCCATACATAAGAAAATTTGTTTTGTTTCTTATATTCATCTAATCCTTCTGTTTTTGCAAAAATCTCTACATCTGTATTATGAAGAACACACATACCATAGCTATCATATCTGGCATTGTCTCTGCCTGCTTCAAACTTAGCTACATCACATGGCAAAATTTCTGTGTAAACAATCTCCCCTGTCCTGGTCTGGAATTCACACGTAAGCTTAACCGTTCCTACTTTATCCCCCGAAACAGAAGATATTTCCTCATAGTTTTCATTATTATCATATACAGAAACAATATCCTTATCTGAACTTGTCACCTTAACTCCCGCAAGGCCGGTAGTCTCTACTTCTTCACCTTTATAAGTCATAGTCGCACGAGAATGGACATCTTCATTATATGGCAATATAACCCTTGTTTCTCCATTAAGCTCTCTCGTACAGTTTGTTTCATCAACCCACTCACCGTTGTCATCATAATTATTAATGAAAAATTCGCTGGAAAACTTTACATCATTAGATTCTATTTTTTGATAACTAACAATCTTAGCATCGTCTCCATATCCATCAATTGTTAATATCACATAATAATCTTTCCATTCCCCTGCTGGAGCCGGGTCTTTCCACATACCATAGAGAACTGTTTGATCATTATTATTATCCTTATCCTGCCATCCTATGTACACACATTGTTTAGAATCGCCACCTGCTGGCATACCATGTATACTTATCTCATCTGTATCACTATCATAATCAAAAAATATGGATGTTCCATTATCTAACTTAGCTACATTTTTTAAAGACTCTTTGTCTACAACTGCAGAAAAGTTCGTACAAACATAGTCCTTATAGAACTCATCAAATGAGATTGTAACTATTTTATTATCCTGATACATCTTATATGCAGTATAATTAAGTACTGTCAGCGCATCTGGTTTCTTGGAATCGTTAAAATAGTTCTCTTCCTGACCGCTAAGCATCGCCGCCATTGTATAACGACTGAATGTATCACGCATCCAATCATCATTTCCTTCCCACGCATGTACTTTTCCCCCACACAAAAACAACAATGCTGCCGTCAGCAATATCGTCGCCGCCCACAGGAGAGCACATCTTCGTGTGTCTGTCATCTGTCTGATTCTTTCCATAATTTTTTTCTCCTTCCATCTGCAAAATATGCTAGTTATAGAATACCAGACATTTACATATTATGCAACAATATTCCATAAAATAACTTCTTTTTTTAGGCTTGAGCCAAAATCAGGATTTTATTCTAAGGGAAAGAGAAAATTATCCAAAAGTCTACGATTTTCATTCAGATAAAATCCTGTAGAATTTCCATTCTCTCCAACTGTGGATTTAGAATAGTCAGAAAAAAGAAAAAATACCATATCCCAGATGCGGCTTCGGAGCGTGTTTAAGATGCGGACAAGCATCTTAAACACAGCGACTACAGAGCAGATGGGATATGGTATTTTTTCTTTTTTCGTCTACACGAAATCTACTAATCAGGTTTAATCTACCAATTTATCTAATTCTTTTACATATTCTGTTTCAGTAGCTACTTTATGATTTGCTTTTGTAGCATAAATCTTTACAGCTCCCTGAGACTTCTTAATTGGTTGCATTGTTCCAGCTCCGGCTACACAACCGCCCGGACATGCCATACCTTCTAACAGATAGCCATTATATTTGCCTTTGGATGCCATCATCATAAGCTTACGACATTCCTCTAAACCTTCTGCATTAGCTACCTTAATTTCTCTATCTGGATATTCTTTCTTGATTACATCAACTACAGCCTGTGCTACTCCACCAGATACGGCAAAGTTTCTTCCGTCTGCGGATACATCGTTGACGCCGTCTACGTCTTCATGCATTGCTTCAAGATCTAAGTCTTTTGCTGCGAAGATTCCACTCATTTCCTCGAAGGTAAGTACGAAGTCTACTTCACTTCGAACGGTTCTTCTCATCGCTTCAAGCTTCTTCGCTGCACAAGGTCCAATAAATACGACTTTGGCATCTGGTGTGTGATTCTTAATTAATCTTGCTGTTAATGTCATTGGTGTTAATGCCATGGATACGCAGTTTGCATACTCTGGGAAGAGCTTCTTAGCCATTACGGACCATGCCGGACAACAGGATGTTGCCATAAATGGAAGTTCCTCCGGTACTTCTTTTAAGAAGTCCTCTGCTTCCTGTTTTGCACATAAGTCCGCTCCGATCGCTACCTCAAGTACATCGGCAAATCCGAGTTCTTTCATGGCTGCACGAAGCTTTTCCGGTGTTACTTTTGGTCCAAACTGTCCTACGAATGCAGGTGCTACTGCTGCATATACCTTTTCACCGGACTGGATTGCCTTGATTACCTGATAAATCTGGGACTTATCAGAAATTGCACCAAATGGACAGTTTACAAGGCACATTCCGCAGGATACACATTTATCATAATCAATCGTTGCTTTTCCGTTCTCATCCGATGTGATAGCATTCATACCACATGCTTTTGCACATGGGCGTTCCTGAACAATAATCGCATTATAGGAACATACAGTAGCACAACGTCCACATTTGATACAGGCATCCTGATCGATGATGGACTTACCGGTTACGCGATCAAGAGAGATTGCCTTCTTTGGACATACTTCCATACAAGGATGTGCCAGACATCCCTGACATCCATCTGTTACATGTACTTTCTTTTCCTCACATGCATTACATGCGAACTTAATTACGTTAATAAGTGGTGGAGTATAGTAGCCTTCTGGCTTATCTGCCTCCATAATTCCATCAGATACCGGTGCTGGTTCTGCTGCTCCTCTGTATGGCAGACCCATTGCCATTCGGAGTCGTTCTCCTACGATTGCCCTTTCAAGGAAAACGTCATTTCTGAAATTACCGGTTTCACCAGGTATGATTTTATAAGGCAGCGCCTCAATCTTTTTATCAACAGGTCCCTCTTCATAAGCCATTTTAGCTACTTCAGTAAATACAGCATGTCTGATTTCCTGAATTCTTGTTTCTACTCCTCTCATAGATACCTCCCTAGTTTGTTAAAGTCATAATTACCCTTAAATTTATTGTGTTAACTATATCACAAACAATAGCTTATGAGAATATATGTATCCAATTTTGTACAACTTTTTTGCTATGTTTTTCATTTTGTACAAAAATCTACTCTTTTTTTAATGACAAAAAAAAGAGGAAGTTCCCAGTTTTGATGCTAACTGGTGAATTTTCTCTCTTTTTAATATATCTGTTATTATTTTGTCATAATCATTCTGCTAAATTCAAGTCGTGCAAATCAAAAGCAGACTGAGAACTGGATACCGGAGTATTCTTGAATTCATCCGACATTACATCTCTGCAAGAAGCTTCTCTACCGTTACAAGCTTTGTACATGTTACAAATAATACTGTCGCGATTGATAACTCTTCTGTAGAAGGCAAGGTAGGAGCGATTCGGATGTTAGAATCTTCCGGATCATTACCATATGGATATGCTGCACCCGCACCTGTAAGTACAAGACCTGCCTCTTTACATTTAGCTACGATTGCCTTTGCACATCCCTTCTGGGCGTTAAAGGAAATGAAATATCCGCCAACTGGTTTGCTCCAGGATGCGATTCCTAACTCACCAAGTTCTTTTTCTAATGTCTCTAATACTGCCTCAAACTTTGGACGAATGATCTCGGCATGTTTCTTCATATATTCTTTCATTCCGTTAATGTCTTTAAAATATCTTACATGACGTAACTGATTAATCTTATCTGGTCCGATTGTCTGCCATTGTAATTTTGCTTTGATATCAGCGACATTCGCTTCGGAAGAGGCCATTGCTGCCACACCTGCTCCCGGGAAAGTAATCTTTGATGTTGAGCAGAATTCATATACCATGTCCGGATTGCCAGCCTTCTCACATTCTTCTAAAATATTTAAAATATGTGGCTGCTCACTTTCTGGTCTGTCATACAGATAATGAATACCATATGCATTATCCCAGAAAATACGGAAATCCTTTGCGGCTGGTTTTAAATTTGCAAATCTTTTTACTGTCTCATCAGAATAAACAACGCCACCTGGATTAGAGAACATTGGCACACACCAGATTCCCTTCACAGAAGGATCATTGTTCACATAATCCTCAACGACATCCATATCCGGACCATCTTCTGTCATAGGTACATTGATCATCTCAATACCAAACTGCTCTGTCACACCGAAATGTCTGTCATATCCTGGTACCGGACATAAAAACTTTACTTTATCAAGCTGTGACCAAGGAGTACTTCCCATAATTCCAAAAAGTTCTGCACGAGCCACACAGTCATACATAATATTAAGACTGGAGTTACCAAGTACGATCATCTGAGAAGGTTTCGCTCCTACCATTCCTGCCATAAGTTCTTTTGCTTCCGGAATACCGTCTAACACGCCATAATTTCTTACATCCGTTCCATTCTCTGCATTAAGAACAGTCTCTCCGTTTAAAACATCCATCATCGGCATAGATAAATCAAGCTGTTCTTTTCCTGGTTTACCTCTTGAAATATCCAGATTCAGACCTTTCGCTTTTTCTGTATCATATTCTGCCTGTAATTCTTCCTGTAATGCCAGTAATTCTTCTTTGCTTAATTCTCTGTATGGTTTCACTTCTTTACCTCCCAAAATTTATCTAGTGTAAACACTAATATATTTCCAAAGCAATTAAAAACAAGGTTTTAACTGCTTTTCTTTACTTCTTTTTTATACCAGTGGTAATTGTATGCTATTTTTGAATAAAAAACAAGCCATTTTTTCATTTTTTTCAAAAAAAACAAGAAAAACGTTTTTTAATTCCATTTTTTATGAAATATTTACATACCAATCCTTCTGTTCTTTTACCTTTCCTAAAAATTCTCCTGTATTTTTTCTGTTTACGGAAATTTTTCCAACTGGAAAGCAACATTCCTTTTATCATGCATACTATAAACTGTAATCAAAAAACAGGGGGAAATCCCATGAGTGATTTAGCTGCTACAAACTGCCAGAATTCCTGTTCTTCCGGATGTGGATGTGGCTGTGGTAACGATGGTGGTTTTAATAACTGCTTCTGGCTTCTTTTAATCCTTTTATGCTGTAATAACGGCAACGACTGTGGATGCGGATGTGGTAATGATAATTTAATCTGGCTCATTCTCATTCTCTGCTGCTGTGGCAATGGCTGTGGTATCGGTACTTCCGGCAACGGCTGTGGATGTGGCTGCGGCTGCTGATTCTTTACCAATTTACTAAACTGTAACTAACAGAAAAGGCATTGTACCTGCACTGTTTTTGCCGGTAGAATGCCTTTTTTATTTCTTATCCCTATTTCTTATCTTTCTCTATTATTTATCTCAGTCGAGAAGACTCCCACATCTTTCAGGTGGTGAGTGACAGCAAATTTATCGCTGATTCTTCCGGTATTCTGCATCATTCTTTAATTTTTCTTCACTCTTTTTTCTTGCCTCTCGCTCTCGTTTTTTCTTAAGACATTCCGGATCTATCTCATAAATCGTATTATCTTCTACAATAAGATTTTCATTCATAATCCTATCTCTCCCCTCATAAGATGAAATAATTACAGATAAATCTACCTGCATATAATGATGTAAGGGTCAAAAGGTATTTTGCCCCTTACTTGATGTCACGAATTACTCCGTAACTAACGCTACTCCCGTAATTCTGAAACATTCGAAATCCGCTGATTTACTACGTAAATCGCTACTTTCTCATATTTCGCGGGTCCCAAAGTCAAACACCTTATCGTGCAAGCACGAACGGTGTTTTGACCTTTTGACCCTGACATCATTATATTATATGAAAATGTTTCAGGTAGTTTTCCTATATATTCTCAAAATCTTTCTATCTGAATCTTTCTATTCGAATTCAAAGGAGGTTTCCATGCAAAATTTAAATGATTCCCCATCCCCACTTTCCCGCCTCATTAACGATGATAATCTTACTATTTTAGAAAATATCATTCCTCACTGTAATGCCAATCTTGGAAAATTTTTAGCTCTCTGTCTCAAAATATCTGAAATGCAGAAAATCATGGAAGGATTTGATGACAGCGAACGACTAAGCGCATGCGGCTTTGAAAATAACGCTCAGGATATTGCATCTATACTTCGTTCTGTCCGTAATTCCGTCTCCGAAGAAAAAGCCCATCAAATTGATAACATCCTGCAAATTCTGAACTTTTCAAGATTCTATGAAAAATATAATCAAATACTCTCTGAACATCCTGAACTTGTGCAATCATCCGCACCTGCCACATCAGCAGCAGATACGCCACCCTCTACAGAGCAAAATCCATTCTCCGATCCTTCTCTGTTCTTCCTCTTAAATTCACTTATGAATGGCTCGGAAGGCAAACAGAACGAAAAATTAAAACAGCTCATGACACTCGCACAAAATAGCGAAGGAAAAGATATCAACGAATTACTTTCACTCTTCCGATAACTCCAATACTGATTTGTAGATTTGGTATAGACGAAAAAAGAAAAACTACCATATCCCATCTGCTCTGTAGTCGCTGTGTTTAAAATGCTCATCGCATCTTAAACACGCTCCCAAGCCGCATCTGGGATATGGTAGTTTTTCTTTTTTCTGGCTACTCTAAATCCACAGTTGACAAAAATGGAAATTCTCCAGAAAGTTATGACTCTCCATGGAATTAAATTCTAAAGGATTGACATTCAAGACATTCAAATTGTTGGATGTTGCTGAATTGTATTAAGATTTCTTTACCATAGTTTCCTCGCAATTCAGCAAGAAGTTCTATTATATCGGCTGTCTAACCTCATCCTACAACTTAGTTAAAAAACAAGTGGATTGTCCAGAAGTATGCAATTTCTATTTAAATGGAAACCTCCAGAAAAAAGGGCGTCAATCCTTTAGACTTTAATTTCCTGAAAAATCATATCCTTCTGGTACATTCCACATTGCCCAACTGTAGATTTAGAATAGACAGAAAAAAGGAAAAATAATACATCCCAGATGCGGCTTCGGAGCGTGTTTAAGATACGGATGATCATCTTAAATACAGCGACTACAGAGCAGATGGGATGTATTATTTTTCCTTTTTTCGTCTATACGAAATCTACAAATCAGGATTTGTAATTAACGATATTTTTTCAAAATGCTGAATCATTTTCTTTTTTTCTGTCTCATTCATCTTTATCGTTTCTTTTCCAAGATAGGTATCTATCTTTATTTCGAATTCGTTTCTTCGTCTTTTTAGCAGACCCTTTCTTCCCTGTTCTTTTTCTTCGGGTTCACTTAATATCGTGCCACTTCCTACATGTCTGCCTTCCCCTGTATAAAAGTGAAGTACGCTTCCTACGGGGAGTTCCCCTTTCACGAGGGTTCCCTGAATTCGAAGGGTTGCTGTTCTGCTGTTTTGTTCTAGTGTTGCATCATAATAAAAAAGAAAGGTGGCTTTTTCATGAATTTCCATGACTGCTTTCTTCCATGGTTCCATATTTTCTTCGTCACGATATCGTTCCATGGTCTGTTGATGGAACTGTTTTAACTTATTTAGCAGCATCTTTGCGCATCCTCCACAACATCTTTTAGTTTCTGACAGGCTTCACAGTAAATGTTATCGACCATCCTCAGTTTAAGTTCTACGCCTTCTTCCCTGACTTTCTTAAGCTTTGTAAGAGCGACCTGAAAGAGCTGATCGTTTTTTATTCTGCCATCCATAAGGATATACATATAAAACTGTTGTTTTTCTCCCTTATTTTTCAGCAGTAGTTCTTCTTTCTTTTCCTGCAGGAGATCTGTTCCGATAATTAAGGCTTCTCCTGCAGAGTAATCTCGTATTACTTGAGGAAACTGACATCGGAAATCTTTATGATATCGTTGGAACTTCTTTACCTGTACTGCCCCATTTCCAAAGACAAATGCCTGCTGGCAGCTATGTCCTAAAAGGGTGTTCTCTAATTCTAGCTCATCTTGTAAAAGATAAAGCATTTTGCTTATTTTTTTGGAATTGTCTAATTCTGTTCTTAAAATAACAAAAAGAGCAAACTGTTCTTCTTCGCTTTCCTTTTCCTTTTTAGTCTGGAATTTCTCTGTTTTTTCCTGCTTTTTCTGCTCGGACTTTTCATCTAAGCTTTCTTTCGTCATTCTGGAAAATTCTTCTTCTATCTGTATAGAGTCTTCTAATAACTGTTGCAGCTTCTCATAACTGCAGATCTCTCTTCTTTCAAAAATCTGTTTCCATTCTTCGGAAAGAATGTTATAGAAAAGTTCTGAATAATCTGCTTCTGTTTTTAATGGCGGAACTTTAACATTTCCCCTTGCACTTGCTACAAGAATCTTGTAGATCAGACGATTATCTGCTATCTGCTGCATCTTCTCATCAAATAAAACGGCATCACCAAATATTCTTTCATCTTCCGGATACCATTCATAATCCTGCTCAAATGTAAGAAGCTGAAACTTTTCCGGATGCAAGAGTACCACTCCGTATTGACTGTTATTCATATCGACATATAAATCCTGCAGATCAATAATTCCGGGATAAATATGACATTCGGATAACTGTCTTAAAATGTGCAATACCTGCATGGCTATCTTCTTTAAAATCAGTGAGTCAACATGATAATGATCCATCTGCTTTCTTGCAAATAAAGACTTTACCGGGATTGCGGAAGAAGGCAGCATTGCGATCTGCTCCTCAAAAATGATTTCCGGAATCCTTTTTAATTCCCGAATGACCGGATGACCTTTTTCAAATAATTGCTCTTTACTTCCGCTTTCCATTGGGACAGTTTCCATACGTTCTATTTCTTCCATGCCTCTCACCTCACTTTCTTACAAATAGTGTTATGCACCAATCGACACACCTTTCATCAGATCTTTTAACGGTTTTACAATATTGTCCAAAAACTCTGTACTCATTGGCTTAAGTAATTTATCAATTTTAATAAACATTGGGGAGGCTTCTTCGTCTAATTCCCCATCCGGCTTTACAAAACAAAAATGAAAATCTTCCTCACTCATTTCATCTGTCGAAAAAAAGATTACCTGACCGACCGGATACTGAATATATTCTTCATAATCATTACTTCCATAGGCATCTGTAAAAACCAGCACTGCCTTGTTTCTTCCTGTTACCGGGAATTTACGTAAAGAACTTCCGATTGCTTTATGGACAGATTCCTTTCCATCATTACCGCCTCCGTAAAGCTTTATTCCCTTTAACTTTTTTAAAAATACTGAAATATCTGAAGTGAAAACATCTCTTCCTTCAAATAAAACCGTCTCTGTCTCTTCTCCGTTTTCTTCATTTCTTATTAAGGTAAGTCCGATCTGCGGATAGACTTCATACTTTGATAAACATTCTAAAAAATGGGCGGCCGCATAATATACTGCCGGAAATACGGTGTACATAGATGCCGTTGCATCTACTACAAAATCTAAATATAATGTAAATGCCTGTTCTTTTTCTTTTTTAAAATTCTGCTGTAAATCTAAAGGAATTTCCGGATTCCAGTTCTCGTTCATATGACATATCTCCTATCTTTTAATCTGCAAAATTTCAATATTTGTTCCTGCGTAGGTAAATACATCCCCTGCACAGACTTCTCCTTCTCTTTGCTGCTTTATAATATGGCAGTCTTCATGTAAAAGAATGACTTTAATCTTATCATCCATTCGATAAAAAGATAAGATATGCCCACTCATTCTTCCATTCTGGCTTCGTTCCTGCTTTGTTCCAAATTCAATCGGAATAAAACGATAATTTTTCATATAGGGACTATATTTCACATCGCCGATCCGATAAGAAAAACGGATTGTTTTCTCTTCTTGGGACTGCGTCAGAAGTTCCGGAAGTTCCGGAAGCTTTCTTACAGATGTCAGGTACGCTGTCATATCCTGAATCACTTCTTTAATGCTTCCATAACGTTCTTCTTCTCTCGCGATCATTTTCGCTATAATCTTACTTAACCGCTCATCAATTCCCGGCATCTCTTTTAACTGATACGCATAATCATCGCCTATCATATAATTCTTTATTTCTTCACTTCCATAGAAATGATGTTTCCCCGTATAAATAAAATAGAGAACCAGACCGGCAGAATAAATATCCATCTCCGGGCGGCAAATGTAACTGTTCCAGTATCTTGGATCTGCGTACCCCGGGGTTCCTTTCTGTTCTCTCCGAAGCATCACTGTTACGTTGGATGCGTGTAAATGTACCCAGTCAAAGTCAATGATCTTTACTATCGTCCCATCAGGAGAAGCCAGTACATTCTCCGGTTTTAAATCTCTGTGAACGATCGGATCTTGCTGATACATAGACATATAGTGATCAATACCGTACAAGAACTTCATTGCGATACGGTTCCTTACTCTCATCTTTTCATTCCAGGTATCTCCGGCGATTCCCTTTCCGCGCATCAGCTCGGACAGATCACTTTCTTCAATGTATTCTACTAATGTGATAAAACGTTTATTTTTCTCATCAAGCATCCCTCCGTAAATCCGAATAATATACGGAGAATACAGTTGTACTTTACTTTCTTTTTCTACGTAAACCTGCTCTAGATCATTACAGAACAACACCTTTACAAAGTATTTCTTCTCTGTTCGGATATCTTCCGCTATCATTGCCTGCTTACTTCCGGTACGGTGACATTCTTTTAACATTTTTAAAGATACGACCATATTTTCACCGGACCTCTCTCTGTCACGAATCCAGGTAAAAACTTCGCCCTCTTCAAAATAACAATTCATATTACCGCCCTCCTATAAAACGGTTCCCTAATAATTTCTCTTTTAACGATATCGGTTTCTTTTTCTCGGAAAGCTTTGTATAACAGCAATTCTCCTCTTTAGGAACTGCCTGTCTTATATCTGTTTTTGGAAATTCTATTTCCATTTCGACTTCTTTTTTCTTCTTTTCTTTTTCCTTCTTGAGGTAAAAGATTGCCGTCTGATTATCTTCTTCTCCTGCTTCCCTTGCCTTTTCAAAAATCCGTCCGATCACCTTTTGTGGACGTTCACAGTTGCAAAGTACAGATTGAATTTCTTCTAATGTAAGGTCTCCGAATGCTCCATCTGACCCCATTAATATCCCATCAGCTTCTTCAGCCTGAAACACAGAACAATACGGGATACATTCCTTTCGCTTGCCAAGATAATCAAGAAGGCGGTTCTTATTCTGATAATACAATACCGATCCTCGTGCGGTCTTTCCTTCTCTAACCATCTTCTCTGCTACATTCTGTATCTCACTGACCAATGTAATTTCGCCATCTTTAATACGGTACACCGGACTGTCTCCACAGTTTGATACGATAACCGTATCCCAGAAATGGATGACAGAGGATAAAGTAGTTCCACCTTTCATTCCGGCATCTAAACCATTCTTATATAACCTCTGATTCAACTTACTATATATTTCTTCCGAAAATTCCTGCAAAATCTCAATCTGTCTGTCTAAAGGATTCCCTCGAAATCTTTCACTCATCATCGTTGCAAGCAGTTCCTGATACCACATATTGACCGCTGCTTCTGAATAATATTTTCCCCCGGAAAGTCCACCCATTCCATCAGCAACTACCATAGCTCTTACTGCTGCTTCCGCATTCATGCGAAACTCCATCTGGCAATAGCTGTCCTCATTGGATGAGCGTCGGTTTATTTCACTTGCAAAAAAGAAAGCCACCGTACTTCCTCCCCTCTCTATTTGAAAATTTCTTTTCTTTATGATACACTGAATCACATAAAAAATCTATGTACTCTCGGAATCTTTTTGTGCTTGATTTTGTGAGAAGTTTTTTGTCAGTTGTGCCCAAATTTTTGAGGCGTACGCGGTGCGTACGTTGATAA
>OLNK01000438.1_pt1 | contig 54212 bp, 49 predicted proteins | sample 1672791 | NCBI WGS metagenome assembly OLNK01 (sample SAMEA3136724, study PRJEB25190) | human gut metagenome | biome: human gut; feature: human-associated habitat; material: faeces | place: Austria | collected 2013 | reverse complement strand
GAATAAAAGCATTTTTCAGAGGCAAAAGAAATGTAATGACACATTATCTACAAGGTTATCTAGCATTATTTCAATATAGTGAGTTACATACAATGATGATTGGTAGCAAGATGTTTCAAGATGAATTCATGAAGATTAACAACATCTTAAGTGGCATTCGAAATAAAGATATATGCCCAGAAGTCAATTTATATAAGACGTTGTATGAGTGTTGATTTTAGCTTTATATCCTAATTTATTAAATGTGTCTTTACCATTTAAAAAATTATTAGAGCCCGCTATTGATTATGCAAAAAATGGATATCCGGTAAGTGCAGAGATTGCTCGTATGTGGAAAAAAGCATTAAATGCGATTCCAAATAGTGAAGAGTTTAAGGGCTGGTATGAAACTTTTACTTTTGATGGAAAAACACCAGAACCAGGACAGATGATTTGTATGCCAAAACTTGCAGATGCACTTGAAAAGATTGCCGACACAAATACAGATGCTTTATACTATGGAGAATTGGCAAGTCGCATTGATGAGGAATCAAGAAAATTTGGTGGATTTTTGCGTAAGAAAGATTTAGAAGATCACAAGGTGGAATGGGTCGATCCAATTCATGTGAATTATCATGGCTATCAAGTTTGGGAATTACCTCCAAACGGACAGGGAATCGTGGCTTTAATGGCTTTGAATATTTTAAATAATTTTCAATTTAAAACTAGAGATGTAGATTGTATTCATACACAGATGGAAGCTTTAAAAATGGCTTTTGCGGATGCCAAAGAATATGTGACAGATTCAAAATGTATGGAAATGCCTGTTCGTGATTTGATAAGTGTTGATTATGGTAAACAAAGAGCCAATCAAATTAAGCATATGGCTCTACCGCCTCGTGTAGATAAACCACATGGTTCAGGGACTGTCTATTTGTGCACAGCCGATAAAGATGGCAATATGGTTTCTTATATACAATCAAATTATATGGGATTTGGCAGCGGTATTGTCGTAGATGGAGTTTCCTTACAAAATCGTGGGTATGACTTTAGTTTAGATCCAACTCATGTGAATTATTTGATGCCACACAAAAAGACATATCATACAATTATTCCTGGTTTTTTGACAAAAGATAATAAGCCAATAGGCCCATTTGGAGTAATGGGAGGTTATATGCAACCTCAGGGACATATGCAAGTTGTCACAAACATGATTGATTTTCATTTAAATCCACAGATGGCCTTGGATGCCAAACGATTTCAGTGGATAGAAAATAAGAAGTTTATTTTAGAGCCTGGATTTGATGAGAATATAATTTCTGAACTAAAAAAGCGGGGTCATGAAATCGAAATTGAAGAAGAATTAGCTATGTTTGGCCGTGGACAAATCATAGTTCGACTTGAAAATGGAGTCTATATTGCAGGTTGTGAGTCAAGGACGGATAGTAATATTGCTTGTTATTAAAATTATGTGATAAAATCATAGTAAATAGAAAAGTTGAGGAACTAAATATGAAGCTTTTAGCTACAGATTATGATGGTACATTGCGTTATGCACAGGATGTAATGCCAGAAGATTTAAAATCGATTGAAGAATGGAAAAATAAGGGGAATAAATTCGTAATCGTTACGGGTCGTTCTAAAGAATCAATTGATGCGCAAATTAAATTATTTAATTTACCATGTGATTACTTGATCACAAATAATGGTGGTATGGTTTTTGATGAGAATGGAAATGTTTTATTATCAAATTATTTAAATTTTGATGTTTGCGTAGATATTTTACACAACATAAAAAAATTAGATAGCGTAATTAGTTATGTTGTAAATGATGGTATTCACCGCCATCGTATTGTTTTACAGTCTGATGCTGTAGATCATCGCTATCCAAATTTAAAGCCAGATGTTACAGAGGCAGAATTGTTAGATATGAGCCATTTTGCACAAATTGTCTTATCTATGGAAGATACGGATTCAGCTTTAGAAGTTGCTAGTAAGATCAATGATTTGTATTATGAACAAGTTGTTGCATACCCAAATAATTTTGTCGTTGATATTGTACCAAAAGGTATTTCAAAAGCAACGGGTTTAGATTTCTTGATTGCGTATGCCAATATTAATGAAGATGATGTATATACAATTGGTGATGGACATAATGATATTCCATTGATTGAGTTTGGTGTTCATGGATCTGTAATGTCTTGTGCAGATGAAGATGTAAAAGCACATGCGCAAGTAGAGTATGATTCTGTAAGTGATTTAATTTCAAAAAATATGTAAAAAATAAGGGGGTATTTTAGATGGGTTATACCTTATCTGATATTACATTCCTAATTCGATTATTATTGGATATTTTAGTAGTATGGGGATTGATATATTCTGGACTTAGAATTGTTCGTAATAATTCACGTACAATTCAACTTGTGAAGGGTGTATTGATTATAGTTTTAGTCAAGGCTTTAGCTGTATGGCTAGGCTTAAACGCATTGAACTATTTGATTGAAATGTTTTTGAACTGGGGTGTTGTTGTTATTTTAGTTGTTTTCCAACCAGAAATTCGTGGCATGTTAGAAAAAGTGGGTAAAACAACGGCCATTTTAACAGTGGATGTTTCCGTTTCGCAAATTCAACAAATGATCAATGAATTGGTGGAAGCCTGTTCACAAATGTCAAAATCAAAAACGGGAGCTTTGATTTCTATTGAAAGAACACAGAGTTTGTCCGATTTTATTCGTACAGGGATTGTGATGGATTCTGAGGTTTCAACTGAATTATTAGGAACTATATTTCAGTATGGAACGCCAATGCATGATGGTGCTGTCATTATTCAGGGGAATAAAATAGCATGTGCAGCTGCTTATTTTCCTCCAACCACAAAGGATTTACCAAGTAAGTATGGAGCTAGGCATAGAGCGGCTGTAGGAATCAGTGAAATTACAGATTCAATAACAATTATAGTTAGTGAAGAAACGGGTAATATTTCAGTAGCGGTTAATGGACAATTAACGCAATATCCACCAGAAGGATTACAGCGCTACCTAACAAATATGTTAGTACAGAGTTCAAATCAAAATCCTTCTTCGATTCTTGTTCCTATGTTGAATCAAGCTAAATCGATGTCAAAGCGAGCAAAAAAACAGGAAGAAGATATAAATAAGGATGAGCGTGTTAAAGCAATTGAAATTGTGAATTTAATCGAACAGAAAAAGGAGGGCAGTCAACATGGAATCTCCAAATAAAAAAGGCCCTTCCGTATGGTTTAATGAGTTGCGTGGTTTATTGACTCTGATCTTTCAAAAGGTGAGTAAGTTAGTAGATCGTGTATTGTTTGATAAAAAAGGATCTGTGATTATTTCTTTGGTTTTATCCATTATGATTTGTGTTGTGATCAATTATGAAGATATTAGTTTAAAATTGTTTAATGATACAAGAACTACTGTGGATCTAAGAAATGTAACTGTAGAAGTATTGGCAGATACAGATCAATATGATGTAGCAGGTGTACCGAGTACTGTAGATGTTTCTTTAACAGGAGATGCGACAAGTATTCAGGTATTCCGTTCAAAGGGTAGTGTACAAGTTGTTGCGGATTTGAAAAAATATTCTGAGGGTGAGAATATTATTAATTTAAAGGTAAAAAATTTACCTGAGAAAATTGAAGCGGTGGTTGATCCTGCAACGATTGATGTTACACTTTCGAAAAAAATAACGAAGACATTTACAATTCAACCGGAATTGTTGGTAGGTACAAATCAAAAGGTAAGTGATTTTGAAACGCCTATTCTAGATACAATGACAGTTAAGATTACGGCAAGTCAAAATCAATTGAATTCAATTCGTATTGTCAAAGCGTTGATTGACTGTACGGGTCAGATTCAAGATTTTGAGGCAAATGCGACTTTAGCAGCTTATGATGCCAAAGGAAATCGAGTAAATGTTTCATTGTCACCGGATACGGTACATGCGAGTGTAAAACTAGCGAAAAACACATCAGATAAGGAGGATTCAGAGTAATGGGTAAGTATTTTGGAACAGATGGGGTTCGTGGAAGAGCAAATGAAGGTTTAACTTTAGATATGTCTATTAAGATTGGACAATATTTAGGGTGGTATTATGGAAAAGAAAAACATGCGAAAATCTTGATTGGTAAAGATACAAGACTGAGTGGAGACATGTTTGAATTAGGTCTTGCAGCAGGTGCTACAAGTATGGGTGCACAAGTTTATTTACTTGGTGTTTGTCCAACTCCGGCAATTTCTTATTTAGTTCGTAAAGAACGTTTCGATTGTGGAATTATGGTGAGTGCAAGTCACAATCCATATTATGATAATGGAATTAAATGTTTTAACCATAATGGTGAAAAGATGGAAGAAGAATTACTTCTTGAAGTTGAAAAATATATGGATGGTTTAACAGACTTAGATTTAGTTACAGGAGATCATATTGGAGAATATTTCGAATGGGAAGATGGACTAGAAATCTATATGAGTTGGTTAAAAGAATGTGTTCCTGTTGATTTATCAGGAATGAAGATTCTTTGTGACTTGGCAAATGGTTCTGCCACAAGTACAGCTGTTGAAACATTAGATTCATTAGGAGCTACTGTAGAGGCCATCAGCAATTCGCCAAATGGTATCAATATCAACAATAAGTGTGGATCCACACATCCTGAAGCTTTACAAAGAATGATGCGTGAAGGAGATTATGATATTGGTTTGGCATTTGATGGGGATGCCGATCGTTTGATTATGGTTAACTCAGATGGCGAATTGTGTGATGGAGATTACATCCTATACATTTGTTCTCGTTACATGAAATCTGTTAATCGTTTAAATAAGAATATGGTTGTTACTACAGTTATGGCTAACTTAGGTTTATATAAGGCTTTAGATGCAAATAAGATTGACTATATTCAAACAGCAGTTGGTGATAAGTATGTATTTGAAGAAATGCAGAAAAATGATTACTATATTGGTGGAGAACAAAGTGGACATATTATTTTCTTAGAACATGAAGTAACTGGGGATGGCTTAATGACGGCTTTAAAGATTTTAGAAATCATGAAGGCTACTGGTAAATCATTACAAGAATTGAGTGAAGGATTATTTATTTATCCTCAATTGTTGAAAAATGTAACAGTTAAAGATAAAAATGCATGTTTAGAAAGTAAAGAGTTACAAGAAGTAGTGGATTCAGTAGCACAAGATTTAGGTGATGAAGGACGTATCTTAGTTCGTCCAAGTGGTACCGAACCATTGATTCGTGTCATGGTAGAAGCTAAAACAGATGAATTGTGTGCTGAATATGTAAAGCGTGTTACAGATTTTTTAGAAGCAAATAATTTTTAGAAAGAGGGTGACCCTATGAAAAGAGTCATAAACATTGTTGAAGATGAAAAAGACATCAATAATTTAGTTGCCCAATATTTACGTAAAGAAGGATATGAAGTTCATTCATATTATACATATGAAGAAGCGAGTGCTCATGTCGTAGATGATGATGTGCATTTATGGATCTTGGATATTATGTTGGATGATAAATCTGGATTTGATTTGATTGAAGAAATTCGTCTACAAGGACCAGAAACGCCTGTTATCTTTATGTCTGCGCGTGATAAAGAATTTGATCGTATTATTGGTTTAGAAAAAGGTTGTGATGACTATATCACAAAACCATTTTCACCAAAGGAACTTGTATTAAGAGTTAACAATATTATCAAGCGTGCATATCGTGATGACAATAATCGTATTAGTATTGATGGTTATGAATTGGATGAAGAACAAAGAAAGATCTATGCGGATAATGTGGAAATTGAATTAACGACAAAAGAATTTGATTTGTTGATGATGTTTATTAAAAATAAAGGAATCGCATTCTCTCGTGATAAGATTTTAGAAAATGTTTGGGATGAAAACTATTTCGGTAGTGATCGAGTTGTAGATGATACTTTGCGTCGTTTACGTAAAAAACTTCCAAATCTAAATATTCATACAATCTATGGATATGGATATCGTTTAGGGTGATACAAATGTATCCCCTTTTCTTTTTCTTATGGTAAAATGATTGTGATGAGGTGATATTTTTATGAAGGGACCTTCTTTTTATTTTCAAAAAATGTCATTAACACGACAAATTCTTACGATTATTTTGACGGTTTTGATGTTTTTTATCATGTTTTTCTTTGTGTTCGTCAGTGATAATATTGATCGAACCATTACGAAACAAATGTATGAGTTGATTCTAAATCGACAAACCCCGATTGTTGGTTTAGTGGATTCAAAACAAAACAATAGTTTAGATGACATTTATGCTTTCTTAGCGAGTGATAGTGTTCAGACAAATTGTCTAATTCAAAATGATGAAATGAATGTGATCTCAAACCAGAATTCAAATCGAAAGCCGGTCAACCATAAGGTGTATGAGTATTTATTAGAACAATCGAAAGATATGGATTCTAAGACAAATAATGTTTTACAAGGAACAATTACAGTCGCAAATTCAAAATATTATTATCGTATGATCTATTGTCATGATGATATTATTTTGGCAAGTTTTATGGATGATACATATGCGACACAATTTAGAGATTCATTAATTGATTCAACAGTGTATGTAATTGTGATTGCGTTTATGATCGTATTCTTGATTATTCTAATGTGGGTATTCTCTATTATTCATCCTTTGAATTTAATTCGAAATTATATCGAACAGATCAAGGATGGTAAAGAAGTTGAGCTTCATTTAAATCGAAATGATGAAATAGGTGAAATGGCAACTGCGATTGTGAAGATGAATGATGAATTAAAGAAACAGGATAAAGCCAAAGAAGATATGATTCATAATATTTCGCATGATTTAAAAACGCCGATTGCGACAATTAAATCCTATGCAGAATCTATTAAAGATGGAATCTATCCTTATGGAACACTTGAAAGTAGTGTTGATGTCATTTTGGACAATGCACAACGCCTTGAAAACAAAGTACATTCCTTGTTATATATGAATCGTGTTGAATATTTAGTGGCAAGTGATGCCGAGGGTGTAGTCACAAATATGAAGGATGTTGTGGAGCAGGTTGTATTGAATGCGGCTGTGATTCGTCCGGAAATTCAAGTGATCACAGATGTTGAGGAAGTTTTCTTTGATGGTTTGATCGAAGCATGGCGCGTAGCCATTGAGAACATTATGGAAAATGCCTTCCGTTATGCGAAATCGTATATTAAGATTGAAGTAAGAGAAGACTGGCTATGTATTAGTAATGATGGTCCAAAAATGCCAGAAGATAGAATTCAATCTTTATTTAGGCCTTATGAAAAAGGGGAAGGTGGTCGATTTGGACTTGGATTATCCATAGTTTCTAAAGTCTGTAAGGCCAATCACTATATTGTTAAGGGTGAAAATAGTGAAGATGGTGTTCGCTTTATCATTTATCGAAAGATGAAAAAACAAAGAAAGAAAAAAGAAAACGCTTGGGTAAAAAATAAAGGAGAAAAAGCATGATGAACGTTGCGACAATTGGATCTGGCGTTATTGTAGATCGTATGATTGAAGCTATGCGTTTAGATGGACGATACAATTTGTATTGTGTGTATTCTAGAACGCAAGAAAGAGCTAAAGAATTTGCCGATAAACATGGTATTCAAAAGTATTATACGGATATGGAAGAAATGTTGGGCGATGAAAATGTGGATATTGTCTATGTGGCAAGTCCTAATTCACTACATTATAAACAATCAAAAATGGCTTTGGAACACAAGAAGCATGTTATTAATGAGAAGCCTTTTACACCGACTTTAAAGGAGTGTAATGAACTATTTGAAATTGCTAAAAAGAATGGTGTTTATATTTTTGAAGCCATCACAAATGTGCATCTTCCAAATTATCAAATTATTAAGGAAAATCTATCAAATTGTGGAAATATTAAGATGGTACAATGCAACTTCTCGCAATATTCATCAAAATATCAAAGATATAAAGATCATATTCAAACGAATGCCTTTGATCCAAACTTTAATGGAGGAGCATTGATGGATATCAATGTATATAATCTTCATTTTGTGACGGGATTATTTGGTAAACCGAAAGATGTTCATTATTTTAAGAATGTTGGATATAACGGTATTGATACAAGTGGAATTGTTATTATGGAATATCCAAATTTTATCGCAACTTGTACAGGGGCAAAAGATTGTTCAAGTCCTTATACTGTATATCTACAAGGGGACCAGGGAACATTGATTGTTTCTGGTGCAAGTAGTGGTGTGTGTAAAGATGTTTTCTTTGATGCTCCAAAGAAGGATCAAATCGGTAAAAAGGCAGTGGACACAAAAGAAAAAATCAGTATTGAACAGCCGAATCACATGTTGTATGAGTGTAAAGATTTTATGGATATCATCTTGAATAAAGATGATAAGGCATATACAACATATAAGGAACAAACGCAAATGGTTGTCGAATTATTAGAAAAGCTATCATGACGATAGCTTTTTTTGAAATATGTACAATTTTTCTGTACTTTGACTCGCATCAAAAACATAATCAAGTTCATTAAAGCTAGTAATATCTTTAATGTCTTCAATCTCATTTTCAGCAAGATAGCGAACCATGGCCCCTCTAGCCATCTTGGCATACACTCCTTTTTCTTTACCATTTTCTTCGATAAAACGAACATCCACTAATGGTTTATATTTTCGAATGATTTTGGCATATTCTTCACTCGCAAGATTTAAAATCGGTTCATCGATTTGTTTGGCAAGATCCTCTTTCCAAAAGTCATATAAAGAGAATGGGCATTTTGTCTGCATTTCTAAACGATAGGGCGTTATCGCATCTAGCGGTCTTAACAATCCATAGAAACCGGAAAGAATATAAAGATGTTCTTGAATATATTTCATTTGATCATCTGTAAAAACGTGAGGTGCCATATATTGATATTGAATGCCGGAATAAGAAAGTATGGCAGGTGTACAATTTTTGTCTAGATTCATATTTTGAAATTGTTCATATGTAGTTTTGGCAATTGTATCGGAACATTTTAAATATGATTTTAATTCTTCATAATCCAAACTTTGAAGGTGATGTAAAAGTTTTGTTGTTTTTAATAGAAATAAAGGGGTTGTACATTGAATAACAACATCATCAATTATTTTCATCTTTTTGGCAGGAGATATAATTATTTTCATACAACTATTGTATAATAACTTTCAAGAAAAGGAAGTGAAGATTATGGTAAAAACAGAAGAAATGTTAAAAAATCTAGAGGATTTGATCAATACGCCAAGTGTCGTCGGTTTTTATCCTGAAATTCATAAAAAATTAAGTGAAATGGTTAAAAGTCTAGGATATGAGCTTGAATTTGATAATAAGCGAACTGCTTATGTTCGCATACCAGGTAAAGATTCAAGTAAGACAGTATGTGTAGGTGCACATTTGGATACGATTGGTTTGCAGGTTCGTCATGTGATGGAAAATGGATGGATCGAAGTGAAAAACTTGGGTGGAGTTAATTTTCATAATATTGAAGGTGAAAATGTATATATTCATACACGTAGTGGTAAAACATATGAGGGTATGGTGATTTGTAAGTCACATTCTACTCATGTGTTTGATGATGCGAGAAGTCGTGAGCGTGATATTTTTAATGAAGCCATCTTGTTAGATGAAGACGTAAGTTGTGCTAAGGATGTGTATGATTTAGGTATTGAGCATGGAGATTTGATTAGTGTCGAACCACGTTTTAAACGTACTGAATCTGGTTTTGTTAAATCACGTCATATTGATGATAAGGCTATGGTGGCTGCAGTAATCGAAGTGTTGCGTCAATTAAAAGAAGAAAATTTGACACCTTTTTATAATACATTATTTGCGTTTCCTATCTTTGAGGAGATTGGGCATGGTGGTGCATACGTTCCTAGTGAAGTAAGTGAATATGTTGCGTTGGATATTGGTTTGATTGGTCCGGATAATCATGGTTCGGAAAAGAAAGTATCGATTGGAGCGAGTGATAATTATTCTCCTTATGATTGGGAATTGACTACAAAGTTAATTAATCTGGCAAAGGAAAATAATGTCCATTATTGCGTGGACACGTATTATCGTTTTGGTTCAGATGCCACGGCGGCTATTCGTGCAGGAAACAACGTTACGCCTGCGGTATTTGGTGTTGGTTGTATGAATTCACATGGCTATGAAAGAACAAGTGTTCAAGCTATTGCGGATTGTGTAAAACTAACCAAGGCTTATGTTTTAAGTGAATAATAAAAGAAGGATATCGATTTTTTTCGATATCCTTTCTTTTGGTTATTGTTTAATGTGAAATGATATTTATAACCATACATATAATATACCATCTATAATTAAATTATTAGACCAATATCACGAAATTGGTCGATAGAAACAAAATATTAAATAATTTGAGATAATTCATATCCGTTATGAATTTCATTTAACATTTGTTCTTTCGCTTGTTTGAATACATCAAATTGTTTCTTTGCTTCATTTACGTTTTGATACACCTTCCAATCGCCAACTAAGTAGTATGGTTTATGTTCAATAAATCCAATTACGTCATCTAATGGATATCCTAGAAATACACCTATTTCATGAGGAAAGTTTTTTGTGTTAAGTCTTTTTTTGAGTTCTTGTATACACAGTTCAAAAGTATTTGGATATTGATAGGATTTTAAAAAGTTTTGAACTGCATTTGAGGAAATATAGTCTTTAAGTTTGGAATTGTATACATAAATGGTGTATTGAGATTCTTGTTCTATAAGAATAAAATAGATTCCTTTAGAATTGAATTGTTGATTATAGTGTTTGATCAATAATCGAATACTATCATCGTCTTTTGGAAGGTGAAACATATTGGCATATTTATATTGCTTCAAGGTTGGAGCACAATAATTGGCCAATAAAGATTCAAAACGTTGCTTTGGCATAATTAAGCTCCAATCACTTTTTTGATGTTTTCAATATCTTCTGGTGTACCCGAATTTTCTACTTTATATAGAATTTCACAACCATAGTCATCACTGATTTTATCTGCGGCTTGACAATAAGCATCACCATAACCTGTATCACCAGAACAAACTACGCCTTGAATCAAGGTACCATTGGCCATTAAGAAGCTTTCTACTTCTGCAGGAACATCGCCATATCCATCTGTATATGTAAATAAGATGTATGGTTCATCCATGTTTTCAGATCCATCATCAATGCGAAGAGCATCGATACCTAACGAATTCACAATTTCTTCGACATTGCCAGTACGGCTTGCGTATGCATATTTCATATGGGTTACCTCCTTAATAGTTAGTCATATCTAACTGGCTACAGTATATACCATGATTGGTTAGTTGTAAATAACTTTGTTGGAAAAAATTTATCTTATGATATACTGTTTCTGTTTGACAGGAGAGTGTTTTATGAAAGTAAAAGATATGACGAAGGGAAATGAATTAAAACTAATTATTTTGTTTTCTCTACCTTTAATGTTAGGAAATATATTTCAACAACTCTATACAGTGTGTGATACAATCATCGTTTCAAGACATTTAGGCGTCAAGGCGTTAGCGGCTATTGGATGTTGTGATTGGCTTACTTGGATGGGAATAGCTGTAGTAACTGGGCTTGCCCAAGGCTTTTCAATTACTGTATCTCATGCATTTGGTACACATGATAAGAGTAATGTTCAAAAGTGTATTTCTGCTTTAGTTGTCAATGCGATCATATCGACTGTAGTTTTATTAGCTATTATTTATCCATTATTACCAAGAATTCTTGTGCTATTAAAGACGCCGGTTGACATTCTGGATCGTGCATTGGCTTATACACACGTAATTTATATTGGTTTATTTGCGACTATGTTCTACAATGCGTTGGCAAGTATATTGCGTGCTTTTGGAAATTCAAAAACACCATTGCATGCCATGATCATTGCCAGTATTTGTAATCTTGGTTTAGATGTATTGTTTGTCATGGGACTTGAGTGGGGCATTATTGGAGCCGGTGTTGCAACAGTGATTGCACAAATTCTAGCTGGATGTTTCTGTTTATATCATGTATTAAAGTTAAAGGAATATATGCCAAATTCAATTTGTAGAGATTTGTCGTATTATATGAACCAGTTTAGATTGGGTATTCCTATGGCTTTACAGAATGTTTTAATTGCGATTGGTGGCATGGTTTTAACAAGTGCTGTAAATCGATATGGAACATATTTCCTTGCAGGTTTTACGGCTATGAATAAATTATATGGAGTGCTTGAAATTTCGGCTGTTTCTTATGGATATGCCATGGTTACATATACGGGACAAAATTATGGTGCAAAAAGATATGATCGTATTAAGAGCGGTGTAAAAAAAGTTGTGTTACTATCTTTAGCCACTTCCATTTTGATTTCTATAATACTATGGTTCTTTGGACCGTTCTTCCTTTCTTGTTTTATTTCAAATACAAGCCAAGGAGCTAAAGAGGCGATGACATACGGATTAACTTTCTTAAGATGTTTAACCATTTTCCTTCCAATTTTATATATGTTGCACGCATATCGCTCTACAATTCAAGGTTTATCGAATGCTTTTATTCCGATGGTGTCCGGATTATTTGAATTAATGATGCGAATTTCAGGCGCTTTAGTATTACCTATCTTTTTTGGTAAATCTGGATTATATCCGGTAGAAGTATTGGCGTGGGTTGGTGCTGTTGTCATTTTGATTCCGAGTTATTATCATATGGAAAGAAATTTTCAAAATGTTTCAGAAAATAGTTGACAAACTGTTTCATAGAGAATAAAATACGTACATACATAAGGCAAAGGCGCTTATAGTTCATGAAATGCATGGACTGTAAGTGCCTTTTTTCTTTGTGTAAGGGAGGAAATATTATGGAGAAGATTTTGACAGAGGTATTTGGAATATGGTACCTGATCGGAGCTGCCTTTGTATTCTTTATGCAGGCAGGATTTGCGATGGTAGAAGCCGGATTTACAAGAGCCAAGAATGCCGGTAACATCATTATGAAAAACTTGATGGATTTCTGTTTAGGAACTGTCGCTTTCTTGATTATTGGTTATAGTCTATTGATGGGACATGATTTTGCAGGATTAATTGGTTGGGGAGAAAGTCCATTGACAGATTTTGCCGGAACAAACTGGTCAAGTTTTACATTCAACTTAGTATTCTGTGCAACAGCCGCTACCATTGTTTCTGGGGCCATGGCTGAAAGAACAAAATTTATCTCTTATTGTATATATAGTTTTGTGATTAGTTTAATTGTATATCCAATTGAAGCACACTGGGTATGGGGTGGCGGTTGGCTAAGTAGCCTTGGCTTCCATGATTTTGCCGGAAGTGCTGCCATTCACTATGTTGGTGGTTTAACCGCTTTAATTGGTGCATGGATGTTAGGCCCAAGAATTGGTAAGTTTGATAAAGATGGATCTCCACGAGGAATTCCAGGACACAGCTTAACGATTGGTGCACTTGGATGTTTCATCTTATGGTTTGGCTGGTATGGATTCAATGGTGCAGCTGCTACAAATGGGATTCAGTTAGCTACAATCTTTGCGACAACTACAGTTGCTCCTGCTATTGCGACATGTACTGTTATGTTGATTACTTGGATCAAATATGGAAAACCAGATGTTGCGATGTGTTTAAATGGTTCATTGGCAGGTTTAGTTGCGATTACTGCTGGATGTGATGCCGTAAACGTATTTGGATCATTTGTGATTGGTATCTTATCTGGATGTATGGTTTGTTTCATTGTATGGTTATTGGATTATAAATTGAAAGTGGATGATCCAGTAGGAGCTGTTGCCGTACATTTTGGCAATGGTGTATTAGGAACAATTTGTGTTGGATTATTTGCGTGTGGTACAGATACAATGCCTGAAGCGCAAGGATTATTCTATGGCGGTGGATTCCATTTATTAGGTGTTCAATTATTAGGTTTATTGGCAATTGGTGCATGGACTGCAGTAACGATGTGTATTACTGTCTTTATTATCAAAAAAACAGTTGGATTACGTGTTAGCGCACATGAAGAAATTGTTGGTCTTGATAAAATGGAGCATGGATTGGAAAGTGCATATGCTGGTTTTGCCTTAGAAGCCGATGTTCCTGGTGATTATTTAGAAACTGTACAAGATTCTAGTTACACTCCAAGTGTGGATGTGGAGGATGCTGTACCTACAAAAGTCATTCATAGTGATGGTTCTATTTCTAAGGTTGTCATCATTACTAAAGCTGAGAAATTTGATAAGATCAAGGCTGCATTAAATGAAATTGGCATTGGTGGTATGACGGTTACGAAAGTATCTGGTTGCGGTGTGCAAAAGGGTCAGACAAGTTACTATCGTGGCGCAAAAGTAAATATGGAATTGCTTCCTAAATTAAAAGTTGAAGTCGTTGTAAGTGAAGTTCCTGTATCTGATGTTGTAAAAGCAGCTAAAAAGGCTTTATATACTGGTAATATTGGGGATGGAAAAATCTTTATCTACGATGTTGTTGATGTTGTTCGTATCTCAACATCTACTCGTGGTAAAGATGCATTAAAATATGAAGAATAATATATAACGTGGCTTGTAAAATTGCTCTTTTCTCTTATTCATTACAAGCCATAAGAAAAAGGATCGGTTTCGATCCTTTTTAGTTTAATAAATCTGTATCAAATACATTATCATTTAATTCTTCATCAATCATTTCAAAAAGCAGTTCTTCGATGTCTTTACCATTTTCTAATTCTTCAAATAGATCGGGTCTTTCATAGAACATCTTATTAAAGAAGAATCCAGAAACTAATTGATCATTTTGTTCTTCTAAAGTACGATGCTCATTTTCATCTACCCAAGGACCATCGTTTTTAGCTTCAAGTATATGAATGCGCTCTAATTCGATTTCTTTATTATTTAGTTCTTCATTGATGAGTTTTCCTGTCACTGGAAAGAATTCATCCGTTTCAGAATTGAAGAAGGATAGTAAGAACATGTCATTTTTTTCTAAACATAAATCGGCAATGGAACACATTTGCATTTCTTCTAATGAATAATCAATGCCTTCACAATTGATCATAAAGTCATAGTAACATGCGATATCTAAGCTTGACATTAAAAAATATGTCATGTCCGCTAATGGTAGCCTTTTAGGGAGCGTGATGGTTCTTGTGATATCTTCCAATTGAAATTGAATGGTACAAATTTGAAATCTTTCCTTTAAATAGTCTACTTTTTCTTCAATACAAATTTTTATACCTTCTTCAAAAGAGTAATCATGGAATTCAGAATCAATATCTAATAATTCATGTAGATATTGATTGGCAATTTCGTGAAGTAAGATAAATTGAGACTTTTCATCTTTTGGTGCATATTTGAATAATTCATTTAATGCAGGCACTAATTTCGTATTGTTTGTGATTGCGTCCATTGTCATTTCCATCATGGAATTCATTTGTTTTTGTAGTTTCTTTTTCATTTCATTACTCCATATCCATATGTTTTAACATATTAAATATATCATCGATTTCCTCTAAATCATCTTCGACTAGAGGAATATCTAATTTCTCACAAATAAAATCAAGCCAATTTAGAATGTATGGATTTCTAGCATATACATGTTTAGGTTTACCAAAATGTTCGATGACCCCCAAAAAATTATTCATGATGACTTCATAATCCTCTTGATCTGGGTGAATTAAATCAAAGTGTAAAATTTGATCATTTCTTAAATCAAATACAATATATGCCAATGGATTGATAGGTCTTTCAAAACCTGCATCATTTGTAGGAACCATCATATAATCCATGTCGATGGCAAGTTCTAAATCTGAGTCATCTATATTTTTAAAATAATCAATTAGATTTGAATCGTTGACAAGAATCGTATTATATCGTTCTGGTTCCATAGGTCTAGGTACGGTATAAGAAAACCAATGATTGTCTTCATCTTTTTGGGTATAGATAATATCACCTTTGTCAAAAATAGATTCTTGGTATTCTTCATGTTTAAGTGTTTCAATCAATCCCTTGTAGGTTTCAATCAACATCTTAACTTCACCATAATTTGGAAGACTAGGAAAACTCTTCTTTTCAAAAGTTTTGAAATAGATCCAGTTTCCATTTCCACGGAATCGAAGACCTAATTGTTTGATAATAGAATACATATCGTCATCTACTTCATCACGGTTTCCCCAATAACAAGTAATGCAGTTTTGATCAGACATCACAAATGTTGCAGGTACGTTATAGTCGTCATTGCTGATTTGACAAAAATCACTATATCCTTCCATGCCACGATAGACACTGATACCTGTGCAAGTGCCACCTTTACCCATAATTGATACGAAGTTGGGTTCTTCATTTTTCTTTGTTTCTACCGCAATTAAATCCATGTCCCAATAAGAGTTCCAAGGCTTTAATTTGGTGATTTCAATAGCTAAATCATATAGCTCTTCCCATTGTTCTAATGTTGCTTGTGTTGCCATAATAATTCCTCAACTTTATTATATTAATAGTAACATTGAAGGACATGAAACTCAATTAAGATTCTTTTATGATTTTTCCAGTCATATATTCAGGGATAAGTTCAAAACATTGTACACTAGGACCTGAATACTTTAATTCATGATCGATATAATCTTGATCATTAGTAAATTTTAGGCAGAGCTTAGTACATATTTCTTTGACTTTATTTGGATCATCAACCAACTTGATTTTTCCAAATACAATTACACTCTGATAATGAATAGCCCATTCACCATCTTTCTTAAAACCTTTATCCATGACGCAAAAGCTAGCTTTATCGCATTGTTTTAAACAATCCATCTTGTGTCCTTCTTTAGCCCCATGAAAACAAATGTTTCCAGTCTTTTCATCGTACCAATGTGTGATAGGAAAACCATAGGGATATCCTGTATCACTGATCAAAGATAGTACTCCATGAGGTTCATTGGTAAGTATTTCAATACATTTTTCTTGGCTTAATTGTTGTTTAAATCTTCGCATTGTCTTAAACATAGGTATCTCCTTTAATGAAAAAGGGTGTAAATTGAATTACACCTCTAAAGATTTGAATTCATGAATTCAATGATTCCGGCTTCCACTTCATTTTTGATTTCTGCATAATTATGAATTTCGTGACGATAGCCAGAATATAGTTTAGTAGTGACATGATGTCCAGTTTCTACAAGCCAGTTACTGACTTGACATACTCCAAGACCATATTCACCAACTGGATCTTGATCACCAGCAATATTATAAATAGGTAATTTTGTAGGTACTTTTTTGGCCCATTGAGTTCCTTCAATCACAAGCATCATTTGGATAAAGTCATAAATGGAACGATTGCTTGTGGGTCTTGTAAAGGCATCAAAAGGATCTTGTGCATGGTCACTTTGTACATATGGATCATGGCAAATCCATTCATTTCCTATACTTATTTCACCACAACGTTCGCACATCCAGCCCATAAGTGAGCTAACAATATTAGGATCCGACTCTTCACCGTGTCCTGCATCAATGATTTCTTTCAATTTTTCTTTAACTTCTTTAGCACCACGGAAAATGCCTGTTGTACCACAAATTGTTGCACCATTTAATTCATTTCCGTATTTCGCAATAAAATCTCTTGTGATAAATGAACCCATACTGTGACCAAATAAGAAGTAAGGTAAATTTGGATATTTCTCACATACAATTTTCTTCAATGTGTGTTCATCTTCCATCATGGTGTGGCATCCTTTGTCTCCCCAGTCACCCCAGACATTATTTACCATTGCGGTTTTTCCATGACCTACATGATCATCAGCTGCTACAATATAGCCTGCATCTAGAAAAGCCGAAATCATATGGATATAGCGTCTTGAGTGTTCGCCAAATCCATGGATCAATTGAACAATTCCATTCGGTTTGCATGCAGGAACATAAATCCAACCTTGCACTTGGTCGCGTTCATTATAAGATGAAAAAGATACTTCGTGTAACATACAATAATCCTCCTTTTCTTTGTGTAATGTTAACTCGTTTTATATCTGTTTTTATTATACGCCCACAAAAAAACTATGTCATTTAGTTGACATAGTCTTTTTCATGAATTTATAAACAATGTACGCAAGAATAATACCTGCAAGAATATCCGTTGGATAATGGACGCCTACATAGAGTCTAGAAAACGCAATAAGGATTGCGAGTATGATGATTAGAATACTGTATTTTTTGGGAAGACCATCATACACCATAAAGGCACAAATAAAGGCCGATGCCGTATGTCCAGATGGAAAGGAATAATCGGTTGGTTTATCCACTAATGGAACAAGTTCATTAAATGCATCAAAGGGTCTAGGTCTTTGAAATATGAGTTTTAATACAACGAATAATATAGTACAAATTATAAAGGCGGTGATTGTTTCTTTTGCGAGTCTTTTCGTATCTTCATTTTTCTTGAACATATAAATCAATACGATTCCTAGAAGTATGTATAAAAAGTATTCGTTTGTGATCAAAGTGAAGAATGGTGTGAGTATATAGTGACGAATGTTTTCTTGTATAAATAATAAAATTTGAATATCCATAGAAATTTTCCTTTCGATAGGAGTATTATACATATATATAGATTGGAAGTGAAGTTATGCGATTAGAAAGAATGAGTTGGAAAGATTGTGAAGAATATTTTAAGAATCATGATATGGTGATTCTGACAACGGGAAGTACAGAAAATCATGGAATACATAATCCATTAGGAACCGATACTATGATTCCCAACAAGATATTAGAGCTTGTAGAAAAACAGAGTGATGTATTGATTGCTCCAACATTGCCTTATGGAGATGCTGATTTTCATACAGAATATACAGGTACAATATCGATTGGCAGTGACTTATTAGAGATGGTCATGGAAAGAATTAGTGATCGACTTTATGATTGTGGTGCTAGACACTTTGTATTTTTAAACGGACATGGAGGAAATAGTCATGCACTAAGTAAAGTGTGTCGTCATTTATATAAAAAGGGAGCTGTGGGGACGATTTTTGATTGGTGGACCATTGCTGGAAAAATCAATCCAAAATGGGCTGGAGGCCATGGTGCAGGTCAAGAGACGGCCGCTATGTTGTATGTGGATGAAAGTCTAGTACAGAAGGATAAGATTGAAGATTCAACATTAAAGGTTTTTACTCCATCTTTAACAGCTTCTAATGCTCAAACGGTTAACTTTAAAGGTGTAGATATTCCTGTTCCTAGAAGCAATCGTTTAAGTAGTGATAATGGTTGGTTTGGCAAGGATCATCCTAAATATGCGACATACGAATGGGGTAAAGAGATGGTTGAGGCTACGGCTGATTTTCTTGTGGAATACATGAAAGAATTTCAAAAGATGTAGTAATTCATTTGAAGTTGAATTATAATAAATATACAAATAGGGGACAAATATTTTTGTCTCTTTTCTTTTCATATGGAGGGTTTAATGGAAATCATTATTTTAATATTGTTAAGTATTGTGATTGTATGTTTAATTGTTTTGTTGATGCAAAATAAATCAAAGGAAAGTGTTTCTTCGAATTCAGATTCTTTAATACTTCAAAAGAATTTTGAATATCTTTTAAAACAAGTACAGGATGTTCAAAAGAATCAGGCTACATCTAAAATGAGTTTGAATCAAATGGAAGACTATTTGTATCGTATGAATCAAGTTATGACAAACACAAAATTAAGAGGAAACTGGGGAGAATATCAATTGGATATGCTTCTAAGTGTATATTGTGGTCAAAATCCATCCATTTATTCTATGCAGTATACTTTGCCGAATGGAAAGATTGCGGATTGTGCTTTTCATTTGCCAGATACTAATAAAGTATTGTGCATTGATTCAAAGTTTCCAATGGAAAACTATTTAAATTTACAAGAAGATATGGATACGTATTTAAGGCCTTTTAAGATGAATATGAAAAAGCACATTGATGATGTGGCTAATAAATATATCAATATAGATACGATGCCTTATGCCTTATTGTTTGTGCCTAGTGAAGCTATTTATCAATTTGTTTGTGCAAAATGCGATGATTTATTCACATATGCCCTTCAAAAACATGTAATGTTAGTATCACCAACAACACTAGTGGCCGAGGTGATGACTTTATTATCAAGTACTAAAGATTTTTATAGAACAAGTCATATGGAAGAAATCGAAAGAAATATATTATTGCTTCAAGAAGATGCGAATCGTCTTGTGGAAAGAAGTATAAAGGCAGAAAAAACATTGGAAACTTTGGCAACGCAATTTCATGCGGTTTCTATTTCTGCACAGAAATTATCAAGTCGAATGACTAAGATGGGAGAAGACGAATGATTAGTACATTAAAGGGAAATATAGCTTTGTTGGATTTTGATTTGATTGTCGATCCAACCAATCAACAAGTATTACCAATGCAAGGAGTTAGTGCACAAATATTTCATCAAGCCGGAAGTGAAATGATGAAAGCATGTCAAGAATTGAATGGTTTAGAAGTAGGAAAAGCTAAAATGACCAAAGCTTTTAATTTACCATGTAAGGCAGTTATTCATACGTGTGGACCACGCTATATGGATGGAACGCATAATGAAGATGAATATTTAGCCGCTTGTTATTGGAATAGTATGGCATTGGCTTATGATTATATGCGAAAAAATGATATGGAATCGATTAATATTGCTTTTCCATGTATTTCTACAGGTATCAATGCCTATCCAAATCATGAGGCTTGTGTAATTGCGATTCAAACTGTAAAGCGATTAATGAATAAGTTTCCTGAGACAAAGGCGATTCATGTATGTTTTGTATGTGATAAGACAGAAGATTATATGTTATATAAAGAGGCACTTAGACTGCGATGAAATCTATGGTTGATTTATCTCATGAATTTTTAAAGCCAGCCCTTCATAAACAAGCAATATGTGTGGATGCGACATTAGGACAGGGAAAAGATACAGATTTCTTTTTGTCGCAAAATGTGCATAAAGTATATGGCTTTGAAATTCAAAGAGATGTATTTGAAAGCACAAAAGAACGATTGGATGATCAAAGAACTTGTTTCTATAATGTTGGACATGAACATATGGAAGAATATATTCATGAAGAAGTGGATGCGATCATCTTTAATTTTGGTTATTTTCCTAAAGGAGATCCTAAAATTGCAACCCAATCTTCTTCAAGTGTAAGTGCAGTTAGACAAGCTTTAAACCTTTTAAAAGTAAAAGGAAGAATGGCACTTGTGATGTATCCACATGATACGGGTAAAGAAGAGGCAATTTGTGTAGAAGAGTTTTTAAAGACACAAACAACGATTCAGGTACAGAAGGTACAAAATTTATTGGTGGACCATTGTCCATATCTATTATTAATTGAGAAAAGAAGATGATTTAGGTACTGTATATAGGTACCTTTTTCTGTTAAAATCATATAGTGAATTTTGAAATGAAGGAGTATATATGGAAGAAATAAAAGATAAAGATTATTCATTAGAAGCGGTTCCAGAAAGTGCAAGAAAAGGGTTTCGAAGTATGTTTTTTGTCATGCTTGGATTTACTTTCTTTTCTGCAAGTATGAGTGTAGGAGCAAAACTAGGAAATGGTTTGGATTTTAAAGAATTTGTTTTAGCGTGTGTCATTGGAGGTATTATTTTATCTATTTATTGTGGGATATTAGCCTATATAGGATCTGACACAGGACTAACAATGGATTTGCTTTGTCGAAAAGCTTTTGGTAAGAAAGGTTCTTATTTATCAAGCTTAGTTCTAGGGTTTACACAAATTGGATGGTTTGGCGTTGGTGTAGCGATGTTTTCAATTCCAACAGCACAACTTTTAGGCATCAATGAATGGGCATTGACAATTGCAGCTGGATTATTGATGACTTTGACAGCTGCTACAGGTATGAAGGCATTAGAAATTGTAAGTACGATATCCGTACCTTTAATTGTTGTATTGGGTGTCTATTCGATGGTTACTGCCACAACTGATGGTGGTGGTCTTGTGGCTGTGTTTGCACAATCGGCTGGAAAAATCAGTGTGTTTACAGGTATTGGATATGTGATTGGTTCCTTTATTTCTGGGGGAACGGCAACACCGAATTTTATTCGGTTTGCGAAGAATAATAAAATTGCGGTTTGGACAACTGTTATTGCGTTTTTCTTTGGAAATACATTAATGTTTTGTTTCGGTGCGATTGGAGGTGCATTTACTGGCGCTGATGACATTTTCTATGTCATGATTGCACAAGGTTTAGCCATTCCTGCCATTATTGTATTGGGCGCAAATATTTGGACAACAAATAATAACGCTCTTTATACAGGTGGTCTTGCGATTAGTAATATCACAAATATCCAAATGAAAATAACAACATGGATTGCAGGAATTATCGGTACTATCTTATCTATTTGGTTGTATTACAATTTTACAGGGTGGCTTAACATACTGAATTGTGCGTTGCCACCAATCGGAATTATTGTCATTTTGGATTTCTTTATGAAAAGAAAAAAATATAAAGATAATATGGATGTAGGTGATTTTAATAGTTTTAATATTGTTGGTGTTATTGTTGGGGCTATTGTTGCGAATGTCCTTGCTTGGGGAATTGCAGCGGTAAATGCGATGATAGTTGCAGCCATATGTTATTTTATTGGATATGTAAGAAAGAAAGAGGCATAAAATGTTAATAAAAAATGCGTGTATTGAAAATAATGAAGAATTAAAGTGTATCCGAATTGAAGATGGAAAATTCAAAGAAATCAAAAAGGATTTAGAACCATATGCACAAGAAGAAGTGATGGATCTTGAAGGGAAACTTGTTCTTCCACCTTTTGTGGAATCTCATGTTCATTTGGATACTTGTTTGACAGCTGGACAACCACATTGGAATATGTCAGGAACTTTATTTGAAGGTATTGAACGTTGGGAAGAGCGTAAGGAATTTTTAACTAAAAAAGATGTGATGGATCGTGTAAACAAAGTCATTCGTATGCAGGCAAGCCATGGCGTTCAACATGTTCGTACGCATGTGGATATCAATGATCCAAATCTTACGGCTTTAGAAGCTATTTTGGAATTGAGAGAAGAAGTAAAGGATTTCATGGACATTCAAATTGTTGCTTTTCCTCAATATGGAATTTTGAGCTATCCAAAAGGAAAAGAATTGTTGGAAACAGCTTTGAAATTGGGGGCAGATGCAGCTGGAGCTATTCCTCACTTTGAATTTACGCGTGAATATTCGGTCGAATCTTTAAAAATTTGTTTTGAATTAGCTCAAAAATATGGAAAGCTAATTGATATTCATTGCGATGAAATTGATGATGAAGCTAGTCGTGGACTTGAAACAGTGGCTACACTTGCTTATGAAACTGGCATGAAAGATCAGGTAACGGCCAGCCATACAACGGCTATGCATTCGTATAATAATGCTTATATGATTCGTTTAATGCGTATTTTAAAAATGTCAAACATAAATTTCGTGGCGAATCCATGTGTAAATGTTCATTTAGGAGGTCGTGCAGATACATATCCTAAGCGTCGTGGATTAACACGAGTTAAGGAATTAACAGAAGCTGGATGTAATGTTTCTTTTGGAACGGATGATATTTTTGATCCTTGGAATCCAATGGGAAGTGGAAATATGCGTGATCCTGTGTATATGGGAATCTATACTGGACATATGATGGGATATGAAGAAATTTTAAATTCATATAAATTTGTAACGACAAATGCAGCCAAAACTTTGCATTTAGGGGATAGCTATGGAATTCAAGAAGGAAATCCGGCAAGTTTTGTCGTGATGGATGCTAAAAATTACCATGAAGCTTTAAATTTGGATGCGCCAGTATTAAAATCTTACAAAGATGGAAAATTGATCGCATCTTGTACACCGGCAACACGAAAAATTCTATTTTAAAAGGTCCATAAGGACCTTTTTGTGTTTATTTACTTTGTAGCATGAAATAATAGATTTCAGGAGTCGACATAAAACGAAGATTTACATGTGTGCAGCCAACACCAGATGAAATGATATATGGAAAGGAAATCTTTTTGGCGCGAGAACGATTTAATGATTTTGCGCCATCTATTGTTTTATATCCTCCTAAAATAGGAAATGTGATTTGTGCTCCATGGGAATGACCACAAAGTGCTAAAGAGATGGATTTTGTAGATAATTCTTCATTTGTCAATGTATCTGGCATATGAGTAACTAATAAGTTATATTGCGTATCTGCAGCAGTGATTTTACTAGGATCTGGTATGTTTGATAATGCACTTAATGTAATGCCATCACTCTTTTGGTTAGACAGAAGAATGGTTTCGTTTTCTAGAATTTCAAATTGAGATTGATTCAATATGGAACGAACAATATCATTGTTGGCTTCATCCTTTTCACCTAGCACACAAAATTTACCAAGTGGAGCATTGATTTTTGATAGTTTATTTGTGATGTAGTCAATGTCTTCTTGATCCATTTGACAAGATTCATCAAATAGATCTCCACCAAAAATAATGATGTCTGGATCTAAATGTTCGATTTTATCAAAGAGCTTGTTAGTTCTTTTTTTATTTTCAAATTTTCCATACTGCAAATCTGTAAAATAAACAATCGATACATCATTCATAGATTCAGGTATCTTAGTGTCTTGTAGTGTTTTGTATTGTACAATCAATTCATCGGGTTCTACATTTTTTGCGATACTTATAGATGCGGCCATACTGAATACAATCACAAACAAAATACCGATAATGATAAACATTTGTTTTTGTAACTTTGTCATGCAAATATTTTATCATAAAACACAAAAGACATCACTAGGATGTCTTTGTTCTTGGTTTTCTTGCATGGAAGCTTTTACGATTCTTTTGAAGTTCTTCCATAGTTTGTTTTGAATTCAAAATAACTGGAATTACAATTGGATTTCGATGTGTCTTTTTATATAAGAATGGTTCTAAAGTAGAACGTACACAGTTTTTAATTTCAGAGAAAGTTGTTTTTTCTTTCATCTTTTCTTGAAGTGAATTATTTACAATATATTCAGCTTCTTTGATTAAACCTTGTGAATCTTTAATAAAGACAAATCCACGTGATACGATAACAGGACGCATTAAGATTTTATTTTCTTTTGAATCAATAGCTAAAATAACGGCAACTAAACCATTATCTGCTAAAATACGACGATCTTTTAATACGGCTGTAGATAATCCGGAAATATCATTTCCATCTACATAGATATCATCACCTTGGTATCGCCAGTCACTTTGTAGTACTTTGTGATCTCTTAAAATCAGAATGTCACCATTTGCACATACAAAAATGTTTTCTTTTGGAATACCAGTTTCCATAGCGGTTTGTCTATGCTGCATCAACATTTTATATTCACCATGAATAGGCATAAAGTACGTTGGACGAACTAATTGTAACATTAGTTTTTGTTCTTCTTTTGAAGCATGTCCCGTTGTATGCAAGTTATTCAAGATGGATTTTGTAAGTACGGTAGCACCAGATCTAAATAAGTTATCAATAACACGATTGACACTGGATTGGTTTCCAGGAATTGGATTACTTGAGAAGACAATTGTATCGCCTGGTTTTAAGTGAATAAAACGGTGTGTACCATTGGCAATTCTTGATAGAGCTGCAAGTGGTTCCCCCTGACTTCCAGTACAAATAATACATACTTTGTCATCTGGAGTATGAGCAAGTTCTTCGGGACTTAAAAAGTCTGAATTTTTGACTTTGATCGTACCCATCTTTCTTCCAATATCAACAACGTTTTCCATGCTTCGTCCAAAGACGATGACTTTTCTTCCAAATTTAGTAGCTGCCTCGATAATTTGGGCAACACGATGTACGTTGGATGCGAATGTGGCAACAATTAAACGTTGCTTAGTCTTACGCATAATGTCTTGAATTTCGTTGGCAACTTTTTTTTCTGAAATAGAGAAGTCTTCAACTCCAGAGTTTGTGGAATCAGACATTAATAAATCGGGTTGTGTAACACCAATAAATGCCATCTTTTGATAGTCAGCATTTGTTCCAACAGGCGTTAAATCAAATTTAAAGTCACCCGTATGAACGATAGATCCATTAGGACATGTGATATGTACACCTAAAGAATCTGGAATTGAGTGGATCGTATTAAAAAAACCTACTTTGAAGTATTTTGTAGTAATACTTGAATTTTCATCGATTTCTATAATTTTTGTTTTTTCTAGTCCTTTATGTTCGCTTAATTTTTTAAGAATTAAAGCCTTCGCAAAGCGAGGTGCATAAATTGCGTCAATCTGGACTTGTTTAAGTAAGAAAGGAATTCCTCCAATATGGTCTTCGTGACCGTGGGTAATTACTAAAAACTTTCTTTTTTTGTTCATGCGAATCAAATGGTGATAATCAGGAATAACATAGTCAACACCTAATAAATCATCACCTGGAAACAAAACGCCACAATCTACGATACAGATTTCATTTTCGTGTTCGTAGCAATACATATTTTTACCAACTTCGCCTAATCCCCCTAAGGCATAGATCAAAGTATCACCTTTTTCAACGTGATTTTTTGCATGATATGGTTTTTTGTTCGATGCATGCCCAAACGTTTGTTCTTGTGTTTTTGGCATATTCGACCTCTTTCTATAATTTAATGACTCTATTGTTATTATAGCAAAGCTAGTCAATTTAAAAAAGCAGAAGCTTAAATGACTTCTGCCTCATCATCACTTTTCCAAGGATTGTTGGCATCAATGTGATCATAGAAAAGTGTACCTGACAAGTGATCAATTTCGTGTTGAAGGCAAATCGCGAAATAGCCTTCGGCTGAAATGGTTACATTCTTATCTTGAATCAAATCATAACCACGAACTTTAATTCGAGCATGGCGGAAAACATGACCAGGATGTTCACCTTTTACAGATAGACAACCTTCTCCATTATCTAAGTATGCATTTTGTACAGATTCAGAAATAATTTTAGGATTGACTAATGCGACCTCATCTACACCATCTTCATATGGAATTCTCACGGCAATCATTTGTTTTAAAACACCAACTTGAACGGCCGCAATACCAACAGCTGGTTGTAAACCTTCAGCTTTGGCAATTTCATCATCTTGTGAATTACGCACATAATCTAACATAGCCTGTAAAAGTTCTTTATCTTCATTGGACAAAGGCAATGAAACAGGCTCACTTTGCATACGAATTCGCTCATCAGTATCTAATATAATATCTTTGCTTGTTATTTTCATAGTAATCATCCTCGCAAGTATTCTATAGCATTTTCGAATTATTGACAAATGATTTTTGAAAATATGCTAAAATAGAATTTATGATGGGGGGATTATCATGTCCAAACAAAAACGGCAATCAAAATTATCGCTTTTCGCATTGGATCCAAAATGCGATAAATATATAAATTGGGCGGTTGCGCTTCTGTTATTGGCTGGAACATTCACGATTATTTCAACAAATGTAGGGAAAACAACATCTGCGCCGAATATTGTTCCTAAAGTACTGATGAAACAATGCATGTTTGTATTATGTGGATATATTGCGATGTGGTTTATGAATAGATGGTTTCGCTTTAAATGGTATTCCAAATTGGAAAACGGAATTATTATAGCCCTTTTGATTATGTTGATACTTCCGCTTTTTTCTGCGGAAATTGGAGGAAGTCATGCCTGGATCTTGATTGGAGGTATATCTTTACAGCCAAGTGAATTCGCAAAACCATTGATTATTATAATTTGTGCTACGTGCTTATATCGAGCTAAGACAAAAACAGTCATGTTAAAAGAAAAAGGCCATCTTTTTATAAAGGCATGGGCTGCATTTATTGTTATATTTTTTATTGTGGCTATGCAAAAAGACATGGGAACATTGGTGATTATTTGTTTTATTTTCCTATCTTGTATTATGATTCCTAAATATGTGGTTTTACAACGTATGCAACGATTATTAAAATTATTCGTTTATGGAGCAATTGCAGCAGCCATTGTCTTATTTGGAATCACAAATATTGGTACTGAAATTATAAAACATACATCGCTTGCTCATATTGCGGTGCGTGTTGAAAATTTTAAAGATCCATATACCGATGTATATGGAGATGGATATCAGCCTGCCAACTCATTATATGGTATCGCAAGTTCAGATATTCGTGGAAAAGGTATAGGCAATTCAACACGAAAATATGGCTATTTAACACAGGCAGATAATGATTATATTCTAGCTGTATTGCTTGAGGAAACGGGTGTTTTTGGATTATTTGGTTTAGTTATATTATATGGAATGATTGAAATTCGTTTATTTTATTATGCATTTAAAACAAGTGAAGACATGTATAAAGTAATATTAGGTGGAATAGGCGTTTATCTATTTATGCACTTTTTCTTAAATGCCGGAGGCGTTGCTTGCTTAATTCCTTTTACAGGAGTTCCGCTCTTATTTATTAGTAGTGGAGGAACAAGCTTAATGTCGATTATGTTGACAATGGGGTTGGCACAAAATTGTATTTGTTCGATTAGACGAAAGGAGATGGATCGTTTATTATGAGAATTGTGGCGGGAAAATATGGTTCTAGATCATTAAAGAGTCCTAAAAATGATGCGACTAGACCTACACAAGATAAAATCAAAGGGGCTATCTTTTCAAGTTTGGGAAATATTTTTGATGGCGGTAACTTTTTAGACTGTTACAGCGGAACTGGAAATATGGGATTAGAAGCTGTAAGTCGAGGTATGGATCATGCAACTTTAGTCGATAATAATAAGGGCGCTATCTCGGTAATCAAGGAGAATGTAAAAAACTTAAAGGCGGATAAAGAAACAAAGATTATTTGTGGAAATATCTTTACTGTGTTAGAACGACTAACATTAAAATATGATGTGGTATATATTGATCCTCCTTACGCAAAGCAGGAAAATGAAAAATTGATTCAGAAGTTAGATGATTTAGATATGGTAAAATTGGATGGAGTTATTGTTGTGGAAAGCCTTGAAGAAGAGGTGTGGCCTGAAAGGATCGCTTCCTTTACAAAATATAAAGAAAAGACATACGGTATTACGCGTATTTCTTATTATCAAAAAGAGGAGAATGAGTAATGAAAATAGCAGCATTTTGCGGAACGTTTGACCCAGTGACATATGGGCATTTGGATATTATTGAAAGGGCAAGCAAATTGTTTGATGAGTTGGTTGTTTTTATTTCACCAAACTCAGACAAGAACAATGAGTTTACTGAAGCAAGAAGACTTGCATGGTTAAATGAATCGACAAAACATTTATCGAATGTAACATGTAAAATTCAATCTGGATTAGTAGTAGAGGCTTGTAAAAGTGTAAATGCTACTGTGCTGGTACGTGGGATTCGTAATGGTGTGGATTGTACATACGAGCAAAATATGGCGTTTATGAATGCAAGATTGGATGAGAATATCGAAACAGTTTGTTTATTTACACGACCTGAATATAGTTTATATTCAAGTTCAAATGTAAGAGAACTCTTTAAATATGGACAAGACATTTCTGGATTTGTTCCAGCTTGTGTATTAGAAGATCTTAAAAAAGGAGAAGAATAAAATGGAAAAGTTTATCGATTGGTTAAAGGCAAATGGATATAAATATAACAATGAGGATATTTATTTAGAGGCATGTACACATTCTTCTTATGCCAATGAACATCATCGCCAAATGGATGATAATGAACGACTTGAATTTATGGGAGATTCAGTTTTACAGATTTGGAGTGCAACCCAGCTGTTTTTAATGAAACCAAAAATGCGTGAGGGACAAATGACAACACTTCGAGCACAAACTGTATGTGAATCTACGCTATATGTATTAAATAGACAACTAGGATGGTATGAATTTTTACGTTTAGGTGTTGGCGAAGAAAAAACGGGTGGAAGAAATCGAGAAAGTATTTTGGCTGACCAGTTTGAAGCTTGTATTGGAGCTATTTATATTGATCAAGGATATCATGTGTGTGATGAAATCTTGACTAAATATATGAAGCCTGTATTTAAACAAGAAAAAAGTGAGGCTGTTACAGATTATAAAACACATTTACAAGAAGTGATTCAGGCAGACTCTAGAAAGACGATTCAATATAAATTATTAGAAGAAAAAGGTCCAAGTAATGCTCCAACATTTACTATGGGTGTATATTTAGATGATATTTTATTGGGGCAAGGAACAAGTAGTACGAAGAAAAAAGCAGAACAAAAAGCCGCTAAGGATGCTTTTGAAAAGATGGCTAAATAAAATGGAAGTATTTGAAAAATTGTTGGATCCGGAATTATATGCGTATTTTAAAAATGCCTCATTTTATGAGAAACCTGTATTTCATACAGCGCATAAAATGGTTGAGTTTTATATAGAATTTGAGAATGTAATTCCTTTAGAAGTATATGAACAGATCATCACAAAGTTGCAGCTGGCACTGCATGTACATGTGAAGTTGCATATTCATTCCAAAAATAATGCGGTAGAAATGGATGAATTAGATCGTTATGTGAATCATTTTGTAGAAAAATATAGTGATGTGAAGGATTTCCGCTTTCTTCATCCCTATTTAGAAAATGATACGATTTGTTTTTCAACACGAGATGAGTCTCGGCTTGCAGCATTAAATTTAGCATTGCCAAGCTTGGTAGAAAAGTTAAAAGAAGTGGGTATCAATCAAGAAATTGTATGTAAAAAAGTAGAGGAAAATATTGCGATTGAAACGGCAAAGGTGCAAGTAGCTGCACCTGTTGTAAAACAAGAACCGGTTAAAAAACAATATCCTTCTTCAAATAGTTATAAAAAAGAATCGGCTACACAATATAATATTGCGGATTTACGTGTTGGCTATTCGAATGTTCAAATTGAAGGTCACATTTTCGATATTGATAATCGTGTGATGAAAAGTGGTAAAACACTACAGATGCTATATATCAGTGATTATGATGATGCGATCGTTGCCAAACGTTTTGAAGGGGCTAGATGTCCAATAGAAGAAATTCAATCTGTAAAAAAAGGAATGCACGTCGTTTTAACGGGAGAAGTCGTATATGATTCTTTTTCTAAGTGTGACTCTTTCATGATAAGAAAACTTGAAATCACACAAGAAAAGAAAAGAGAAGATCATGCCAAGGTGAAAAGAACAGAGTGGCATGTACACTCTAACTTTTCAGAAATGGATGGAGTTTGTGCTATCGAAGAATTTATCCAACAAGCCTATGATTGGGGTATGGATTCAATTGGTGTGTGCGACCATCAAGTTGTTCAGGCTTTTCCAATGGCTCAACATAAGATTGAAGCTTTATCGAAAAAAGATCCAAATCGCGAATTTAAAATGTTGTATGGATGTGAAATGTTAGTGGCGGACTCTAAATATCATATTGTCTACAATAATGATCATAGAAGATTAGAAGATGCAACATTTGTCGTATTTGACTTGGAGACTACGGGTCTTTCGAATACGCGTGATGAAATTATTGAATTTGGTGGTGTGAAAATCAAAAATCGTGAAGAGGTCGGACGATTACAGATGTTCATTAATCCAAAGCGAACGATTCCTGCGCATATTTCAAATTTAACGCATATTACACAAAATGATGTGGATTGCGCAAAACCAATCGAAGATGCCTTAGATGAATTGTTAGAATTTATTGGGGATTCCATTTTAGTAGCACACAACGCAACCTTTGACGTTGGCTTTATGAATGCAGCGTGTCGTAAAACAGGTCGTGATGAACTAACCAATCCGGTGATTGATACGTTACCACTATCCTATGCGATGCTTCCAGACGAGCAAAAACGCTTTAATTTAGGAAGTGTATGTCGTCACTATCGCGTGAGTTATGATGGTGAAGGAGCGCACCGTGCGGATTATGATGCGGATGTACTTTCACAAGTCATGTATAATATGATGAATCAATTGGGCCATGAAGCAACATTAGATACATTGATGGATATGGAAGGTGGATGTGAAAAGTATTCAAGCAAGAAGCCTTATGAAAGAAATCGTCCATATCACATGACAGTTTTTGCCAAGAATAAAGATGGCTTAAAAGAGTTATTTGAATTGATTACTTTATCACACACGCAATATTTAGTAAGTATGGGTAAAGAAAATGGGCAGCCACGTATTATTAAGGAAGAAATCTCAAAGAAGTGGGATAATGGAAACTTATTAATTGGTTCTTCTTGTCAAAATGGTGAGATTTTTGAACTAGCTCATACAAGAAGTAAAAAAGAATTGTTTGCAGCCATGAGCTATTATGATTATATTGAACTTCAGCCATTGGACTGTTATAAGAATTTATTGGATCGTGGAAGTATTACGGATGTGGAGGATTTAAAATGGTATCTACAATTTATTTATGATACCGCAAAAGAAGCAGGTAAGATGGTTATCGCATCAAGTGATGCACATTATGTAAATCCAAATGAGAAACGTCTTCGTGATGTGTATATCAATGCCAAGGCAATTGGGAATGCTAGACATCCTTTATATATTTATAATAAGCAAGCGCGTAAGGCTACGAGCAATCCAAATCAGCATTTGTTGACAACGGATGAAATGTTGAAGGCATTTGAATGGATGGGTGAAGATGTAGCTTATGAGGTTGTTGTGGAAAACACAAATAAATTAAAGTTATTGACAGAACCTATCTTTCCAATTAAGGATAAATTGTATCCACCGGATATTGAGGGGTCAGACCAAAAATTGCGTGATATTTGTTTTGAAACAGCTCACCAATGGTATGGAAAAGATTTGCCAGACATTGTTGAAAAACGTTTAACACGTGAATTGGATAGTATCATTGGTCATGGATATTATGTAGTTTATTATATTTCACACTTACTTGTAAAAAAGAGCAATGATGATGGATATCTAGTAGGTTCGCGTGGATCTGTAGGTTCTAGTTTTGTTGCGACAATGTCAAATATCACAGAAGTAAATCCATTAACACCTCACTATGTATGTAAGAATTGTCAACATTATGAATTTTTAGAGGCGGATGAAGCCAAATCGGGCTTTGATTTACCGGATAAAGTTTGTCCTGTATGTGGAGAAATTATGCGTGGGGATGGTCAGGATATTCCGTTTGAAACATTCTTAGGTTTTGAGGGGGATAAAGTTCCCGATATTGATTTGAACTTCTCGGGTGAATATCAGCCAAATGCCCATGCATACACAAAAGAAGTATTTGGAGATGATCACGTTTTTAGAGCCGGTACTGTAGGTACGGTACAGGAAAAAACGGCATATGGATATGTCAAAGGATATGAGGAAGAGATGGAGTGTGAGCCTTTTAATGAGGCAAAGCGTGTAGATTTGGCCAAAGGTTGTGAAGGTGTAAAAAGAACAACAGGACAGCACCCAGGTGGTATTGTCGTTGTACCTTTGGATATGGATGTGCATGATTTTACGCCAGTTCAATATCCGGCAAACAATCCAAATGCGACTTGGAAAACAACGCACTTCGATTTCCACCAGATTCATGATAATATCTTAAAATTTGATATTTTAGGGCATGTCGATCCTACGGCTATGAAAATGTTAGAGCGAATTACGGGAGTCAATGTTCGTCAAATTCCAATGAATGATCAGGCAACTATGGCTATTTTTTCTACGACAGAATCACTGAAAATCGATACGACAAAATATAATGAAGTGACTGGAGCAGCTGGTATTCCTGAGTTTGGTACACCATTTGTTCGTGGTATTCTAGAACTTACAAAGCCGACAACATTTGCGGAATTAGTCACTATTTCTGGTTTGTCTCATGGTACGGATGTTTGGTTGGGAAATGCCAAAGATTTGATTGATAATGGCACTTGTAAGTTAAATGAAGTTATTGGTTGTCGTGACGATATTATGGTTGATTTGATGGGGTATGGTGTTAAACCAAAATTATCGTTTACGATTATGGAAAGTGTCCGTAAGGGTAAAGGCTTAAAAGATGAATGGGTTACTGAAATGAAGGCGAACAATGTACCAGAATGGTTTATTGATTCTTGTACAAAAATCAAGTACATGTTCCCTAAGGCCCATGCGGTTGCCTATGTTATGATGGCTGTGCGTATTGCGTGGTTTAAGGTACATATGCCAGTACATTATTATTGTATGTATTTTAGTATTCGTTGCGATGCTTATGATGTGCAGACCATGATTCAGGGTGAGGCTGCCATTCGTCAAAGAATGGCGGATATCAAACATATGAAAGAGGATAAAACACAAAAACCAAGTGATAAAGAATTGGCTATTTATGATACGTTAGAACTTGCTTTAGAGATGGTTTTACGTGGCTTTAGATTCTCGAATATTAGTATTAATCGTAGTGCAGCCACCGAATTTATTGTAGATCCAGATGATCCAAAAGCAATTATTCCACCTTTTACAAGTATTGATGGTTTGGGTTCAAACGTAGGCTTATCTGTTGTAAAGGCTAGAGAAGAAAAACCATTCCTTTCTAAGGAAGATGTATTAAAGCGTACACAACTTTCAAAAACTTTAGTTGAAAAGTTAGCTGAAATGAATGCTTTAGAGGGATTGGATGAAGAAAATCAAATGACACTGTTTTAGGCAGTGTCTTTTTTAGTGTATTTGTAAATTTTTACATATATGTAGTTATATGGTAAAATATTTACATTGTTGGAGGAGAGTTATGAAAAAGAAAGGATATAATATAACACTTGGTATTTTTATTGGCTTGATTGCAGGTGTTATTGTTGGAATTATTATGCCGGAATGGGCAAATACCGCATTGAGTGTTGTTGCTTCCATATATATGTCGGCATTAAAAATGATGATTTTCCCACTTGTATTTACAAGTTTAGTCATGGGAATTATTGGTATTGGGGATATTGCCAAAACAGGTAAAGTAGGCTTACATGCATTATTATGGTATACAGGTACAACAGCTTTGGCATCTGGTTTAGGATTGGTTTTACCTCGTTTATTACATTTGGGTAAGAATGCACATATTGTGGCAACTAAGACGCAAGTAGAAGCAGCTACATTTAATGGTTTGTTGGATACTTTACAGAATATTATTCCTTCAAATCCAGTAGAGGCTTTCGCAACGGGAAATATGCTTCAAGTATTAGCTTTTGCCGTGATTATTGGACTTGCTTGTTTGGCTATCAAGGAAAAAGCAGATCCATTTGTGAATTTGTGTGATTCCATTTATCAAATTTCTATTTTTATTATTAGTAAAATTATGTATGTGACTCCATTTGGAGTATTCGCATGTATTGCCACAGTTATGTATTCAAATGGTGTGGATACAATGCTTCAATTAGGACAAGTATTATTGGCTTTATATATTACGTTCTATTTATATGCATTTATTGTTTATGGTGGTATGGTTAAATTCTTTGGAAAATATAGTCCAATTCAATTTTTTAAAGATATTGCACCAGCAGGATTGAATGCGTTTGGAACTTGTTCAAGTAGTGCTACGATTCCTATTTCATTAAAGTGTGCTTCAGAAAAGATTGGTATTCCTGAAGAAATCACATCTTTAACTTTACCTTTAGGTGCAACAATCAATATGGATGCTGTTTCGATTTTGATGTCATTTATGATTACATTCTTTGCGACAGCTTTAGGTATTGATTTAAGTATTGGAACAATGGTGACGGTCCTTGCTTGTAACGTATTGTTAAGTATTGGTACTCCAGGCGTCCCAGGTGGTGCTATTGCTGCTTTTGCGGCATTGTGTCCAATTGCAGGAATTCCAACAAATCAAATCCTAGGTGTTTATATTTCAGTAAATACTTTGTGTGACATGGGAGCTACTTGTGTGAATGTCATTGGTGACTTGGCTTGTTCAACTGTATTAAAGCAGACCTTACATTTTAAAAAGAAAAAATAGGATGAAGACAAGTAAAACAATCAGTGAATTTAAAGAGTTTATTGCCAAGGGAAATGTCATGGATATGGCAGTGGGTGTTATCATTGGTGGTGTCTTTGGAAAAATTGTTACATCTTTAGTAAATGATATTTTAATGCCAATCATCGGAGTTTTAATTGGTGGACTTGATTTTACGGTTTAAAAATTCAAGTAGGCACAGCTACAATCACGTATGGTAATTTTATTCAAAATGTTGTAGATTTCTTGATTGTGGCAGCATGCATCTTTACTATGCTGAAGTTTTTAGCGCATTTTAAAAAGACAACAAATGATCAACTTGATCAAAAAGAATCTAAAAAAGATGACACTGTTGTCTTATTAGAAGAGATTCGTGATTTGTTAAAGAAGATAGATAAAGTAAAATAAATATGTGATCAACAAGAGTATACCGGCTTTTTTGTCGAGTACTCTTGTTTTTTTAGTACAAAGATAAAGGACAAGACCAATCAATATTGCGACTAAGGAATCGATGATAAAGTTTGGTTCAAAAGGTACGGGAGTAATAAGTGCACTAGAACCTACGACAAATAAGATATTAAAGATATTAGATCCAATGATGTTTCCAATCGCGATATCGGCATTGCCTTTTTTGGCAGCTGTTACAGAAGTAACAAGTTCTGGTAATGAAGTTCCTAAGGCAACGATTGTTAGGCCGATAAATCTTTGACTGACACCTAATGAAATGGCAATGTTTGTGGCTGCATCTACCGCAAAGTTACTTCCCATCATTAAACATATAAGTCCTAGCGGAATAAATAAAGGATTTGTTTGTTTGATTTCAGTTTCTTCCATTTGATTCTTAGACATTTTAAAAATGTAGTATAAGTAACCAAGAAAGAATAACCACATAATAATTCCATCTAAACGAGAAATTGTTGTGTTGATACCTAATAATATCAATACAAGTGTTACAAGTATCATAAATGGCATTTCATATTTGATTGTACTATTTTGAATATGTAATGGACGAATGAGTGCTGTAATGCCAAGAATAATTCCTACATTTAAAATATTACTTCCAACAACATTTCCAATCGTAATGGCAGCATTGGATTTTAAAGCAGCAGTAATAGAAACAAAAGCTTCTGGAAGACTTGTTCCCATCGCAACGATAGTAAGTCCAATAATCAATTGGGGTATGCCAAAGCGTGAGGCAATACTACTAGCTCCATCGACAAACCAATCGGCTCCTTTTAGCAGTAGAATAAATCCTAATACTAATAAAATTATGTTCATATAGTTCCTCCTGGACCAGATAAAATAAAAAGACTCTGGCCTTATGTACCAAAGTCTTGCCATTTCATCACAGTCCGGATTTAATATCGTATTGACGAAGCTGTAAACACATATATGTGCAGGCTACTCCCTTTATGGGCTTATTATACATATTTTGTTCAAGAAATTCTATGAAATCATGTAAAAATTTCTTAACAAATGCAAGTTTTATAGAAAAACCTCAATTTATTTCGTATTAGATATAGGGGGTGAGTAAATCACATGAATAAAATTAAAGACAAAACAATGAAAGAATTTCTAGAAAACAATGCCTATTTTGTCGACTTCTTTAATGCATATTTCTTTAATGGAGAAAAAGTTCTTAAACCAGAGAATTGTGAAGAACTTGATTCTGAAATGAATGATTCAAATATGGATCTAGAAAAGCATGTGGATGTGATTCGTAAGTATAATGATGGAAATCTTTATAGTGCATTCATTATTGAGAATCAAAGTTATGTGGATGCTTCGATGGTTGTAAGAGCGGCAGCATATGAGTATGTAGCGTATGACAGAATGTTAAAGAAGTTAAAGAAGAATAAGGCTAAAGAAAAACTATCCATGGTGTATATTCTTGTGTTCTATACAGGTGAAAAGTCTTGGAATGCAGCTAGTAAGCTTTCTGAACTTGTAGAGGTGGATGAAAGGTTTGAATCCTATTTTCATGACTACAAAATGAATCTGATTGAAATCACAGGAAATACTTCATATAATTTTAATGAAGAAGACGTACATAATCTATTCTACATATGTCGAAGTATTTATGATCAGTCTATTTATGAAGGAAAGAGTAATAGCTTTGGACTTGTGAAGAGCAGTGTGTTAAAAGTTGTCAAGACATTAACGGATGTAGAATGGTTGGATTTAGAAGAATTAGAGGAAAAGGAGGAAATTGAAATGTGTGAAGCTGAAAAGAGATGGCTTGAAGTAAAGTCAAAAGAATGGGAAGCTGAAGGGATAAAAAAAGGAATTGAACAAGGAATCGAACAAGGCATTGAGCGAGGTAGTGAGAAAAAAGAGCTTGAAATGTATCAAAAAATGATGGACAAGGGATTTGAAATTAAAGCTATCGCATCTATCTTCTCAGTAAGTGAAGAGTCGATTGAAAAGCTGTTGATGAAAGCTTAGGCCAATTTGAAAAGAGATGGCTTCGAAAAAGAAGATACGTTCTTTTGTTCAATGTTTGTAACAATGGATAGGAGGAGATGAAAAATCTCTTCTTTTCTTTTTCGTCTGTGATATAATAAGGTGACTTTGAAAGGATTGAAAAAATGGTATTTCTTTTATTAGTATTAGGTATGGTCCTTTTAATGAAGGGTGCAGACTTGTTTGTGGATGGCAGTGCAAGTGTGGCTCGTAAATTAAAAGTGCCTTCAGTTATTATTGGCTTGACAATTGTTGCGCTAGGAACAAGCTTACCAGAAGCAAGTGTAAGTATTACGGCTGGTTTAATGGGCAGTAATGAAATTGCGATTTCAAATATTGTAGGTTCTAATATTTTCAACACGTTGGTTGTGGTTGGAACAAGTGCAGTCATTACTCCATTTTTAATGGATCAGGATATTTTGAATCGTGATTTAAAAATCAATATTTTAGTGAGTATTTTACTTTCTGTTTTTGTATTAAATGGAATGTTGAATCGCTTTGAAGGAATTATCTTCTTGGTGGGTTTAGTATTGTTTATTTTAAACTTGATTCGTAGTGCAAAAAAGAATCGTGTTGAGGATGAGAAAGTTGAAACTTTATCGGGAATCAAATGCCTGATTTATATCGTGATCGGTGTTGCGTGTATTATTTGGGGTGGAGATATCACTGTAGATAGTGCAAAACAGATTGCAGCTATGCTTGGTATGAGTGATACTTTGATTGGTTTAACTGTTGTTTCAATTGGAACTTCTTTACCTGAGCTAGTAACAAGTGTTGTTGCGGCAAGAAAAGGTGAGAGTGGATTATCTTTAGGAAATGCGATTGGAAGTAACATTATGAATATCTTGTTTATTTTGGGTGCTTCAAGTACAATTCATCCGATTGCGGCCACTTCACAGAATATTTTTGATACTTTTGTCTTGATTGGTGTATCTCTTTTGATTTATGGCATTGCCAAAAAGGGAGATACAATGACAAGAAAAAAGGGGATCTTTATGATCCTTGTATATGTCATTTATATGATTTATATTATTGTACGCTAGGCGAGTCCTAGCTTTTTTTCTTTCCTTGGGAAAGAATAGCTCGAATGGAATTGAAAAGAATGGGCTTATATTCTTCAATAGGAAGGGGTTGACTATGAAGAATACTGTTGTAGCAAGTACTTCCTGTAAGTTCAACTATTAAGTAGAGTATGACTTCTGAATTTTCAAATTCATATCCATTTGCGGTTGCGATTTCGTTAAATTCTTTTATAAGATTGAAACTATCATTATCAATAGCCGTATTTAACTGAGCATGGAACACGCCCCAAGATAGGTTTCTTTCAACGAATTTTAAAATCAATGGATTGTTTTCTAATCGAATCAATACTTGATTGATCAAGAAGATAACAGAGTCTTCAAAATTACGAATATCGTTTTTTTCTAATTGTTTGTGGGCTTCTTCAAAAAGACGATGTGCTTCTTTTTGAATTAGAATATCGCGAATTTGGTATTTATCTTTGAAATAAAGATAGAAAGTTCCTTTTGCGACGCCTGCACTCTTTACAATATCATTTACAGAGACATTCGTAATGTCTTCTTTTGTGAATAGATTAAAGGCAGCCTGTAAGAGGTTGTTTTCTTTTATTTTCTTATTTTCGATTATCTTACTTTTCATGCATATCACCATCCATATTATAATCAATAATTTATAAAATACAAATAAAAATGACCGATTGAACATATTAAAACAATTGTATATTGGGGATTTTAAAAAAATAAAACAAAATTATTGACTAGTGGTCAGTTTGGTACTATACTCTTCACGTAGTAAAGGAAAGGATAGAAAAAAAGGTGATTCGATATGGATAAGATGTCAAAATGGATAGTTAAATATCGTAATTTGATTTTGGCCGTAGCCATCATACTATTAATTCCAAGCGCAATTGGTTATTTCAATACAAATATTAATTACGATTTATTATCTTATTTACCTTCAACTTCAGAATCTATGAAAACACAAAAGATTCTTGGGGATGATTTTAACTTATCGAGTGTAGACTTCTTGGTTGTCAACAACAAATCAGATCAAGAGGCCGCAAAAATTAAGGAAGAGATCAATAAAATTGATGGGGTTGAAAAATGTATTTGGAGAGATGATGTATTAGATATTTCAGTTCCAAAACAGGCAATTCCAGAAAGTATTCAAGATATGCTTTATTCTGGCAACAGTACAATGATGATTGTTACATTTAAAGAGCCAACATCGTCAATGCGTACAATGAATGCGATTAGTAAAATAAAAAAATATACAAAAGATGATTGTTACTTAGGTGGTATTTCAGCCATCAGTGAAGATACTAAAGATCAAACAGAACATGATACACCAATTTATGCAGGCATTGCCGTTGTATTATGTATGATCGTTTTGTTCTTAGGATTAGAGAGTACAATTGCTCCGGTTGTATTTATGTTAGGAATGATTTTCCCAATCGTTTATAACTTTGGTACAAACGTATTCTTAGGTGAAATTAGTTATATCACAAAGGCTTTGGCCGTTGTATTACAGTTAGCTGTAACTTTGGATTATTCCATCTTCTTATTACATAGATATCAAGAAGAAAAACAAAAACTTCCAAATGAAGAGGCTATGGCAAAGGCTATCAAAGCTACGTTTACTTCAATTACTTCAAGTTCAATCACAACAATTGCAGGTTTCGTTGCCTTGTGTGTAATGCAGTTAACACTAGGTAGAGATATTGGTATTGTCATGGCCAAAGGTGTTGTTCTTGGTGTATTATCAACCATCTTTATTTTGCCAAGCTTGTTGATGTTCTTTGATAAGACGATTGAAAAGTACAAACATAAAACAATTTTGAATGAGTTACATAGAGTACCTCGTTTTGTGATTCATCACTATAAAAAGATTCTTGTTGCCTTCGTGTTGATTTTCATTCCATTTGGATATGGACAGTCACATACAAATATCTATTATGATTTGATTTCTGGTATGCCAGGTGATTTTGCGAGTATCATTGGTACAAATCAGTTAAAAGATAAATTTGATATGACAACAACACATTTCGTTTTAGTGGATGACAAATTAACGACAAACGAAATTCAGAATATGTGTTCTGAAATCAAAGATTTAAAAGGAATTCATAATGTATTGGCTTATGAAGAATTTGTGGGTCCAGGACTTGCATCCAACTTTACTCCAAGTGTAGTAAAGGATATTTTCCAAAATGGTGGAAAGAAATTAATTGTTGTGAACAGTGATTATAAAGCTGCAACAAACGAATTAAATACACAGTTAGATAAAATGGATACCATCATTCATAAATATGATAAGAAGGGTATGATTGGTGGAGAAGGAAGTATGACACGTGATTTGATCACAACAACAAATACAGACTTTGCGATGGTTAACGTATTATCCGTTATTATGATCTTTATCATCGTTGCCTTAACATTTAAATCATTTGCACTTCCAGTCATCTTAGTATTAACAATTGAATTTGCGATTACAATCAATATGGGTATTCCATTCTTTACAAAAACTACACTTCCATTTATCGCAAGTATGGTTATTGGAACTATTCAATTGGGTGCCACAGTAGATTATGCCATCTTAATGACAACGCGTTTTAAAGAAGAATTATCGCATGGTAAGAAGGTTAAGGAAGCGGCTTTGATTGCGATGGAAAAATCGAGTGTTTCCATTATGACAAGTGGATTCTCATTCTTTGCCGCATGTATCGGTGTAAGCTTTGTAGCTAAGATGGATTTGATTAAATCATTAGTTATCTTATTAGCACGTGGTGCATTAATTTCAGTCGTAAGTATCTTATTAGTATTGCCTTCATTGTTGATTTTCTGCCACAAGTTCATTGAAAAGACGACAAAGAATTGGCCAGAATCAAACATGGAAGCGAAAGGAGAATAAATATGAATTTAAATCATACAGTAAAAGTAGTTGGTAGTGTATTGTTGAGTGCAGTTATGGCAGGAAGTATGATGCCTGTGACTGTATTTGCGCAAAGTAATGATGAAAATCCTACAGAAAAAACAGAAACCGTTTATTCTGTATTAAACTCAGATGGTTCAATCAGTGATACAATCGTATCTAGCTGGTTACATGATGAGGATGGAATTAATAATATTAAAGAAACTTTAAACTTAACAGATGTTAAGAACATTAAATCAAATGAAAAACCTTCAAAAGATGGAAATACATATACATGGAATGCGAAAGGAAATGATGTGTATTATGAAGGAACAGGAACAAAACAACTTCCTGTGTCTGTTAAGCTTCGTTATGAATTAGATGGTCAGGAAATGTCTGCAAAAGATATGGAAGGTAAGTCTGGTCATTTGAAATTAACTATTTCTTTCACAAATAATTATTCAGAAATAAAAAATATTAATGGAAAATCCATTGTGATTCACCCTAGTTATTTAGCTGGTGGTATGTTGAATATGAGTACTGGTAACTTTTCAAATGTGAAGTGTGAATCTGGTAAAATCGTAAATGATGGAACAAATGAAATGTTGGCATTTGCGAATATTCCAGGCTTGAATGAAACATTAAGATCTGCTGGTTTAGATAAAGTAAATAATCAATTAGGAATTAGTGATGATGTAACAGTAGAAGCGGATGTCAATAATTTTGATTTAGGTTCTATCATGGTTGGTATGACAAATGAAATTGATTTGGCAAGTGAATTAAATGGAATTGGTTCTGTATCTGAATTAACAGATGGAATTGACCAATTAATCGAAGCTGATGATCAATTGATTGATGGTTCTAAACAATTGTATGATGGAACAACTCAATTAAAAGAACAAGCCGCTCCATTAACAGGCTCATCTGATCAAGTAAGACAATTATCTAGTGGTGCTATCCAATTAAATGATGGTGTTAAAGCATTACAAACAGGATTAACTGCTTATACAAATGGTGTGGATACTTTAGCTGCAGGAAGCCAACAATTATATGGAATTCCTCAAGGTGTATCTCAAATTCAAACTGGCGTTTCAGGTAACTTAGGTCAAGGGAAAACAAATCTATTGGATGGTGCAACCCAATTAAATGAAGGCTTAAAACAATTAAAAGCACAAGTCAATGCGATTACACCAGATCAATTGGAGACTATGCAAAATCAAGTTTCTACATCTATGAAAACATTAGAAGGCATGAAGACTCTTTTGGGTAGTGATGTACAAACATTAACAACTTTACAAACTACATTAGGTGATGCTGTAAAAAAGTTAGATACTTTAGCTAATTCGGACACGGGTGAATTAACACAAAAAATTGGCACTGTCATGAAGGATGTTGCTACTTTACAAACACAAATTAATAATGATAAAACAATTATTGATTCTCATAATAAAGATATCACAAAAAAAGTAAAAGATATTAATGATCAAATTGATACAATCAATTCACAAATCAGTAAAGCTGTAAATACGGCAAATGGCAATATTGATAGTGCCTATTCAAACGCAAATAGTGAAATTGAGAGTGCAGCACAAAATGCTGAAGCAGCAGGAAATACAGATTTAGCTAAGCAAATTCGAGACTGTAAGTTAAGGGATGCTCAAAAGGTTGCAGCACCTACTGTTGAAAATGGTATGTTATTAAATCATATTGATTTAGGTGAATTAAAGTCTTTTGAGAAAGTTGATACAACTGGTTTAGCAACAGATGTTAAAGCATTAAATGATAAAATTCATGAAATTGAAGGAACTTTATCGGATATGAACGGTCAATTAAATGCTGCAAAGATACTTATCATGGGTGAAAAGTTAGATGGAACTGCTGGATTATCTGGAGATGTTCAAAATGCAATCAATACATTAGGTAAAATGAATTCTATGTTGGATACTTATACAGCAGATGGTTCAACGATGAATTTCAAAGAGTTAGTGACTGGTTTACAAGCTGCTGCTAAGGATTTATCAGCAGGTTCTGAAGGTATTCTAGGTGGTGTTCAACAAGTCAATGCTGGATTAACACTACTTCAAAAGAAATCTGAAGCAGGTATTACTCAAGTAGCTGAGGGAAGTAAAACATTGTCTTCAAATAGTGCTACATTAAATGGTGGAGCTAGTGCATTATCACAGGCAACAGGAACACTTGCTGGACAAAGTGGAACATTCAATGAAATGGCTGATGGATTAGATACATTGGGTAAGGCATTTGAAACATTGAATGATGGTGCTAAACAATTGTATGAGGGTAATGAACAATTCAAGTCTGAAGGATTGGATCAATTAAAAGAAAAGGTTGATTTAGGTGTTGGAGAACTTGAAACATTACAAAGCGTAATGAACGAAATCAAAGCTATGAACAAAGAATATGCTTCTTACTCTGGTGCTCCAGAAGGTGCTACAGTAACGAGTCGTTATGTATTCCGTACTAAGGAAGAAAGTTCTAAATAGTTTATAAAGGTATTCTACGGAATGCCTTTTTAATTTGATATTATTCGTTTGGCGTGTTAAAATAAAAGGGAATTTATATGGGGGTATATAATCATGAAACATATTAATACAGTAGATACTCGTAACTTGTGTGAAAGCGCAAAAAATGGTGGATGTGGAGAATGCCAAACTTCTTGCCAATCAGCTTGTAAAACTAGCTGCGGAATTGCGAACCAAGCTTGCGAAAATAATAAAGAAAGTAAGTAATTAAGAAATGCCGAAGTGATTCGGCATTTTTAATGCCGCCTTTAAGGCAGCATTTTTTAAATTTGAGGGAGGAAAAATACATGATTCATCAATATAAAATGTTTGATCAGAATATTGTATTGGATATTTGTTCAGGAAGCATTCATGTGGTAGATGAAATTGCCTATGATATGATTGCTGAATTTTTAAATAAGGATAAAAATACCTTGGTTTTAGAAATGAAGGATAAATATCCTAGTGTTGAAACATCTGAATTAGAAGAATGTTATGATCAAATTTTAGAATTAAAAGAACAAGGTCGTTTGTTTAGTGAAGATACATATGAGCCAATGGCAGGCCAATTAAAAGCTAAGACAAGTGGCGTTATTAAAGCTTTATGTCTTCATATTGCCCATACTTGTAACTTGAATTGTTCTTATTGTTTTGCAAGCCAAGGAAAATATCATGGAGACCGTGCTTTAATGAGTTTTGAAACAGGAAAACGTGCTCTTGATTTCTTGGTGGAAAATTCAGGAACGAGAAGAAACTTAGAAGTAGATTTCTTTGGTGGAGAACCACTAATGAATTTTGATGTGGTTAAACAATTGGTTGCCTATGCTCGCAGCATTGAAAAAGAAGCCGGAAAGAATTTCCGTTTTACATTAACGACAAATGGTATGTTGATTGATGATGACGTAATTGAATTTGCTAACAAAGAAATGAGCAATGTTGTATTAAGCTTAGATGGACGTAAAGAAATTCATGATCGTTATCGTGTGGATTATTCTGGTAAGGGAAGTTTTGATACGATCGTCCCTAAGTTCCAAAAGTTAGTAAAGGCTCGTGAAGGTAAAAATTACTATATGCGTGGTACTTTTACACATGCCAATCCAGATTTCTTAAAAGATGTGCAACAAATGTTAGATTTAGGTTTTAGAGAATTAAGTATGGAACCTGTTGTTGCCAAGTCAGATGATCCTGCAGCACTAACAAAGGCAGATCGTGAAATTGTTATGAAACAATATGAAGATTTAGCGAAGTTGATGCTTGATTATGACGATAAGAAAGATCCATTTACTTTCTATCACTATATGATTGATTTAAAGGGCGGACCATGTATTTATAAACGTATTTCAGGATGTGGTTCAGGCACTGAATATATGGCCGTTACACCATGGGGAGATTTATATCCTTGTCACCAATTTGTAGGAGAAGAAGCCTTTAAATTAGGAGACATTTATACGGGTGTCACAAACAAAAAGATCCAGGATGAATTTGCATCATGTAACGTATATGCACGTAAAGAATGTGCAGATTGCTGGGCAAGACTTTATTGTTCTGGAGGATGTGCAGCCAATGCATATCATGCGACAGGATCTGTCAAAGGTGTATATAAAGAAGGTTGTGAATTATTCTGTAAACGATTAGAATGCGCACTTGCCGTAGCCATTATTCGTGATATGAAAGAAAATAATCATGAAGACGCCGATTGTTAGTTTTCTAAAATCGTATCAAGAAAAATCACCTGTAAGAATGCATATGCCAGGCCATAAAGGTGCTGGCATTCTTGGTTTTGAGGGGATGGATCTTACAGAAATTTCTGGAGCCGATGAATTGTTTGCGGCAGATGGAATTATTAAGGAAAGTGAACAAAATGCTTCCTCTTTATTTGGCTGTCCAACCTATTATTCAACCCAAGGATCTACTTTATGTATTCAAACGATATGCACGATATTATGCCAAGATGCCAAAAGTAAAGGCAAGAAGCCTAAGATTCTTGCAGGAAGAAATGCACATCGAAGCTTTATCCATGCTGCTGCACTTTTAGATTTTGACATTGCATGGCTATATGGAAATAGTGATTATTTATCTTGTACAATTAGTACAGAAACTCTGGAAAAGGAAATTCTTGAAAACAATCCAACGGCTGTATATCTGACAAATCCAGACTATTTAGGAAATCTTTTGGATATTAAATCTTTAGCTTCGATATGTAAAAGGCATGATGTATTACTTGCCATAGACAATGCCCATGGTGCATATCTTCGTTTTTTAGAACCGTCTTTACATCCTATTGATTTGGGAGCTGATCTATGTTGTGATTCGGCTCATAAAACACTACCTGTACTTACAGGGGGAGCTTATCTTCACTTAAGTGATTCTTTGAATCAAGTATGGGCTAGTGATGTCAAACATTTTATGGAATATTTTTCTTCTACAAGTCCATCCTATTTAATTATGGCATCTTTAGATGCGACAAATGAGGTGTTGGAGACTACGTTTAAAAAATCCTTGTCTGAATGTATTCAAAGAGTTGATGTATTAAAGAATGCTTTGATTCAACATGGATATACGATTTTATCTGGTGAACCTATGAAGATTACGATTTCAACGAAAGAGTTTGGCTATACTGGAAATGAAATCGCAAATCTTTTAATGGAATGTGATATCTATCCTGAATTCTATGATTCAGACTATATTGTATTGATGCCATCTCCATATAATACGAAGGATGACTTAAAACGATTAAAGACATGTTTATGTAAAATTGAACGGAAATCTGTTGTATTCAATTCATTTCCTAAGCTAGAACGTGCAAGAAAAGTAATGAATGTACGCCAAGCTGTATTTGCGCAAAGTACAATGATAGAAGTTTCTAAATCTTTAGGACAAGTATGCTCAAGTGTTTCTGTATCTTGTCCTCCAGCGATTCTTCCAGTGATTCCAGGAGAAGTTATCAGCAAGAGTGCAATAGAAGTCATGAAATATTATGGTATTGAAACTGTACGAGTTGTCAAAGAATGACAGCTCTTTTTCTTTTGTATATGTGAAACCGCTAACAATTGAAGTATAATGAAATAAGAAGTAAACATACGAAAAGGAGGAGAATCATATGTTTGACAAATTGTTTGATCCTATACAGATTCGTGGTATGGAATTAAGAAATCGTGTTGTCATGTCTGCGATGGGAACACATGAAAGTGCGGAAAGTGAAGATGGAAAGAGTATTACGGATAAGTTGATCGCGTATCATGTAGCTCGTGCAAAAGGTGGTAATGGATTAAATACAATTGAAGTTACAAGTGTTGATGCCCCGAGTGCACCTTTTGGATTCTTGTCGATTGCCGAAGATAAGTACATTCCGGGATTTAAAAAATTAAATGATGCCGTGCATGAAGCCGGAGGAAAAACTTGCGTTCAATTATGGCAAGGAGGATTAGCCGTAGCTTCAGATCAAACGGCTCAGATCTTAGTACCCAATGATTTACCATTAAGTCCACAATATACAGTGCCAGCTATCACAAATGAAAGATTGCTCGATATAATAGATAAGTTTGGACAAGCTGCAAGACGTGCAGTAGAAGCTGGATTTGATTGTTTAGAATTTCATTGTGCACATAACTATTTACCACACTCCATGCTTTCAGGAGGAATTAACCATCGAAGTGATGAGTGGGGTGGATCTTTTGAAAATCGTAAAAAATTCCCGTTGGAATGTATTAAATCGATTCGTGCCAATATGCCAGAAAACATGCCACTATTTATGCGTGTGGATTGTCATGATGACATGTTAGAAGGTGGACTAACGGTTGAAGAAGTGATTGAATTTTGTAGGGATGCCAAAGAATTAGGTGTTGATGTATTAAATATTAGTCGTGGAAATATCTTAACGGCAGCTACACTATATGAAGTGGCTCCAGTGGATATTGAAAATGGATTTAACGTAGAAGATGCTGCCCGCATTCGTAAAGAAACAGGTATGTTGACAATGCCATGTGGACGTATCAATACGCCTGAATTTGCCGAAAAAATCTTAGAAGATGACAAGGCCGATTTAGTTGTCATGGCTCGTGCTCAGCTTGCCGATGCGAATTTCTGTAATAAAGCGAAGGAAGGTAAAGTCAATCAGATTCGATATTGTATCGGATGTAACCAAGGCTGCTATGACTCATTCTATGCATCCTTATATAATCCAGCTATTAAACACATTACTTGTATGCGAAATCCTGGCTTATTAGAAGAGGTTACATTAGGCTTAAAACCAGGATCTGTTTCTAAAAAAGTTGTCATCTTAGGTGGTGGAATTGCAGGTATGGAAGCAGCTCTAGATTTAAAAGAAACAGGCAATACACCAATCTTATTTGAAAAGAGTGAAAGTCTTGGTGGACAATTCTTATTGGCCGGGGCTATTTCAGCTAAAAAAGATTTTAAGAATGCGGTAGATAAAATGATTTTGGATGTTCAAGAATCTGGAATTGAAGTGCACTTAAATACTGTTGTTACTAAGGAAATGCTAGAAGAAATTAAGCCGGATGCACTCATTGTTGCGATTGGATCTAGTCCATTTGTACTTCCAATTGAGGGTAGTGAAAAAGCTATTATTGCACATGATGTATTGAGCGAAAAAGTAGAAGTGCCAGGCGAAAACGTAGTCATTATTGGTGGTGGCCTTGTTGGTTTTGAAACAGCAGAATTCTTGGCTGCAAGACAAAAGAAAGTCACTGTTTTAGAAATGAAAGAAAAAGCTTTACAGGATCTAGGACCATTGCGTCAAATTACAGCGCAGTTTGCGATGGCACAAATGCCAATCACAATTGAAACAAGTGCAACTGTAGAAAGAATTGAGGATCATACAGTTGTTGCCAGTGGCAAAGAATATCCATATGATAGTGTCATTATGGCTGTTGGATCAAAGGCAAACGATACAAGTATGTATACAGATTTAGGTATTCCTACATACGTTGTTGGTGATTGTAAAAAAGCAGGTGTTGCTTTAGATGCATTTAAAGATGCTTATCATGCCGTATTAGAAATTAATAAGTGAAGTCTTAATCGGCTTCACTTTTAAATTGGTCAATATATTTTTGTACAGAATTTGTCATTTCTTTTGAAAAATCCGAATTGTATTTTCGATTACAGAAAGCTGTTGCCCATTCATTTAATGTTTTATTTCCAGCTTTATGTTCAAACATATTTTCTAGTTCTTGTTCATTCTTTCTGTGATAATGATCAACACAAACAATGTCTTCCAATTGACAACGCTTTGGTTTTTGTCTTTTAAAATGATCCTCTGCAGGATATCCAAGTACTAACATGCATACAGGGACTACATATTCACTTAGATTTAATAATTCTTTATGTATATCATGCTGCTCTAAAATATCCCCGATGTAACAAGATCCAATTCCTAAACTTTCGGCTGCTACAACTGCATTTTGTGCGGCAATGGTCGCATCCGTTGTGGCTAGTAATAAATCGCCTACGCCTGGTTTTCTTGGGTTGCAGTTTTCATGGTTAAATAAATCATACCATTTTTGAAAGTCAGCACAGAAAATTAAAACCATTTTCGCTTGATTGATGAAGGGTTGGTTGTCACAAGTCTTAGATAGTGTTTCTTGCAGTTTTTGATCTTGTACATCAATAATAGTATACATTTGTTGATTTCCTGCACTCGGTGCCTGCATGCAAGCTTCTAATATCAATTTTCTTTCTTCTTGGGATATTTCTTTATCTTCAAAAATGCGACAAGACTTGCGGTCAAATAAACTTTGAATGATTGGATTCATCATAAATCCCCTTTCTTTTGAAAATATTTTACACTAGATATGGTATTATTTAAGTATGAAACTCAAAGAAATTAAGAAAAATGCACATAAAAATGTAAAAGCACATTATGCGACCTATTTAGTGTTATGTCTTGCGGCAGTACTTATGGGAAGTGAATTTAGTTCGACTTTATCCCTTTTAAAACAAGATAATGCCAAGAGTGTTTCAGGCCTGTTAATGCACTCTTCTTTTGTGAAGTCGATGACATCTTTACTTCCTGAAGGCGTCTTTGGTACGACCAACGGTGTATTTGCACATGTGGTAAATGGAATTACTTCAGGATCCTTTGTGAAGACACTATTTTTAGGTTTATCAACTATTATTCATTCGAAAGATATTGCGAGTATTTGTTTTGTCGTAATGGGTTTATGCATATCTGTGTTCTATAGAATATATATTGTGAATGTATTGCCGGTTATTAATCGCAGACTCTTTTTGGAAGGAAGAGTTTACGCAAAACTTCCACTTGATCGATTGGTTTATTTAATGCGAATTCGTAAACAGATGCATGTTGCGTTTGTGAAGTTAGTGAAATCTATTATTTTGACAGTTATGAATTTTACAGTTGTAGGAGGAATATATTTTTACTACGCATATTATTTAGTGGATTATATCTTAGCCGAAAATCCGACGATATCTTTAAAAGATGCACTTTCTTTATCTCGAAATATGATGAAGGGACATAAGTTTGAATGTTTTAAATGGCAATTTTCAATGGCTGGATGGTACATTTTGGATGTTTGTACATTTGGGATTAGTGCTATATTTTATTCAAATATGTATCGTATGTCAGTAATGTGTGAATTTTATACATTAAGAAGAAAAGAATTTCAAAGTGCTATCTTAAATGATACGTATTTATTTGAAAAACCAAGTAGTGCTTTGATGCGTAATACCTATTCGGATGTAATTGCGGCATTGAATGCGAAAAATCCAATGGAGAATGCGTATACGGGTATTAAAAAGTTCTTGTGTGATAATTTTGGGATTATTTTTCATTTGAGTTCTAAAGAAAAACAATATGAAAGATATACCTATAATAAAATGGAAGCTGAAACTATGATTACCGAAGTGTATTTATTATGTTATCCAGTGCGTTTATCTCCAATTGAAGAGGCGTATAAGAAGTCAAATCTTCGTGTTTTACATCCAAATCGAAATTATACAGTAACATCTATTTTAGTCTGTTTCTTCTTTATGTGTTTTGTTGGATGGATCTGGGAAGTCAGTCTATCAATGATTAGCTATGGATGTTTTGTGAATCGCGGAGTTTTACATGGTCCGTGGATTCCTATTTATGGTTTTGGCTGTGTTTTGATTCTGCTTTTATTAAAACGATTCAGAATGCGACCCAAAGTTGAATTTAGTATGGCTGTACTTCTTTGTGGATGTATTGAATACTTTACAGGTTTCTTTTTAGAGCTTACGCATAATGGTCAAAAATGGTGGGATTATACAGGCTACTTTTTGAATCTTCATGGAAGAATTTGTGCGGAAGGTTTATTGGTGTTTGGCGTTGGTGGTATGGCTTTTGTCTATGTGATTGCACCACTAATTGATAACTGGGTTAAAGAACATTTAAATAAAAGATTATCTACTGCCTGTTTAGTTTTACTTCTTTTATTTGGTGCAGATGTTGTTTATTCACACTTTGAACCTAATGTAGGAGAAGGTGTTACAGGATGATAAAAAAGTTAAATGGAAATCAAATCAAGATGATTGCGATTACTGCCATGTTTATGGATCATTTCGCAACGACGTTGTATCCAAATTATGAAAAATTCTGGTGGCTTTTATTGATACATTTAATTGGACGAGTGGCAGCACCTATTATGTGGTTTATGGTTGTGGAAGGCTATACGCATACGCATAGTTTAAAGAAATATTTAGAAAGATTATTGATTTTTTCAATCATTGCTCACTTTGCGTATAACTTCTGTTTTGGCATATCTTTTATTCCATTTGAAGAATCATTCTTAAATCAAACAAGTATTATTTGGCCATTATTCTTATCTGTGATTGGTTTATGGGTGGAAGATCAAGAATGGAAAGATGTAAAGAAGATAGGTTGTATTCTAATTCTTTGTTTGTTGGCATTTCCAAGTGATTGGTCATGCTTTCCAATTCTTTGTACAAACCATATTTACAAAAATCAAGGTAATTTAAAAAAACAAGTATTAGGTATGGCTTTGTATATTTCTATGTATGTAATGGTCTATTGTTTATGTATTGATGTGGTTTATGGTTTGTTGCAGTTTGGGATTATTTTAGTCTATCAGATTATGTCTTTATATGATGGAACAAGAGGAAAGAGTATATTTATGAAATGGTTCTTCTATTGGTTCTATGTGGGACATTTAGTTTTGTGTGGATTGATTCGTGTAATGATGTAGAGGTAAAGAATGGATGAGTAAAAAAGTACGTAGAGTGCCAGTTGTTCTTGATGCAGGTGAAATTAAAGATTTGCCACAAGAAGATATACGGATGATTTTAAGAGGGGCAGATGAATTGATTTCAACTGGCGGAAGAAGTATGTTGGCTAAAATATTAAAGGGTTCAAAGGATAAAAAGATATTTGAACATAAACTAAATGAATGTCCTGCTTATGGATATTATCAGGATATGAAGTTGGATGATATCACAAAATGCATTGATTGGATGATTAAGAAAGATTATCTCAGAATTGAATATGATTATCGTCTTCCTTTATTGGTATTTTCAGAAAAAGGATGGCAAATCGAAAAAGAAACCTTTGCCCAAGAACTTTATCAGAAAATCTGTTTAGATGTAGAAGAAAAAAAGGCTCGTGTTCTATTTGAGATGAAAGAAGTAAATAGACAGGTTGTCATGCGTGTTATTGATAAAATAGAGAAAGATGGAACAGAGGAATTTCTGCCTTACTTAGAAGCATGGAAAATGTTGGAAGTGAAAAAAGTTGCGGCAAGAATTGCAGAAGTAGAAAATAAGATAAGTAAGCGTATATAGAAGTGTAAAATGACAATATTAATATTTGGGATGGGTAACATTGGAAAGAGTACTGTTGGTGAGTTGTTGGTAAGGAAAATAGGTTACGATTTTATCGATATGGATACGAAAATCAAAGAAAAATATGATACGATGCTTGGGTTTCAAGATGAATATAATGATCAATATGAACGGGATGAATTGCGTGCAGAAATGATTTCTTCTTGGATCAAAGAAAAAGAAAATGTAGTGATTGCCTTAAGTCCTGTTGTGTATTTGGATGCGTATGAAGACTTCTTTGAAGATTCAGATATTATTTGTTTTGACTTAACGGATCGAGCCGAAAATATTTTTAAGCACTTGGAGTTTGATAATCTTTTGCACATTCCTCAATCGTATTTAAATAAGCATAAGGCATATTATATGTGAGAAATACAGGCGGATTTTGATTATTTCCATACTTTGTATGCATCAAAAATAGATTCGATTTCAATGGATGGTAAAAGTTTAGATGAAATTGTAGAGAAGATATGCAAGAAATATAAATTAGTCTAAGATTGTGGTATAATCTTTAGGCAAGTAAAAACATACATGACAGGGGTGCAATTGCTGAGAAAAACCCTTATTACCTAAAATGGTACCCATAAGGAGGACAACAACGTGACAGTTGTGATACTCACTTGTG